>TARA_R110002003_G_scaffold645_9_pt1 | contig 50555 bp, 51 predicted proteins | sample TARA_R110002003 | Tara Oceans TARA_R110002003 (sample SAMEA4396441) | marine metagenome | biome: Westerlies Biome; feature: [SRF] surface water layer (ENVO:00010504); material: water (ENVO:00002006), including particulate matter (ENVO:01000060) such as... | depth 5 m | reverse complement strand
AAAGTTCTTGTTCCTGAAGGACAGGCCGTGGAAGGTGAGGTTCAGCCTACGGACGCCGCTATAGAGGTCGTCCCAGCGACTGCTGCGCCGGGAACCATTGTTGAAGGCGTTGGGATAGTCAACGCAGAAGGCGTCGTCATAGCCAACGATATCCTGACCCAAACACCACCGAGAAGACGCCCACCGCCACCTAAGAAGAAGATGAAGCGTGGAGGTCCAGGCCGTGGAAAGAAGAAGGTCCTCTTTGCTGAAGGCGCACCTGAGCAAGGCACACCAACAAGCATCACAGGCGGTGACCTACTCGCTGCTCCAGGAATCAAGCAAGAAGGTGGATCTGTGGAGCAGTCTGATGGCGATACTCCGATGGGCGAAGCTGGTGGGGAAGACGATGAGGGTTCTGGGGATGAGGGCTCAGATGATGAGGATCATGACGGCTCACAAACCTCGAACCCCGCGACTCCAGCAACTCCAGCAACTCCTCTGAGGCCCTCTACAGCACCAACAAGTGTGCCAAATCTGGACACGGCAGAGATTGCCTCTTTAGAAGCTGCAACTTCCGCAGGATTACCAGCGATAGCTCCGGGTAATGTGTCGCAGCCGGACGTCAAGGACGAGTCCCCCCCCGTACAACCAAATTCTACAACCGAGTCGAGGGAGGAAAGCGCGAAGCGCGATCGTTCCAGCTCCCCGGACCTTCCTTTGTCAGCTATATCACATAGCCGGCAGAACTCATCACACCAAATCCCAACATCCGTAACCTCCAACGAGCCCGAACCCATGTCACTCGAAGCCCCAGAGCCAATTCCGGTGCCAGTCCCTGAACCAGTCGCTGAACCAGTTGTCGAGACACTTGCTGGGCCAGTTGCGGAACCAATTGCGGAGCTAGTCGTGGAGCCAGTTGCGGAACTAGTTGCTACCCCCGAAATAGCGCCAGCTGCCGCAATTGATCCTGAAGTCGTACAACCACTGCCTGCCGAGAGTCCGTCAGCGCCAACGTCCGAACCTGATCTGATGGCAAGCCTCGACAGACATCTTGAGAAGGACAGTGAGGACATAGCAGGCTCCTGATTGACCATACTAATCCACGTCCTTGCAGCTCACGGGGAGATTCCTTATATGAGCAACGTTGCAATCTCTCTATCAACACATCTGTTGGTCTCCCAAAACTTATGAGGTTCCCTGACTTTTGCTGTTGCCAAAAGTACGCTGGATCTGCGGCCTTTGGGCATATTTGTGCTGCTTGTAGGATACTGTATAGTTCACTCGGCTTGGATACACTTCCTTTTTCACTCGTCGCAATTCATAGTCACGTCCAACCTCGTGCCATCAGCAAATATCATTTCTTTTGCTCGGTGTGTCAAAGCATCTTCATGGGTGCGTCTACCGTGGAGCTGTACCGACCCCACTTCATTGGTGCGATACGTCATATGTCGCTATCTCCGTCGGGAAACATCGCGCATGCCCCTCACGACTACCTCGCAAGTGGAGGAACGCACATATCAATATCGAGGCACGCCTCTACCAGTACAAGTAGGGTTGGTTGATTCGAAAATAGTATACACAAGGCCGTCGGGCAATTTGCATCTTCGACTCACGTTCAAGCTTATAAGGCGGCCTCCAGTTCTCCATTGCTGGCTGTTATCACCATCCAACGTCGTGACAATGCCTTCATTCAAAGAGACTATTTCAGCATCTCGTCCAAATCTCAAATCATACGAAGAACTATGTACGTACTCATCAATCCCCACACTGACTTACTAACCGACTTCCAAGACAAATGGTTCCACGCCCACCCCGAGCTCTCCTTCCATGAAGAACAAACCGCCGCCGCCATCATAAAACACCTCCAAACCTTCAATGCCTATGATATTCACTCTCCCATCGGCGGTCATGGTCTCGCCGCCGTTCTCAAGAATGGGCCCGGTAAGACCGTTTTACTGAGAGCAGATATCGACGCGCTCCCAGTCGAAGAGAAGACTGGACTCGCTTATGCTAGTACGAAGAAAATGCTCGACAAAGACGAAGGTATCGAAAAGAATGTTATGCACGCGTGTGGTCATGATATGCACATCACGTCCCTTTTAGCTGCGGCGGAAACGCTGGTCAAAGCGAAAGATGCGTGGAGTGGGACGCTGGTATTGGTGTTCCAACCTGCGGAAGAAAGAGCAGGTGGTGCACAAGCTATGGTTGATGATGGATTGTATGATCAGGTCCCGGTTCCGGATGTAGTCGTTGGTGCACATGTTATGCCTGAGCGAGCGGGTGTGATTGGGACGAAGAGGGGGTTGATTGCTAGTTCGGCGGATAGATTCAAGTAAGTTTTACCGTTAGGGATGGGTATAGGAGTTTGGTGTGGGATTGATGCTGATTCGGTGGCAGGTTGAAGATCGAAGGTAGACAGGCGCATGCGTCAACGCCGCATCGGAGTATCGATCCGATCGTTCAGGCTGCGGCGACGGTAACGAGGCTGCAGAGTGTGGTGGCGAGGGAGGTGGATCCGTTGGATTTTGCGGTTGTTACGGTGTCCGCTTTCCACGCTGGCGACGCCGAAAACATCATTCCCACGGAAGCCAATCTGAAGCTCGACATTCGCGCAGCAAATGCGGAGACTCGCGACCACGTTCTTAGAAGCGTCAAGAACATCATCAACGCCGAGGCCGCTGCGTCTTCCAATCCAAATGAACCCGTCCTCACGCCAACAACTGCCTTTCCCCTGCTCTTCAACGATGCGGATGTAACCGGGGCGCTGGAGAAGTCGTTCACCGAGTATTTTGAGCCCGGCAATCACAGCTACCAGAACGACATTGCTCGTCTCCAAGGGAGTGAAGACTTTGGCATTCTAGCTACTGCGATTGGCAAGCCGAGTTGTTTCTTCTTGTATGGTGGAATCGATCCGGATGTCTACGACAAGGCGGAGAAAGAAGGGAAGATGAAAGAGCTGCCAGGGAATCATAGTCCTTTCTTTGCGCCGGTCATCCAGCCGACGCTGACAAGAGGCGTGGATGGATATGTTGTCGCTGCGCTGACGTTCTTGGGAAAGCAAGTGAATTGAGACTTTCCAGCGAGTAGACGAAATTCTAATTTGCAGCACACTTGAAGACTCGTTGATTGAGCAAGCTCCTCCAAGCAAATCCAACATCCTTATTCTCAACGACATATATGCAATCCATACATGCAATCAGAAATGGATACCTCCTTGGAGTCTCAACTTACGGAAGTCTCCCTCACAAAGCCAGCTTCAACTATGGAGAGTTTGCCCACAGAGCTTGATATTTACGTTTTGAAGCATACCGAGGACAATACGCGGTCGCTAGGATCCTTCAAGCCTTTGCTGGGAGCGGTAACGGCTTTGAGCAAACATACGGGCTCATCGCCTCGAAACTCGCATCAATGCGAATCAAGCTTAGCATCATTATGGAAGACCGTGCCGCAGGGGCTGGGCCGGTCAATATATCGAAATTCGGCGAAGAAGGTCTAAAACTTCTTCGGCTCACAGCACATACGCTGTCAAAGAGCGGTGTGCACCTTGAAATACATCGTAGGCCTACTTACTATGAGCAGTTCTGGAAGTGCCTCATCGCGCCGGGTTTCGTTGCGGAGACACCTCACTCTCCGCAAATAGCGCGAAAAACCGGCGCCGGGACGCAGTGATATTGCGACCGATGCTCTGACAGGATTAGCAAACGAGATTTGGGACTGAAAGCCAGACGAATCACGTGATGCTGCAGTGCGGCTACCCGCATCGCACTCGCTCTGGCGGTCGCACAACAAAGTTCTCGCTCACCGCCAGATCATCATAAATCAAACTTGGCTATCCTCAATCACTTACCCCTCTCACCACGCTTCCCCTCTCACCACGCTTACCCTTTCACCACGCCTCTCCGTTCACCACGCCTCCCCTCGCCCCGAGCTGCGAACCAGCATGTCGCTCAGCAAGCTCTCAAGCGAGCTAGACTCCATAATTGCCGGTTTTCTCCATGACGACCAAAAGGCGCTTGATGCCCTCTCGAAAGTATCCAGGCACTATCGAGCAGTTGCTGAGCCATATCTATACGAGACCTTGAAATTCAATGAGCACAATCGGACATCTCTTGTCAAACTGTTCTTGACTCTTGTGCGACGCAACAAGCTTGCTTTGCATATCAAGATCTTCATTTGGTTGCCTACTCTACCCGAACTTGTGGACAAGGAATGGATAGATATGCAATTCCTGCGTATGCGCGTAGGTGAGGCTGCCCAAATAGTACACCGAGAAGTCAATCGTATCATGCGCCCAATGTCTCTGAACACCGTCACTGTCGCAACGAAGCTTTTGAAGGAGGTTTTCGCACCAGACTTCGTCGGTACAGTGCTCGCTCTCACCATGTGTTTCGCCAAGAACGTTGAGGACATCTATATCGTGGAGCAGCGCAATTGGATTCTTCAACCAGTATGGGATGCATTGTCCTTCGATTGGACGCAATGCAGCTCCCCATCTTTCGCTAAGCTCAGATCTCTTTCCACAGCGGGATGTAGCGATATATATACACCGCCTCCAGTCCACCTCCCATCCATGACCCGTCTGATGATCAATAGGTCAGATTTGGGACAACTCCACTTCAACCCAGCTCATCCCTTTTACCGTCCCGTCAGCCCTCAGATTGGCACTGAGCCAGTTCTCCAGTCTCTACTACTCATAAGAACGCCATCTGTGGGTCCAGAGTTCGTACAATCGTTGGTATCTTTCCCATGGCTTCGAAACCTTAAGGAGCTCATCATCCGCGCTGCCGCCCCAGCAACATCAACCTGGGATCTGCCGAGTCTCTTACGCGCCTTGGAGCGTCACACACCGTCTCTCGAAGAATTCGAATGGTCCAGGTCAAACATAACCAGCCAGCCTATCGTCTTCGACACATTCAAGGGTCTCAGAAATCTTCGGCGGCTTACTGTGGATCTCGGCTTACTGTGCAATCCCCTCAACGACGTTCTGGAAGAGCTAGATGAGCTCGGCGAGACTCTTCCCGAGCATCTGGAAGAAGTGGCCATCCATCGCATATCCCGTGACCAGTACGGCGAATTGGTCGACAGAGTCGATCAAGCGCTTGAGGACATGGAGGTCTGTGGTTTAGATGCCGGACATGCTCTGAGATCTTGGTTCTCCAGAACACCCATCAAACATCTGGTACTCGCGGTTGTGATGAGGATCCCGGACGATGAGGAGCCGGGTGGGTGGAGACTACTTGAGCTGGAGCCTACTACTTTCGCCCCGGTTCAAGCCATAGCGGATGATTTACACCAGATGGGAGTGACACTAAAGGTGTTTCGGGACCTCTGCTTATGAAGGCTAACAACCCGAGGAGATTATGTAGCACGACCGCGTCTGTAGCTATTGGAGTTGCCCGAAATTCAGAATGGCGTCATATGATGGTATTCAGAAAGTTCTTTTCTACACTGAGATAGCAGATGGTGCTGATTACCCTCGTGCACATACAAAGGGTATCCAACGAACTTAAGGTGACGCTAAACCTATCCTAGCTCGTATAATCATGATTCAATTGAGTGTTCCAACATTACCAACTCAGACATACGGTTTTTTAAGAAAGGCATAAGGGTTTGACTGATCTGATTCAACTTCAGCAGAGAACACGCTGGAACTATGAAAGAGTCGGCGCCAACCTTCATAGCTCATCTGCTCTAGCCTTAGGTTCTGCGCTTCGCTACAGCCAACATCGACCGAACCGGTACGTTGTACTCGGGGTTTTCTGTGTTAGGAAAGCCCTCGAGCTCCACCTCTTTCCTAAAGATGACACAATGGGTGCTGCCGCCATAATGAAACATACCGAGCTCATCACCCTTCTTCACGTGTTGGCCCTCCTTGACTGTGATGTCGCATGTGCTCACCTCCGTCATTCCAATGCCTAGGAAGCAGACGAGCCCTAAATCCTTGTTGTCCGCTTCGATGTAGATGATAGCTCGGGTAGCTGTAGCTGTAAGATACCCCTGGCCTGTCTTCTCCCCTTCCTCATCAATCTGACCCTTTGCTTCTGGGTCACCAAGGCCTTCGAATAGTGGCTCAGAGAAGTAGGTGCCATCCTTGACGTATGACTTGACAATCTTGCCGCTCACAGGCGAGTGCCAGCGATGATAGCTCAGTGCGGAAAGGAAAGCCTGGTAGATAGTGCCTCCGACGAACTGCTCGTATTGTGGGTCCATATCCAACATATCCATGAGTGAATATGGCTGACCCTTGATCCAGAACCGATCTCTAGCCGAGACATTTCGTGCCACCTTGTACGCTTTCGACTCGCACGCATTGGCGATGACATAATCGTCATCTGGCGACGCCACAGGTCGTTTATCTTCGTGAACTTGTCGCGTGAAGAAGTCGTCCCAAGATTTGTATCCATAATGCTCTTTCGCGGGGTCGCACTTGAAGAGCTCTTCAAACCTGTAGGAAGTCTTTCCAACATTGGCGGTCATAGCGAGATCGTGCACGCCATGGTCACTAAACCAGCCAATTGAGTCGTTGCCCAGTACGTAAGCGGAGTCTTTTGAACCAAGGAATTCAGCCCAGGCATTCAGCACTTTCTTGATCATCTTGTTGACCTCCGGGTCGAGGAAAAAGGCAAAGCCGCTCGGAGTGCCCATAGGCCAATCGAGAACTGCATTGAAGGGCGTTCCCACCATGCCGATACCATACTCCTTATCGCTCCATTCTGGTGCATGGGTCAAAAGGTGATTGAAAAGTTCTAGCATGTGTTGGTAGTCCCGGACCTGCTTATGGCCAACGGGATCTTGGCTGTATGGCTTCTTCGTTGGTATCTCATCGAACATCGAGCTCACGAGCAGGTAGATGCGTGTATTCTCTTCGATGAGCTTCCTGAATTCCTGGATCACAGGATGATGATCCTTAGGGTCGGTCTCGGCCTTCTTGATCACATCGTTCAGCCAGTCTTTGTGAACCCGATGGTCCGAGGGCAGCCAGCTGCCAGTCCGGTGCATTCGGTGCTCATGCGGAACATTGTCGACCCTTTCCTGATGACAGCTTTTGGCCATAATGAAGATTTAGGATCAAGAAGATGGAGGTTTCGTGTGCTTGGCAGAAGCTTCGACGGTGAGCAAGGTCAAGTTGTGAGCGTAGGACACGTCAACGCTACATGGTAGTGTTTCCATCATTTCGACGTCATCGTGAGAACTGGTAAAAGCCACATCATCGTATCACTTCACCATCAAGCGTCTTAGAGCAACGACAAGGTATTACTGCCAAATAGTGGAAGAACCTTGAAAACCAGCAATAGTATTCGCAAAGCTTACATGCTCCGCTCGAGCTTGGAGAGTTGATGGAGGCTGAAGATCGACGCTCCCGACATTCGTGCTAACCTTGTTCGGGTCTGGCGCCACTTCCCAAGCACGCCAAGCTTTCGTGCAACTGGAGCAATCCACTTAACACCGCCCCCCCTCCACACTGAACCCCTTGTCGGGACGGAGGAAGCGGTCCAATATTCCATGGTTGGGTTGAATCAGTCGCGACGCAGTTCTTTGGGTCTCTTTGTGGGTCCCCGCCACGTCGTCGCGCCGTCGTGCATTCTGGAAAGGAGCCGTGCAAGACATTGCCGCCAATCGAGAGCTCAAGCAAACACCAAAGCCTGTCCTTCGGTGCGGCCACAAATACTAGACTGATTATACAGACTCACCTGTTTCAGGATCATGATGGTGCTCAGATGCTAGTGCGCAATGATCAAATTCTTAGAGCACTCCTCGCTGGTCTTTCGGGGTGAATTCGTAGAACGTCAAGATGAGGGAGACCGAGATACTCCCGTCAAGTCGTTCAGCGTTGTGTTTCTAGAACATGTGGCTCTTTTCAAGGTCTCACCTCTTCTTTCAGCACAGCCCATCACACAGACCCCGTCGCGGAGCGGGATGCGGAAAGACAAACTATCTGAGACCTTCATGGACGCTTTCGCTGTTCACGGCTGGATACAAGAGCGAGCAATGTCCGTACTCGTCTCTGTCTCTTACAATCACTCCATTCGCCTTACGGACTTCTGAACTATCTCCTGACAAGCCTCACACGGTGACTACCACGCAACTGAATCTTTCGTGATGAGTGAAACAGGCGATGGCGTGCTGCCGAAACCACGACCGGTGCTTGTAGCCCTTTATGCTTTCCAGCTCACACTTGCCCTCATCATTCTCGGACTTGCCGCTTACGCTGTTCGATTTATTGCATACAACGTGCTGGTCTACACCTTGGTCGTGGCAAGTCGGCCTCTAACATCCAATATGGCCTGCATCGCTGACTTCTACCAGGTCATATGTACCATTCTTGTTTGCGCGTATCTCATCGCATCGCACACATATCTGAAGAACATCTATAGCCCTTACGTCGCTGCCGCCTACCATCTCTGGATGCTCATCTTCTGGGTCGTTGATCTTGGATTATCCGCCCATCTGGCCAAACTCTGGCAAGGTCCGGAGTGTACTTACCACTACCAGAACGGCTTCACGTGTGCGCCATACGATAAGCGTGATGCTACAACCACGTATAGCACGTTCTACGGGGCACTGGTGGCGGGAGCGGTCTTGGCTGCGTTTGAGTTGTAAGAGCCACCAGTTGAGCAGTCAATTGCATCGCTAACATCTACAAGTTCACTCTGGATCGTCACTACCACCATGGTTTTCATGTACGCTCGAAAGGCTCATGCCGCCAAATCTCAACAATCAGGCACGCAACGACGATCAACTGTTCCAGACGTGAGATCATCCGACATAGAACTCCGGCCTACAGTAAGGCGAGCCAGCGTTTCCGGCCCATACCACACCGTTCTTCTCACCCCGTCATCCGTAGCCCTACCCCAACCCTGGGAGGTTCCTGAAGCACAGATGAATCGTCCCGGACCGCAACCACTTATTAGTGATGACGAGGGCATCTCGAAGGATGATCTTAGTACAATAAGACGCAATGTTGCGGAGCTGAACGATCACAACACACCCCATGCTGTGTTTGCGGAGGAGCAGGAGCGTCAAGGTACACCGACGCCACGTCCGTTGGCCCCTACTCACGAGGCGAGAAATGGCAGGTTTCGAGTGGTCAACGGCTCCGATGATGATTCGGTGTTCTCTATTGGTGAGTAAACTCAAAGCATGATGGGCGACGTTGGCGAAGGGGTTCCTGGAGCAAGAAATTGGCCCATTGTATATGTCTTGTGTCTTTGTAGGTGTCGTAGGATATACACTTGGGGCCGTCGTTACATCGTTTCGTTGTCGTTATTAGATGCTGAACTTAAGAGAAACCGAATAGTCGTTGTGGACATGATGTTTAGGGTTCAGACGCCTCTTTCACTCCCTCTCGACCACCGTCTACTTCGCCGTGACAACAGCACTGCCAACCTCCAGCCCATCCGCCGTCGCCGTAACCTTGATTCCCCCCTTCCCTCCCTTCTTCGCCCTCACAACCGCCAAAGCAAGGCCATTGAACGCCTTCCTCGCCGTCGATGCAAACGGCACAAAATCCGCTTGAAACCCATTATCCGTCGCGACGATCTCTCCCGGGCCCTCAACCGCAAACGATATCGCATCATTCGCAGTGCGTACGACGTCGCCATCCGCGTCGACGATTTCCAGCGTCACGAAACTCAAATCGAGCCCATCAGCCGCAATCTCCTTCCGATCCGGCGTCAACCTCAACGACGCAGCCGCGCCCGTCGTCTTGACGCTCTGCGTCGCCCACGCCGTCCCATTCTTATACGTGGCAACGCGGACCTCACCAGGTTGATATACTACATCGTCCCATCTGAACCTGTACTCACCCGTGGCCAATCGCTTCCGGCCCTGCGACACGTCGTTGGCGAACAATTCCGCCTCGTCGCCATTTGTGAACACGTGCACTGGCGTGACTTTTCCGACTCTGTCAGGCCAGGTCCAGTGCGGGAGGATATGTGCGATTTTGAGATCGGGGCGCCAGCGGCTCTGGTACAAGTAGTAGCGGTCTTTGGGGAAGCCGGCGAGATCGATGATGCCGAAGTAGGAGCTGCGGGCGCTGTAGTAGGGCTCAGGCTCTCTGTTTGATTTGATCAGTGAGATCGAGTGTGATTTGGGAGTGTGGAGATGGCTCAGGTGGTTGGAGTGGGGAGGTTGGAAGTGGTTGGAAGAAACATGTGACTTACCCAAGGTAATCCCATCCCGACCACACAAACTCGCCGGCCACGAAAGGATGCGCGTCTTGTGCAGCAAAGACTTTGTCCGCGCTGGAGCCGAAGTTCGCGCTGTGCAATTCATACGCTTGAACGTAGTAGAGTGTCGAATTGCCACCCCCATTGGAATTGTTGACAGGCGCACTGTTAAGCTCAGTGACCGGGAACAAGTACGTTCCACGCGAGCTGAGCGCAGCAGCAGATTCACTTTCCGCAAGCATCTTATCTGGAAATTTGTCGTGGAACGGCTTGTACTGTGGCGGCGTTCTTGTCCCACTTGTCCAAGCGTACTGCGGCGTATCTCGAATACCTTCGCCCTGGTAGTTCAAGTGCAGAATGTCGAAAGCCTCGGGAAACGTCTGGTTTGGCTTTGCGACATTCATTGACGTAGTGACAGGTCGTGTTGGATCTTCTGATTTGACAATATCGTTGAGCAGACGCCCGATTTCGAAACCTCGATCGCCGCAGCAAGTCTGCTCGCCGACTTCGTTGCCCACACTCCAGGCGTAGATAGATGGGTGATTGCGATCGCGGCGAATGAATGAGCGGAGATCGGCTTCGTGCCATTCCGGAAAGATGAGGTGGAAGTCATTTGGGGTCTTTTGGCGCTCCCAGCTGTCAAATATCTCGTCCTAGCATGCACGATTAGGCATAGAATCACATGTGGTAGGAATGGCAGTACTTACCATTACAATGAACCCCATGCGATCGCACAACTCCAGAAGATCCGTTGCAGGAGGATTGTGTGCCATACGAATCACGTTTACACCAAGTTCGCGCAGGTGTTCAAGCTTTCGCTCGGCAGCACGATCGTTCCAGGCAGATCCGAGTGCACCAAGATCGTGGCAATGCTCATTCACACCTTGAATACGCAGATGCTCGCCATTGACCGAAAGTCCCTGGGCTCCACTGTACGTGAACGAGCGGATGCCAAAAGGGGTTTGGTACGTGTCGTGCGTGGTCGTGTTGTCAATAGATACGAGTCGGGAGACTGCAACATACATATTCGGTTTCTGTAAAGGCACTGGTCCCCAAAGTCGAGGGCTCTGAAGTGTGACCGAGGCGTTGAGAGATTGCGTCTTGCCGGAGCTTTGAGCGAGAGGTGTTCGTGGAAACTGCGCAACCTTCTCTCCTGCCTGTTTCGTTGCAGGATCATAAACATGGATTTCCGTCACAATGGAAAGCCCCTCAGTACCATTCGACCTCCTCTCGACCTGAACAGTAATATCAACGGTAGCAGAATCAGCAGAAATATCCCTCGTAGTGATGTATGTTCCCCAATGAGCTATGTGAGTAGGCTCAACCTTAGTGAGCCACACATTTCGGTACAGTCCAGCACCCGGATACCAACGCGACGAGTCAACCGGGTTGTCAAGTCGGATCGCAAGCTGATTGTCGTCTCCAGGCTTCAGGTAGGGCGTAAGATCAAGGCGAAAAGAGTTATACCCATACGGCCAGCCTCCGACAAGATTGCCATTGAGCCAAACCATGGCATATGACATGGCGCCATCGATGTCCAAGTAGATGATCCTTCCTTCGTCTTTCGCAGAGACAGAGACCTTGCGACGGTAATAGGCAACGCCCTGAGATGGCAGGCGACCCATACCTCCAGTAATGGGCGTAGGATCGCCGACATAGTAAGGACCTTTGATAGCCCAATCGTGCGGCAAAGTTAATACATCCCAGGCGCTGTCGTCGAAACCGTTTACAACATACGGGATGCTGACGTTCGGTGCAGTTGAAGGTACCGGATAGTGTTTGGACTCGTCTAGGATGAACTCGTTCGCGTTTGGAAGAATCCAAGGCCTAAGATAGGTAATGTTCGTCTGCGGTGTGTCTGTCCGGTTGTCGTACGTGATGCCATCGGGATTCGTCTCCGAGCGCCAAAACCGCCAACCATCATTGATGCTGATGCGTTCTCGTCCCGTCGAGTGTGTCTGATAATCCCGCGTGCTCGCCGCGTGCGTTTCCGTCATGTGCTGTTGCAGCAGCAACACACCCAAAAGGGCCCACCGAAAAGTAATTGTCGCCATCTGCCCTCAATCAAAAGCACATCTGCGTCACACCGAGTTGCCTGTCGGAGCTCCATTCTCTTATACTAGATATACAATTCCAAGATCCTGCGGTAGCTTTGGTGTGCAGAGAGCTCCTCCTCACATCATGGGTGAAGATAGTCCGAGCATACATCCAGACATGCGACTTTAGCCTGAAGTCACGTAGATTACTACCAAAGGCAGTGAAGTCGTCGATCTACCCCAGGTTCCTCCCCAGACCCGGGGTGTAAACGAGTTGGTACCTGATCCACAAATCATCCTCCAATGACGGTCGCAACTTGCGCGCAGCCGCAAAAGGTTATCCGCAGGATGCAAGCCCGAGTTACAAAGTCTGCTTACAACCAGTATACACGAGAGGCATGCATCTGGCCTACTCAGTCGTACACTTCTTGATCCACTCACAACCCCTGCAGAAGTCGAAGGACACCATGCAAATACACTAGCTATTTTCGAACTTGGTAAGCCGAGTTATGATTACTGAACCTAGACGGTGAGTAAATGGGAGCATAGCGGAGCTGATGAACCAACAATAAGCGAAGCTGGATGTCTCGCCCACGACAACGAGACCTCGACTTGGGTTACGCGCCTACAGTGGGGTGTAGGCGTATCAAAGACGAGTCGACGGTGCGCGGGTGGGATGTTCTGACAACTGTTGGGCGCAGGATAAAGGCGTGTTATACGTTCTTGGACGGGAACTGTGTGGGAGAGGTAGATGTAGGATGGGATGATATAGAGAAAGATCCGCCCTTTTGATACACACCATAGGCAAGCAAGCGTGCGAGCGAGCATGGCTCGACGGGGAGTATCAACAAAAACAAGACTATCTACGAGAAACGCACAAACGACTGTTTCATGCACAAGACGCTTATTCTTCCAGATACGATAGTTTGCGCATTTCGCCGAGCCTGACGCGCGCTTGGCTGAGCTGGTTTTCGAGTTGTAGGATCTCGACCTGGTGGACTGGTTAGCACGCTATTCAGTCTTGATCGATTGGGCTTTACTTACCTGCTGCTCCATCTGCTGGACCTTGAACTCATGGTCGCTCAACTTGCTGTAGTCCACATTGTCACCGGAGTCGCGGTTCTTCTGTGCGATGATTTCCTGTACTTGGCGCACAAGAGACCTGCAGGCCGCCGTGACCGCCTTGGACGCCGTCTCCAAGCGATCCTGTGTCTTGCTCATGAAGCTCGCCTTGACACGGCTGGCAGCCACCAGCTGGGCGGTGGAGGCGGCGACATCGTTAGACGCGACAATGAGCTGCTCGGGCGAGTTGCGGCCAGAAATGACACCATCGGCAGTCTCGATGAGCATGTTCGTCGACGTGGCCACTGCCTTTGCTGCGCTAATAAGACCTTCAGTCCAGCGGTTGTGCTTCTTGTAGAATTGCGTCTTGGACATGCTTCCCCGGCCTTCGCGTACGATTTCTTGCTGCGAGGCTGTTGCGGCCTTGATGAGCTGTGCGATTGCGTTCGTGACAGCGATTGCGGCCTCGAGGATTGAGTCGTGAATCTTGAGTTCGTATGTTGAGTACTGATCCCTGGGCTTGTTCTTTAGCTTAGCAAGACGCTCCGTCGCCGCTTCAATGGCATTGGCAGCCTTGGTCAATTCATTGTCTACGAGGTCGCCGAGATCGCCAGAAGCATTGGTAAGCTTGCTCTTCGGAGCGAATGCATCTGCCAGCTTGGACAAGCTCTGAAGGTTGCGGACGACCTCAGTGCTGTTGTTGATAACAACGTTGATCTTTTGCTCAGCATCAAGGTCGTACATACGCACTGACTGTACGTTGCGGAAGAATCGGATTGTTGATGTGGCAGACGCACGCGCACCATTGATCAATTGATCAGCCTTGTTCTCATCCGACGCGAACCTGGTGAGTCCCTTCGTATTGACAAGAACGTCCACCATCGCGCCAGAGAAGTTGTTAACGGCATTGATGACCTCGGCGTGCTTCGAATTTGGTCCGTCAGCCACGAAGTTGTTGAAGGCAGTGGAAAACTCCATGGTACATGTCGACGCCTTCTCGATCTGTGACAGCACGTACGGCCCAGTGGCGTTCTGGTTGCCAGCCTGCATCGAAGAGTCGAGCTCGTACAATGCATCGTCAACACGCTGCACGCCAGCCTGCAGGACCGAGTCAATGATATCGTTGATCTTCTGGAGGCTGTCCTGGATCAAAGTGTCAAGGTGACCATCCAGCACATTGTCGTTCGCATTAGCATTCAGCTTCAGCTCGTTCAGCTCAAGCAGAGTTTGGTCCATACCAGCGCGGAAGATCTCAAGTTCTTCCTCCTTATCACGTAATTGTCGCTCGAGATCGGAATCGCCTTCGCGGTACTTCATCTGCATGTCATCCAGCTGGCGTGTCTTATTTCGCAACGCCTCCTCGAGGTCAGCAATCTCACGATTATGCCTTGACAGCATTGCCGATAGCTCCGAGCCCTTGCCACGCTCCGAGTTGTCTGCTCGGTCTAGCGCAGCACGAAGCTCGCGCTTGACCTTTTCGAGTTCATCGCGATGTCCTCCAGTGGTTCGATCTTTCTCCATGAGGGCTCGGTCGCGTTCTCGAATCATGTCGGCTAGCTCCAGATTCTTCGTTTTTAGCTCGCGCTGCAGCCTGTCTCGCGCATCGATGGCTTCTTGTGCTGAGTTTGCCTTGAGTTGAACCGCCTTGAACTTTTGTAGAAGCTGTAAATGCTCGTGCCGTAGCTGCGAGTAGAGCTTTGCCAGTGATTCGTACTTCGACCTCCATGTGTTGAGCTGCTCCTGCAGCGCGCGGACTTGATCGTCTTTGGAGCCAATCTGCTGCTGATAGTTCTGTGTCATCTGGGCGAGTTCTCCCTCGAGAGCCTTCATCCGCGCATCATACTGCTGCAACATCAGCTGGTCGCGCTCGTACTGATTGCGTGCGTTGAGATTCTCCCGCTCGAGCTCCGCAAGTCGTCCCTGCGTCTGTTGCTGGTACTGATCGCGCATAAGCTGCTCTTGTGCCATGCGAGCCTGCTCGGCCTGCAATCTCTGCTGCTCTTCGAATTCGCGCTGTGCCCGAAGTTGAGCTTCGTGCTGTTGGCGTTGTGCATCTTCCCATTGTTGTTGCAGTCTCCGCTGCTCTGCATCAAACTCTTCCTGCTGTCGTCTCTGGTCATTCTTCCAGAACTCGTTGATGGGCTCAGGATCGACGGATGGTGCGCGTGGTGCTGGGGCTGGCTCCTCGGGCTTCTCATTCCGTGGTCGCGCGGGCAGGGCTGGAGCATTCTCATCTTCAGCGAGGAGGTTCGGTGGTTCTTGAGGTAGCTTGGGCACCGTAATCAAGCTTGTGAGGTACCGCAGGTTTGAGCATTCGTAGTAGAATTTGACGAGTCGGTAATGCTGCGCATCGTATCGGCCGCGCAGGGGGGACAGGGCTTCGTCGTCGCCGAGGGCTACTGCAATTAGCGAGGCATACGACGCGTCAGTGGTAAAACGTACTGGTGTGCATAGCGCGCAGCATGCTGGTGATGAACTTGTAGATACCATAGCTCTCCTGAACCAGCGGTACCAGGGCTGCGATTCGGCATTCGTTGTTCGCGCCGCTCCTGAAATGCGAGAAGATGAGTTTCTGGAAGGCATCGATCTGATCCTGTAAGGTCATGAGATCCGAGATTGTCTCGTAACCCTCATTCGGATCGTTGATCGACTTGAGACTGATGTATTCCTCGTATTCGAAGGTTCCTGCGACATTTAGCTGCTGCCCCTTTCGTCTTGTCTAGCATCGTACCATTGAACTCGGGATGCTGGCGATGGAACGCGAGCTTCGCCATAAGATAGTAGATGTACTCGGTTATGAGTGGCCCATATCCGCGCATGCCATCGCCGCCCGCTGTGCCCCGCGACAAGCTCTCGAGCCAGCTGGTGTGTGATTGGGCCTCCTTGAGCACAATTGGGTGGCCTTCCTGGAGGACCTTGTGCACGGTAATGAGCGCCTTGAATGTTTGGACCTCATCGGCGAGAATTGGCTGCCTGTCTGCTGGTTAGCACTGTCGCCTTCGCCAGGCTGTCATGCCGGGAATGCGCCTCGAGGTCTGACGTACACTTTCATGCCCGACCAAAAGCTCTGCGAGTTCTTGTGGTCCCACGTATACACAATGCAAGCTCGCACATGCTTTCCTATCTCATCATAAGCTTTGGTCGCGTGGTTTCGGGAGTCGCGGACGTACGTTTGGGTGACACTTCTTCGATGCTCGTCGCCTTGCGGATGTGTTGGGCGAGCTCCGACTCTTGCCTAGGGAGCGCGTAAGTATATGCAGACGAGTAGTACGGCAATTTGGCTCCATGATCGGATTCATTGTAAGCTTACTTTCCCATATCAACATTGCGAGAGGACATGGCGGCGGTCGTCGTGGCTGCCTCCCTGAGCTTTCCGCGTGTTGGTGCAGTGACTCGAGGATGGGTAAATTATAGGGTAAGGGAGGTGGAGGTGAAGGAGGCGCGACCCTGTCAGCCTGCAGACAAAAGTGAGTGTGGAAACAGTGTGCTGTTAGTTGACCATGGGCAGCTCTACCCTGCGCCGGCCGGTGCTTGGCGGTGCTTCCGAGCTCCCCAGCATTCGTCATCCCGCGCCCCAGGGCCACTCAGCACTCAGCAATCCTTTCACTCCAACATCCCAGTCGCTGCTGCCTCGCCCGTTCATACAACGCAACACGCGGCGCATGCGCAATCGCCGTCCTCTGAGCTGGCCGCCGTGATGGAGGGATGGAAAATGCAGCCATGCGAATAGAGCACTCCGCCTGCATCTGGACCCTTGATGCGTGCACTCCACGCACCGATAATCACTGCAGGCTGCAGGACAACGCATTCGATTGTCAGGAACTTTATGTCATTTTACATGCTACGCTGAATTCAGTCCGGGGTATAGACGCCACGCAATGCTAAGTATACAGTGTGATGCTGGAAATGACGGCATGAGGGAGAGGACTACTGTTAAACCGCCTCACTTTTGCTGCCTTTCGAGAGGTATGCAGCCATGGGGTCTGCAGCCATTGTACGCTTCCGGCGATACTCCTCCATGTCTTCCTCGGTGATGCCATCTGTCATCTGTTCTATTGTCCGCTTGCGAGAGGCGGCGTCCTGCTTCGCTTTTTCGGCGCGATCGGGCGCATTTGGCACGTGCTCTTGTAGAGCCTCCTCCTCCTGCCATGCGATAGCCTTGGGAACTTCATCCAGATCGGCGCCCGTTCGCATGCGGTCTGCGAGCTCGAACGCTTCCTTGCCCGCCTCGCCTGTGCAATAGGAGTTCTTGACTGTCGAGTGACAGCACGCGAATCCCCATTGGAAGTTTGACCACCAGCTGCCCCATACCGAAGTGTGGTTGTTCAGTAGGACATCCTCTGGGTACTTTGACTTCGCCTTGACCTTTGGTGCTCCCTTGATCCTGCCTCGCTCGTCATACTCGACGTATTTTTCTGACTCGGTGACTGCGATCTTGCGGAGTGTGTCGTCGGTAAATTTCTGCTGCGTACCGTACTTCTCCGCCAACGCCTTTGCCCTGGCCGCCTTCTGTTCCTCTGCCTCTTTGAGTTCCTTCTTACGCATGATCTCGCCCGAGGTGGGGTTGGCCTGCAGATGTAGCTTATTCTTGTCGCCGCGTTCCTGTGTCTCCCAGGCGTACCTTTGCGCTTTCTCGAACTCGGCTGCGTCTCCAGATGCGCGCATGAAGCCCTCCTCTGCAACTAACTTGGACGCATTGTCTGATATGACGCCGCTGTCGACCATGGATCGCGTTTTTGGGTCGTACTTCGCCGAGTCCAGGTCGAGGTTCAGCAAGTATTTCGCTGTGTCTTCTCGTAACCGCAGATTCCGCGTGGATGTGGCCTGCTTCCGCCCCATGTCCGTCTCCGCGTCGTACTTGTCACCCTCGTCTTCTTCGTCCGACTTGTCCTCGCCCTGCTGGGCCTCCTTCGCCTTCTTGCGTATCTCCTCCAGAGTCTTGTACTCGTCGATGACCTCCTCAAAATTTGAGGCATCATAGCCATTCCACCTATCGCGCTTGGCGTCAAATCCTAGCTGTACGTCCTGAATAACCTCATCGGCTTCGATATTCTTGCCCGTAAATTTTGCGCCTGCCTTCCGTGGCCGGCTCAAGCAGTCCCTCTTCTTGTGGGTCATGGCCCCGCAATTTTCGCATGCGCCTTTGCGGTACTTTGTCGCGGCCGGGCCGATCTTCTTGCCGCGATCGTACCATTTTGAGTCCTGTTCCTGCTTCTGCAGACGCTGATGCTCTAGGTAGTCATGCTCCTCGCCCGTCTCATCGATGGCGTAGAACGGCTTTTTCGAGATGAACGAGGGAATGTACTCGTTGCGCTCCTTCGCGGCGGCCGTGACGTCCGGCTTCTTCGGTTGTGGCGGCATGGTGGGTGGCGTGTGTTGTCGGGAGTTGTGACTTGAAGCTCGAAGTAGAGGCGCAGATGGCGGCGAGATGTGGAGGAGGCTAGCGTCGTAGGGCTGCAGGCACGGTGCTGCTCACGGGACTGCGCGACATTCCGGCGCGCTCTTTGTTGACCCGCCCCGCGTCGCTTTCACGCCAGCTTGGACACGGCCCTGCACCAGCATTCAATGCACCGAATTGGACTTGTATGTGGTTGGAGTTGAAGATGTGTGACTTGATTCACCCTCACATTTGCGCCGACCCAACTGTGTCGTCATGGACACTTTCCGCTTCCGCCTCAACTGCATCGACCACTACCAGGCGACCCCGACAGACCTCGATCCTGTTTTGCGACGAAGTGCAGGCCCCTCGCAGCGTCAGGGTGCGCCTCAAGTGCCCGTGATAAGAGCATTCGGCGCGACCGAGACTGGGCAGAAGGTGTGCGCGCATATTCATGGAGCCTTGCCTTACCTGTATTTGGAGTACACAGGGAGCCTAGAGAAGGATGTTGGTAGGTCATGTGAGACAGTTGTTGGACCTGGAGCTGATGGGCTGTAGTCAATGCATACATCGTCGCCCTTCGCGCCTCGATAGACCATGCCCTCGCTGCCACCTACCGCCGCAATGCGTACGATGGAAAGTCTGTCTATGTCGGTCACATCACGCTCGTCAAAGGCGTGCCATTCTTTGGATACAGTGTTGGATACAAGGTGTTCCTCAAGGTGTACATGCTCAACCCATTGCACATGACGCGATTTGCGGACTTGCTGCATCAAGGCGCTGTCATGAACCGCGTGTTCCAGCCATACGAGAGCCATCTTCAATACGTTCTGCAGTGGATGTGTGACTACAACTTGTACGGCTGCGACTATATCAACTGCGCCAAAGTTCAATTCCGAGGCCCAATTCCCGACAGCGACGAGATAGACATCACGACGCACAAGTGGCATGATGAGTCCATTCCAGATGACTGTATTGCTGAAGAAGACCAGTATCCGCGCCAGAGCCACTGCACGTTGGAAGTCGACATATGCGTACAGGATATAATGAATCGCCACGAGCTGCAGTATCGACCCATTCACCATGACTTTCTGGAGCGATCCAGTCAGATGCCTCGAAATCCGGATGACAAGTATGTCCCGTCGATGGCAGGCCTTTGGAGAGATGAGACGCGCCGTCGCAAGCGACGCATGGGACTTACCGATCCCTCGAGCAGCCCGTTCCCCGCCGAAGTCATGGTGTCCATGTCTGCGGATCCGCGCAACAAACACAGAGGAGGCTGGATTCACGAGGAGGAGTATCGAGAACTTGTGTCAAATCTGATCGACGAGGAACGTCGCAACAGAGGCGACGTGAGGTTTGATACGTTCGTGAAGCCCATCGATGGTCAAGACTGCATCAGGACAGCAGTTGAGAGCATCGAGGATTTATACCCAGAGAACCTTGCGTCTCAACAATTACCCGATGAACTACAAGTACTCCCTACGGAGCTCCCAGGCGAGGATGAGAAGGTTGTACAGCTTTCAGCACAGGTCGCAGCAGGTGATATGGATCAACAGGACGGTGGTGCTATCGTCGAGGGTGCGCGGGCTGAAGATGAAGCCGATGCAGAAGTCCAGTCCGATACCGACGAACAGCAGTCACTCGACCCTCTGACAGTATCTCTTTTGCAAGCATCTGGCGAAGGCAACACCTCCGAAGATATGATCGACGAGGGCATCGATCTCGTTGACCCTAGCGAGGACGACTTTCCCAATGGCTCAAGCGAGTCCAAGATGCGCAAACGATCGCTCGATCTCATAGACGAAGAGCCCAGCAAGCGCCAGCGAATTATGGCTGCGACACAAGGTAGCGTGAAGCGCGTCTCATTTCGCAATGCTGTTGGTAGTCCAAGCGCGAACGAACACCCCAAATATGTGTATCCACCACCGACTCAGTCATCACAGGCGAGTATAAAAGCTCAAGGACCCGGTGGGCCAACGACACTTTCCTTCCCTGTTGTCAAGAATGCGAGTGCACCAGAGACAGTCCTGCGCTTGGGTCAGTCCGGCTACTCAAATTCTCAGGAGGGTCCTAAAACGCCTGGGACTAAGCACCTCACTGTCAGAGCCTCAGAACAAAGCCCTATCACCCCGTGGACGCACCAGAAGACCTCGCCTATGTTATCAAGTAGCAGCAGTCCGAAAGCGCACAACGAGGCCATCATCATAGCGAGGCAACTGGAGAAGTCGTTCAGGCATCGAAGTACCACGAGGTATTATGGCTACCTTCCACCTTCGATCGAAGTGGTTGAGAGCACCATGATGCATGCAGGGCTTCCACCAGTCATTTACCAAGATGCCTACTACAGTGACGAGAAGGATGTGCCTGACCGGGCTAGAGAGTATGCCGGTCGTGAGTTCAAATTACAAAGCACGACACTGCCTTACCTGCCTCCATTTGACCCCACCGGTGCCTCCGCTGCCAACATTGGCGAGTATCCACCTGTAGTGCTTGACAAAGTCAAGGAAGAAGCGCGTCACAGAAGCAGGTCCCATCGATGTAACCTTCGACACTGGGAGATAGCTCGGCCACCGCCCACATTTCGAGACGTGATTACTTGGCTGCGCAGCGAGAAGGACATACCCGACCCGGCGACTGCTGAAGAGGAGAGCAAGCCTAAGCAGATACCAAAGCCAGCGCGCAAACGCAGGGGTCCTGAAAACATGTCTCAGATTGAAGGCCCAACGCAGAGAAATAAGCACGGATTCAAGTACTCACAGAAGAAGGACTCAACCAGCGTCAAACACGAGACCCAGTACATGAGCATCATGAGTTTGGAGGTCCATGTCAATTCCAGGGGCTCAATGGTCCCGGACCCTGCTGAGGACGAAGTGCAATGCATTTTTTACAGCGTCCAAGGTGAAGAGAACGCAACAACGGACCGCCCACGCCTTGGTATCTTGTGTCTCTCGACAGAGGACGGTATTGCTAAGCGCATCGCCAAGCAAGTTTCTGTGGAGGTCGAGTACGAAGAAGATGAACTGGACCTGATCAATCGCATCGTAGATATTGTTCGCCAATTCGACCCTGATATCCTCGCTGGTTACGAAGTGCATAATAGCTCCTGGGGTTACCTGATCGAGCGTGCCCGCATGAAGTACGAATACAACCTCTGCGATGAAATTAGCAGGATGAAGTCGCAGTCTCACGGCAGATTCGGGAAAGACGCTGATCGTTGGGGCTTCACACACACCTCGACCATCCGGGTCACTGGTCGCCACATGATCAACATTTGGAGAGCTATGCGTGGAGAGCTGAATCTCCTGCAATACACGATGGAGAACGTCGTATTTCATCTTCTCCACAAACGCATACCGCACTACCAATACTCGGACCTGACTGGTTGGTACATGAGTTCAAGGCCTCGAGATCTCACCAAGGTACTTGATCACTTCCTCAGTCGCGTGCAACTCGATCTCGATATACTCGAGGCGAACGAGATTGTGCCACGCACAAGTGAGCAAGCTCGCCTCCTTGGTGTGGACTTCTTCGCGGTCATATCTCGAGGTTCCCAATTCAAGGTGGAGTCTACCATGTTTCGCATCGCGAAGCCGGAAAACTTCATCCTTATTTCTCCGAGCCGCAAACAGGTCGGCCAGCAAAATGCTCTCGAGTGCTTACCGCTAGTCATGGAACCCCAGAGTGCCTTCTACCCAAGCCCTTTGCTAGTCCTTGACTTCCAGTCGCTGTACCCAAGTGTCATGATTGCGTACAACTACTGCTACTCCACTTGCTTAGGGCGAATCGTAAGTTGGCGCGGCCGCAATAAGATGGGTTTCATGGACTTTAAGCGGGAGCCTCAGCTACTCGAGCTCGTCAAGGATCACATCAATATTGCGCCCAATGGTATGATGTATGTCAAGCCGAAAATGCGCAAGTCTCTGCTGGCCAAGATGCTTGGTGAGATTCTAGAAACGCGGGTGATGGTCAAGAGCGGAATGAAGCAAGACAAGGACGACAAGACGCTACAGCAATTGCTAAACAACAGACAGCTGGCACTAAAACTCTTAGCTAATGTCACGTACGGCTACACATCCGCTTCCTTCTCTGGGCGCATGCCTTGCTCTGAGATCGCAGACAGCATCGTGCAGACTGGCCGCGAAACCCTCGAGAAGGCCATTGCACTGATTCACGCGACTGAGAAATGGGGCGCTGAGGTTGTCTATGGAGATACGGATTCGCTCTTTGTGTACCTGAAAGGCAGAACACGCGATCAGGCATTCACAATTGGAGAGGAAATCGCCGCAGCTGTCACAGCAGCCAATCCTCGTCCAATCAAGCTCAAGTTCGAGAAGGTCTACCATCCTTGTGTTCTCCTTGCGAAGAAGCGATATGTCGGTTTCAAGTATGAGCACCGCAACCAGAAAGAGCCCGACTTTGATGCAAAGGGCATCGAAACAGTCCGACGAGATGGCACACCTGCCGAGCAAAAGATCGAAGAAAGAGCGCTGAAGATCTTGTTCCGTACAGCTGATCTCAGTCAAGTCAAGTCATATTTCCAAGAGCAATGCATGAAGATCATGCAAGGTCGTATCTCCATCCAAGATTTCCTTTTCGCCAAAGAAGTCAAGCTGGGCACCTACAGCGATCGCGGGCCGCCACCACCAGGCGCTCTCATCGCCACTAAGCGCATGCTCGCCGATCCACGCACAGAACCACAATACGGCGAGCGCGTCCCCTATGTAGTCATCACCGGCGCCCCAGGCGCGCGACTCATCGACCGCTGCGTCAGTCCCGAGACGTTGTTGCAGAGTGAACACCTCGAGCTTGACGCGGAATATTACATCAGCAAGAATCTAATCCCGCCACTTGAGCGCATCTTCAACCTCGTCGGCGCAAACGTACGCATGTGGTTTGACGAAATGCCCAAGATTCAACGCATCCGTAACATCTCGCTTCCACTGGGGCCGAGACCCAACGATGCGGGTGGAGCAGCGAATCTCCGCAAGACGCTGGAAAGCTACATGAAATCTTCCGCCTGCCTCGTGTGTCGCGCCAAACTTCTTCCTCCGCCCGCCACTGCAACCGATGCGTACGCTTTACTCCCGCTGTGCCAGAAATGCCTCAAGCGCCCCGCGAGATCGCTACTTGCACTCAAAGATCGCATTTGGAAGAGCGAAGTCCGCGTTAAAGATGTCGATGCTGTGTGTCGTAGTTGCTCGAATCTCGCGTGGGGCGAGGAGATCAAGTGTGATTCGAGAGATTGTCCGGTGTTTTACACAAGGATCAGAGAGAGGTCGAAATTATCAGGTTTGAGGGAGGGAGTGGGCAGAGTCATCGAGGTGTTAGAGGACAAAGACGACGAAGCAGCCGCTGTGCAAATGGAGGAGCAAAGAAGCAAGAGTGCAAGTTTAGGACCTGGCAAAGAGGATCTTGCATGGTAGAAGACTAAGTACATCTCCGCCTTCCGACTGAAATACTTCTCTTCACGCCAGCCATAATCTGTAGAATCGTCACTCTCATCTTCCATCTCGAACCGTTGACTCCTCAAACCTCCTATCCATCCTCTTTCCTCCCTGCTCTCGCCCCAATCAATCCCCTCAGAACATCACACCGCGAACACCCCATCTCTCCCTCTCCCCATCTCTCCCTCTCCCCATCCCTCCCGCAAACACTCCACATGCACCGCATGCGTCTCGCTCCTCTCGCTATGCACCCTCCAAGCCCGCTCCCGCAGGAAGTCATGCCACTCCGATCGAGTTGGCCGACGACAGATCTTCTATTTGGTCATCGTAGTCGTTGAGCAGAGCTTCCCATGCGGATACAGGGCGTAGACTAGTCCCGGTATGAAGATCATAGCAAGGCCGAGGAACATGTATGCGGTGAGAACATTACTCGCGGTGGGGCTCGCTGACCTGGTTGAGGGTAAGGATGAGATTCTAGATTTGACAGGTGCCATGGGTTGGTTTTCTGGTTGGGATTTAACTGCGTTGCGGCAGAGAGGAGTCAGGGGATATAGCTGCGGCAGCACTTTTTCCGTGCATGTACGGTGATATGGCATGTGGCATAGTTGAATAATGTCCATAATACCGCATTCAATGACGTGGCGCTTGTCAGCGAAAGAACAGCGAGGGCAAACTGAAAGTGTGTCAAATGTTCATTTTATAGTCGGCATAGCCGGGATCTAGCTCACTCTATCCAATACTGGACACTAAGAGTGCTGGCATGTGCTGATATTTCTCGAACCCAGTCCGACAACTCAGACCTGTAGTCCGATCTGGCAATCGAATCTATCTTGTTAGCCTTTCTACAATCTAGTAACTCACTTACATCCGCTCCATAAATAGCGTACATTAATATTCAGGTACCCCACAACTACAATGCAAACGAGTGTTGCGCTCGCGACCCTCCTCGTACGCCGGCGGCGGAGAAAGTGCATCGTCATCAACCTCCGTGTATTCTCGTGAGTACTCCGGAAGCGTTTCTTCGAACCCACGGTCCACTGGGCGTTGCGCGCTCTCGCGATCAGAGGTCGCTCGGTCACGAGCATCTTCAACATCGGTCATGTCGTCCAAAAGGATGCGACCTGCTTCGCTTTCGATATCGACCTCAGGAGCGGTACGCCACCTGAATCCTCGAAAGATCGTCATGACCGCGAAGGGGAGTAAAGAGAGTGAAAAAGTGAGAACGATCCATGGGGCATATCCATCGCTGGGGCCAGGGTTTGGGAATGTGTCCACTGTCGACTGATTGAAAGTGGAAGACAAGCCGTGAGACATCTCGATGACCTGGGTTGACATGTTCCGAGTAGTTTATTGGAAGTATGCGGCAAAGATTAAAAGAGAACGTGAAAGGGTGCAATGAGACATTGTGGAGAGTATTACTTGAGCAATGTTCGAGAGCAGCTTACTGTCGCGTACCCACAATGCACTGGTGAGGCATACTTTCCTTGTACTGACGTGCGATCAGGACAACTAAACTGTTGTATAGGGTCGATCACGGTAAGTTTATCGTTCTCAGGTTATCGTGAAGACGGTCACGTGCGGTGAGTGTTGATGACGTAACTCGACGCGCAGTCACGTGAATTTAGCGACGGCGAGTCAAGCTCCGACGCGTTTGCCAAGTGAGAGCTGCGGCAAGCTCTAACAATCAACCACTGACGTCGCAACCGCCAACATCGCTACCTGTAGTTGATTAGCCGCCGAAAACACCATCTACTGAGACGATCGTGACAATGTGAGTATTTTGAGCTTGCTAAATGAATGCCGGTAGCACGGTCGCTGACTGGAACAGGGAGGCGTTCAATGAAATTTACCTCAACCTCTCGCGCAAGCCGGGCGCAACTCGATTCTCAGACTCTGGCTTTGGCTGGAAACCCGCAAACGGCGAGACGTACACTTGCGACCAGTCACAGATTATCTCAGCACAATGGAGTCGGGCAGCACGTGGCTACGAAGTCAAGATCCTCTCGCGCAACGACGGCGTAATACAGCTGGATGGCTTCAAGCCTGACGACTTTGACCGCGTGTCAAAGGTATTCAAAACGTGGTACGGCATCAACTTGGACAACCGCGAGCATGCCTTGCGCGGCTGGAACTGGGGCAAAGCCGACTTTGGCAAGGCCGAACTTACCTTCAACGTTGCAAATCGCCCTGCCTTCGAGGTCCCGTATACCGAAGTGTCCAACACCAACTTGGCCGGCAAAAACGAGGTTGCCGTAGACTTCTCGCTTCCTGCCGACGGCGACGCCGGCGCGAACGGCCACCTTGGGGGAGCCAAGTTCAGAGGCAAGAAGTCTGCCGGCGCCCGCGACCAGCTGGTCGAGATGCGCTTCTACATTCCGGGCGTGACTACCAAGAAGGAGAGCAAAGAGGATGGCGATGATGCTTCTGGGGCCGAAGACGGCGACAACGAAGAGCAGAACGCCGCGAATCTGTTCTACGAGACACTCATGGACAAGGCCGAGATTGGCGAAGTTGCTGGTGACACGTTCGCCACCTTCCTGGACATCCTACATCTCACTCCTAGGTGCGTTGCTGTGCATACCCTCCGAGATGTTACTAATAGTCCTGCAGAGGTCGTTTCGACATTGACATGTACGAGAGCTCCTTCCGTTTGCGCGGCAAGACATACGACTACAAGATCCAATTCGACTCCGTCAAGAAGTTTATGGTGCTTCCGAAGCCCGACGATATGCACACATTGATCACCATCGGTTTGGATCCGCCACTGCGACAAGGTCAGACCCGCTATCCATTCCTCGTCATGCAGTTCAAGCGTGACGAGGAGGTCAATCTCGATCTCAACATGAAGGAGGAGCTACTGGAGTCGAAATACAAGGACAAGCTACAGTCGCATTACGAGGCACCGATAGCCGTGGTTGTGGCCGACATATTCCGAGGATTGAGCGGAAAGCGCGTAACGCGCCCGTCCCGCGACTTCATCAGCCACCACGAACAGTCGGGCGTGAAGTGCTCCATCAAGGCCAATGAGGGACATCTATTCTGCCTGGATAAGGCATTCATGTTCATCCCCAAGCCAGCGACATACATTAGCATGGACAATATCGCTTCAGTAACCATGTCTCGTGTCGGGGGTGCGATGGCGGCAAGTCGAACTTTCGATATCACCTTTACGATGAAGGGTGGCTTGGCCGAGCATCAGTTCTCCAACATTAATCGGTAAGTGCAGGCGAGGATCCTGGTATCGTGCATAGCTAAGACCTGGGGACAGTGAGGAGCAACAGCCACTTGAGAACTTCTTCCGCGCTAAAGGCATCAAAACGAAAAACGAAATGGCAGATGACGTAAGTACCTACCCAACACAGCACAAACTCAAACTAACATGCATTTCAAGTCAGGAGCAATACTTGCGGCTGCACTCCAAGACGAGGATCTCGCTTCTAGCGACGATGGAGCTCCCGCGAATCGCGGCAGCGCTGACGAAGACGATGAGAGTGTTGATGAAGACTTCCAGGCCGACTCCGAATCCGAAGTTGGCGAAGAATTCGACTCAGACCACCAAAGTAGTGGCTCAGACAGCGATGCTGAAATGGGTGACGCGGACAGTGATGCTGCTGAAGCGGCAGTGCCAGAACGCCCAAAGAAGAAGCAGAAAACGAAATGATGGATCCGCAAGCCACCAGCGGGTGTGGTGAGGTCTGAGTGGAGAGCTCGTGGCGGTGAGTAATCTGGTTTGCGGCGCGGCATGAGTGCCTGGTTCATCCGCTGCTTCCAACGTTTTGCTGTACAACATTTCTATGCGTACGTCTGCCCGGTGGTAACACGCAAGATGTGCTGCCTTTGCTACACTGAGGCCGCGGGGATGATTCCGAAGCGATCTCCCGGAGTATTCACAGTGGAAGCTCGTGGGATGGCAGGAAGGATCAATCCGGATCCGAGCAGGGTATGAGGGAAACTGCTCCAAATATGCGTTAGATCAGCTAAACGGGCCGACCAGCGCTATTACGCGATTGCAGCCCTTTAGGAGAAAAGTTTAAAAGGAGTGGCAACTAGCGGCCATAATCCCTTGCTAGCTCCACGTGTTACGGCGTCTGAAGTGATGTGCATCTGCACGTCGGTCATGAGTCGGCAGCAAACGTTGACAAGGATGGGCGCGGCGCTTGACATAAATCGGCTCTTGCGCGCACAGCCCATCACAGCTTGCCGTTCACACGGAAGCTTAGTGGTCATTCTACCCCAGCTCCAGATCGCATGCGATTGCGACTCAGTCCGATGCAAAGCTAGAGCAAGGAAAAAGCCTCTCGCCTACTCTCACGGACCCTGCTTTGATTGTGACGGTGGATCCGCACTGGTGCGAACCATGCTAGACCCCGCATTCAACCAACATTATTTGATCGCTTTCATACTTACCGTTACGCCGATATAGATATAGCACAGCTCTTCCGACTCCGGTGGGCTGTTCCTTCATACCCACAGCGCTTCGTCACGCGACCATCGGCACTGAACTTCCCCGGATAGACCCACACGCATCGAACCACATCGACATGCGTTCACGAACCGGATGGCAAGTGGAGCTCTTATCTCGTAACTTCAACCGACTAACTCTTGCTGCAGCCTTACCTGCCGGCAGCGGAAGCTGAAATGTGATGAAAAGAAACCTATCTGTTCACAATGCACCAAAGCCTCGAGGGAGTGCATCCCAAGCTCAGGGATCGTCTTCCGTCATCAACATAATGCCTCTATGAATGGTGATGACTCGGGGGACGAGAACTCATTGAAAGGGTTCTATGCATACAAGAACACCTTCGATGAGGACACAATATGGATGGACATCCCCAGAAATGGTATGTTGTTATGTGAGATGCTCATACGCTCACCGCTCATATATGCTAGTCACCTTCATCAATACCACAAATCCATACCTGGATCCGTGCACGCCGGACTTTGATACCATGTCAGCCAGCTCCATGGATTCTCCGGCACCTTTTGAGCCTCGCCCACTTGCATCGTGGCGACCGAGCAATTTTCATTCACACCCCGGCACGCCGTCCAGTATGGCGCCAGACTTTGCTCCAACAAGCGTGCCAAATATCCATACGCCCGAACTCGAGGCTTTACCGCCTCTCATGCAATCCGCTCCACCATCTACAGTGGGCACACCTATTTCTCCACCTGCCTCAATCTGTCATCGCCGCATACATCCCATCATCGACTACTCCGCTTCTTCAACACCACCACCAATTGATCCGCGGCTGAATTCTCCTTACGATCCATCTGCGGATGATCTGCCTCGGTCAATCTCAATCGCAAGCTCACGAAGATCACCTCCGCGGTCAGATAGAGGTGAATTACCAATTGAGAAGGATCACGAGATTGCGTTCCTCCTCCGCTGGTTCTCGGAGGGTCCGGGCTACTGGATGGACCTCTTTGACCTTGGCACGTACTTTGCCTCGTATGTTCCTGTCAAAGCACGCGAAAATCCGCTGCTCAAGTACGCAGCAGTCGCTTGCGCAGCGAAGGCATTAGCACGTGTCCAGGGTCGGAAGCCCGTCATGGGAGGTAGTGTGACACGTCAAGCTCGGATGGAATTGTACCCTGACGCTTCACTAGTTGACTGGAAGCACAAGGCTGCAGTGTTCTATGACAATGCTGTTTCACTTCTCCTTCAAGCTCTAAAAAACGATGCCAACTCCACTCCTGACGACTTTGAGTGTGAGCTAAGACACAAGAATGGTGAAGTCACCAGTGGATACGATGCCCAAGCTCCCAAGCGACGCAGAACGTCCAGTAATGCCCCATTCGTGTCAAATCCGGATGAGCTGCTTGCTGCCTCAGCAATCCTCTGTGTCTATGAGTTCTTGGATACTTCCGTCTCCGAGTGGGCCCAGCACTTGAACGGCGCAAAGTCACTCCTCGTGTTTGCACAAGAACGCATGATGCCTCTGCAGATGCCAACACTGGGCTCTTCAGTCTCTCCAGCACAGTATAACTTCATCTCGAAAGCCCGCCGAGCGACCTTCTGGAATATCGCTAGACAAGACATGCTAGCAGCCTGTAAGTGCCGAATCGCAACTTTGATTCACAAGTACTAACAAATTCACAGTCATCAACAAAACGCATACAAGACTTGACACTGAGGACTTCTCTCTTTGGAAAGAAGCCGGCCTGCTTCTTGACGATCAAGGCTTTGTTCTACCTAGCAATACCTCAGAAAGTGGGTATCCCGAAGAAGGCGAGAGCATGATGCGAGAAGACCTGATCTGCAATGCCCTTGTATGGCTCATGGCCAAGCTTGTCAACTTCATGGCCGCAGGAGACGAGATCAGCACCAACGATATGGGCGTGTCCTGGGCGGGAGTCACTCAACGTACCCTCCTCGATTACTGGTGCAATCTACGGAAGCAATTTGAGGTTTGGCATAACGGTCTGCCGATCACATTCAAGCCTTCCGCCCGAGTGGAGCCTTCGCGGATGCCCGGACGACTCCTCAGAGACGCCAACGACTCCATGTTCACAGAAATCTGGTACAGCATTCCCATGTGCGCTTCGACCATGCAAACCTACCACATGAGCCAGATTCTGCTCTACATGAACAAGCCCCACGAGTCCACCCAAGGTCGCAGCACGGTATGTGCACGCATAAACTCATACCAGTCGGTTCTGGCCTCATGCCAAAAGCACAGTCGCGAAATCGTGGGCATCTCGCTCGCCCGCTCCGACGAGGCAGTTCGCATTCACTCCGTCCAGCCCCTGTTCACAGCCGGTCAGTGCCTGAGCGATTTTCGAGAGCGCCAAGTCGTCCTCTCGCTGCTCCGCGACGTCGAGACGGATATTGGCTGGGCGACTGACTACAGGGTCCGGCAGCTTGTCGAGCAGTGGCAATGGGAAGAAGAGGAGGCCATGGTGCCCTGAACTCAGCTGTCGTTGAGCTAGGGAACGTGGCAGCGCCACCACTTTGCGACGACACCTGCTATGAGGCGTTTTCCGAGTCAGAGAAAAGCACCAATAGGCTCCGTGCTAGCGCTGATGTGCAGCACGCCCCACAAGCCGGTATGCCGTGGAGATCTGGCGACCTCGTGGCACAGTGTTTACTTGGTCATTATTGGACTGAAGAGCTGAATGCACCCAGAACGGTGAGCACAGACCGTGCTTCATGTGGAGCCGACCGGGAGAGATGTCACATCCATAGAACAGCTTGTAGTATGAAGCATGAGTATGCCGACGATGTCTTCGCTGCAGCAAGATCGAGGAAAGGAGGCGACGAACATACGGCGAGACCGTCGGGTGCCCTAGATGGCACCCAACCATTCATCCCAATATAGACACTAGCCTAGAAGATTGTAATAGACTATATTAAACATTTACACACACCCACTCATTCTCTCCATGTCCCATTCCAAATCCAAAACTCAAAGTCAAGGTCCAGATGCAACTCTCTCCTTGGCACTCAGCTCCTTCACGTCATGCAACACCACAATCTGCTATACTAGGACGCTAAATGCGGCAACACCCTAGAAGAACGCGTCGTGGAATGAACATTGCAAGACCAGCTTCCAGAAGTAAAGAAGCCAGTGACCGCGCGTTGCGCCCTAACAGCACCCTCAACACTTCCCACCCTAGTCCGCCCAAACCTCGCCGACCGGGCTTCAGGATGCAGCAGTCTTGCTCGGTGACAGCGAGCAAGTACGCGGCGTTTCAGATGCGAGGGTGTTGTGCGCCCTCTGTGGCGTACTCATGAGGCGTAGAATCTTGCGTTAGTCTGAGCACGAGATGGTGGGCATCGGCTCCGGAGCGAACTTCCGGCAGCGTATGATTTGTAAAGCGTTGCGTGTGTTTGGCTTGTGAAAATGCCACGACGGAGCTGAGCGCGTGCGTGGAATTTCTTTTTTCCCGGCTTGTGTCAAAGTGTCCATGGGGATAAATACCAGGATGCAGGTCGGCCGAAGTCTTGAGTGTCTTGGTACGATGTGTCATGTCCTTCATCGAGTCCACCGTTCCATTACCCCATCACAGGTTTACTGAGGCTTCGGAGAGCTCAGTCCGCAGCAAAGCCTGCACGCACGTGGCTTTAGAATAAGGTTTGACAGACGCAGGGTGTCTCGCAACGAGTGTCCACTTTTCCGCCAAAATCTTTATATATGCAGCTGCTAGGTAGACTATGCAATCTAAACCGTTCTCTCCATCGATGCTTGCACAGCTGAAACAATCGTACATTGTTAGTCATAACGTCTTTTCTGGCGGTCAACCGGCTTGTCGTCATCCAGACTGGGATGTATTGCGAGAAGCTGCTCGCCTAACGGCTCGGCATAGCGGAGATTTTAGGGCTCGGGCGGACGGTATAGGAGCGCCCAAATATTGATGATCGCCCTGACTTTGACGGACTCCACGGTGTCCATCGAATATCGTGAGTGCGTGTAAATACGGAATTAGCTCATAGCTGAACTAAGGTGCAGGACAGCATTGCGTGCACCTTGACGCCTTTTTTCCAAGCCTCCATAAAAGCGTGGTGTTACACCGTACAAGGGACGTCAGGCCACGACAGTTCTTCTCGACGCCTTCTCTTGCATAAGGCTTGACGTCGGCCAGCCACTCAAATGCACGTAAGCTGTAACCACGCCTGAGATGGGAAAAGGGGGAAAGCGGGAAGACGCACGGTCTGGCGGTCTGTCAAATTGTCAATTGGACTCGCGTTGATCCGGGCGGCCACGGCGCGTAGACTGCTGTGTGGACTGGAGTGGAGACAAGGTCGGGTTCCCTTGCCTGGCCCAAGTGCGGCTCGGCTGTCAAGCCTTATGGCTAGATGCCGCAGTGGATGCCACACAGAAACCTTCGACCGAGATTCTTCGCGGAGCCGGAGCCGTCAAAGTCATATTGCTAGGTCTCCCATTCGAATCGACGACACCTCACCTGCACAATGACAGCGGTTTGATGCTCACCAACATAGCACGCGACAGGGTTCGCGAGATGTCGGCAGACGTTCAAACGCCGCGGTCGGATCCATATAGCGGATCCGCAATCGCGCATCATGGGCATTCCGTGAAGCCAAGACGGCTAACGCGCGCCCTGCCAGCCTCACCTCGTGGCTGGGGCAAGAATCGTGATCGATCTCTCGTAAAAAGTCTTGTGAAGGATTAGTATTGGCTGTCAATGCATACCGGAGATGTCCCGCCAATGCTGTGTAACGGGGTCCACGACGGTGACAGCGAGATCGACATTGCGATGATGAATGCTTGTCTCGCCCGTTGCGCGGTGTCACCATGAGGCTGCATGGTGTGGTGCATGCACACCTGGGCAGGATCGTGAGTCGTTTCTCATGTACGGACTGCGGACGATTACATGACTGCAGGAATCTCGATCGTATGCAGACCTGACATGCCTGCCGCGGTAGACCAGTAGTATGTATGGCAACTGCCGTTGGTGTTCGCGTAATCATGCCCAAGCCCTACTAGGTATGCAAGATGCACCCAAACTGGGGGAGACCACCGATGCTGGCTTGCTTTGCGTCTGCATTGGCGCGCTGCGCAGTCGCACTCGCAAACAGCGAGCATCCCTGCCCCACGAAGTCCTCCATCATGATAGGAGCATGCAATAAGCTGTTGAGAGCCACCCAACACGCCAAATTTCGACAGGCGTCCTGTATATCGCATTTTCACCATGGGCCCAAGATTGCGGTGAAGGACTGCAGCCGATGCTGCCCGATATGCAGATTCATGATAGTTGGCCGATGGTGTTGATGCAAGATGATGAAAGCAGATCTGGGTGTGTCGGGTTGCAGAGCCTCGGGTCAGGGAAAGTTTGGGGGCGGATTCCTTCCCGCACGTACCAGACTGCCGGAACGATCGATCCGATAGAACCTTAGGCCTGTGCTTTGCCATGTGGCGGGCGCAATATAAGCATTGCGTGTGGAACGCGTTACGTGATGTTTTGTTGCTCGTACTCTGGTTCAGCTTGTTCTGTGAAGACGGGAAAACCCTTTGGAGTTGACGTCAAGACGTCTGGACGACCTCGGGATAGCAAAATTTCTATCCCGCATATTTTCAGCCTTTTCAGCCGCAAGATATCTGGAATTCTGGCAGTCCAAAAGTGCCGCTTGAGCAAAGAGTTTGACATGGTCAAGCGAACACGACAACTCTCTGTCGTGTGACTCTTGTGGTCTAAGATTTCGACGCGTCCAGGTCGCTGATCTAGAGCCTAAGGTTTGTTCGTCCTAAGCGGCAGATGCCGCTTGACTTCGTCAAGATCATCACCACCCGTGGACGAATATGATTATTGCGATAGCTTGGCATGGTACGCAGGCATTATGCAGCAGCTTGTTGAAGCCCTCTCACCAGATGAAGAGGAACCGAAGACTGTTCCACGGCAGGATTCATAAATGCTGTGCTGTGCACAGGAAAAGGGAAGTCAATGATATTCATGTGCGTAGGGGGAGTAATCACACCTCGTGGCGGTGATTTGGCGTTTGTACCCATGGTATTGCTTGCAAAAGGTAGCACTCAACGTTTCCTCAAGGGTGTTTTATGTCGACTCTTCACTGAGTAGGGGATGGCAGCAGATTGACCTTATTTGGCATCATGTGATTACATCAAGACGTTGTGTGGACGACCAAAAAATGCGATACTGTTGTACTGCTTTGGGTGAGCAATGACTACAGCAATATAGAGTGCTGCGTCCTAGGTTGCATCGTTCGACGAAAGTGAGTGCAGGCTCAGACAATCACACACAACAGCGCCGTTTCATTGTGATTTACGCATACATTCTACATATGCGACCACTTCACTGAACTATCGCAACCTTATACATCCTCGACATTGTCTCGTGCAGTGTGTGCAACTCGCCTTCGCGTGCGTACTAGGCGACAAACAAACCCTGGCGAGCATGCTTTCGCGCTATTGCTGCACACCGGGCCAACACATCCGCTGCATTCAATATTTTGGTGATAGGCAACAAAACCAGAGGTGCGAATGCACATGGCTTCGAGCATCGATGGTGTTCTCGGTCACTGTCGACTACAACCGGGACTGGCACACCAAGGAGCCAATTAGGTAGATCTTACAGTCTGCTACCAAGACTAGTCTAGTAGACTGAACGATGTTCATTCTAGTACTGGGGAGTCCTAGGTGTCTATGCTATGCAGTAGGTGGATGAATCGGCAGTGTTTCATGTTTGTGGTGCAACCAATCGCAGGCTTTATCCTAGTCTAAATATTACTCCCGCGTTGAAATGCTCTGCATGCATATCCTGCCGAATATTACCAGCCTAGAACATAACTGTGCGTTCATTAACTCGTTGAAGTACCGAAGCACCTAGTCTCAAAAGGGTTCTTGCTTGTCATTTTGATGATGCACGTCATCCTGGGGGAAAATCGCGTAAACATGATGAAGACCTCATTTCAAACAATCCCCTGGACTCAGATACCCACATGTAAGGCCAGCCATGCGAGTCTGTGTGCATTCTACCCGAGCTGGTCCTTGCCCTTGCGCGAGACCATGACTCGCACTTGCCCGATAGCGTCGACGTCTCCAGCCCCCGTCATGATAGCGGCGGTTCCCGCGGGCACTGGTTGTACAGGGTCCACTTGTGCATCTTGTGCGTAGGAGTCGAAGCCTGCAGCGTCAGGATGAGGGGTATTGGGTTCAGGTCTGGTTCCCGGTATGCTTGCTGGGGTTGCTAGACTCGTGGGTCCTGTCGCGGTGAAAAACTCTTCATGCGCATTTGTACTGCTGTTGGTGTTGACGTGCCGATTGATGGGTATCGGAAGGTAGCTCTTGGCTTCCTTGTGGCCACCAGTATTGGCGTGCAGAGCCGTTACATGATCAGTGGTATTCCCTAGGTTGTCGTGGAGGGGTTGCTGAGGCTCTCGGTATCCCCCTTTTGACAAGCTCTGCATAGCAGTACCACCCTGCTGTACGGGAGGACCCTGCACGCTGTCCCTCGATGAGGCTGGGTCGACAAGAGTCATGTGCATTAATTGAGTTTCCGTTTCTGGGACCAGGGCCGCAGCCGCGGTCGTTGCTACCGTTGCATCACCGCCATGTGTGGGTATTTCATTCTCTCTTGCTCTCGAACTTTCTTGATCTTGATTGTTAGTGCTTAGGTGCCGAGCGGCTCCGCACGCATCGGCATTAATAGTGCGTTCAGAGGAGCGGTCGTCGTTAGTGGAGTCTGCGAGCACTGCAAATCCGGCAATCTCAAGAGTAATCTGAGGTTGCGATACTGTTCCTTCAGCCATCTCGTTGGCCTCGATGCACTCGCCTTCCTCACTTGTCTCTATCGCTGGCGTTACAATATCTCCTGTTGAATCGGCGCATTGCTCGGTCACGGAACTCGCTTTCTCCATCGCGTGTGGTATATCATCGTCGATGTGTAGAATCGTCATCGTGGTGTTCCTTCCTTCTGTTCGGTCACTATGAGCCTTGTTCGCAGAGCGCTTTGGTATCGTCGTTGACTGCATCGATGCGCTTCTCCTTCGCAGAAGTCTTTGTGTACGAGCATCCAGATAGTTGCCTGCACCTATTTCGTTTCTCCCCTCCCCTCGTTCAATTTTGATTTCGAGCTGCGTCGTCACTTCTTCCTTGTGCATTCCGTTCTCCTGCTCCTTTGCCTCCTCCTCCTCCACCTCCGCCTTTCGGGCCTCCTCATTATCACTGTCGTCGTCCTTCCACACATCGACCCATTTTTTCCCAACTTTCTTCGTACCCGTGAACTTTAGGAAGGTCTTCGCGCTGCCGCTTGTATCCAGATACTGGCTGCCCTCGGGAGGCGCATGTCTGCCTTTTTGGTAGGCTTCATCGTTCCGAGAATATTGATTTGATGGCCTGTAGTCGTCCCTGAACTCGACTAAATCCGAGAACTTAAGACGTTTGCGCTCTGGTATCGGGTCGGTGCTGAGGCGGCCATGCGACGATGCGTTTGATAATCGGGCCTTGATACTTGGAGATCTTGCGCGCTTTGTTCCCCGCTGTTCTTCACGGGCACTATCCATTACCGCACTTTTTGCATGTTCGTCGGGCAGATTGGCCAGCGCATCTTCAGGCGCCTCACTCGGAGCGTCAACGCCCATCAACCAGTTGTTGAACTCTATGTGGGTTTTTTTGAAGTTGGCAAGTGCATCTTGCTTAGGTCCATAGGTATCCCTTCTATCGCTATATGACGCGTACTCCTCATCCGCGGCCAGCATGGCATCATACAACGGGCGGAATTGCCGACATGTGTCGCAATCCTGCGATCTAGTTGCTGGTTGACTGGGTACTAGACCGGTTGGTGAGGTCGTGGCTAGCACTGTTGCGCAAGATATGCACTTGATTGGCGTCGGGTTGCGGGTCATTGAGATTGCGCGTTTGAGAAGCAGTGTTGGTTTTGGTGGATATTGGGGCGGTTGACCGATCGCGAGGTGGGGCGTGGTGTACTGCTCCTCTTCGAGGTTGAGGCGCTTCGTTCGTGAAACAGTTGCGATGGAAGCCTTTACCTTTGGAAACTGTTGAATATAGGTGCGGGTCTTATCTAATCTCGAGTTGCGAATTGAGTGAAAGCGAGAGGCGACCATCAGACGTGACAACCTCACTCGAAGCAACCACAATAACTCTTCATAACAAACGTTAACCTTCCGCCCCACCTCCACTTTCCCCTCGGGATGGGGTAGCAAAGTGATCGCAGGCAATTCTTTATGAGGCAACGGATGTTACAAAATCGTACGCCGCCAGCCGAAAATTACTCTCGGTTCGTTTCTTGGCTTGTGACTTCAGGGCCGAGCGCCTTAATTCGAGATGCGACTTGGCTCTGTCATCAACATTACTTCACTCGTCCGCTAACTCCTACGTCAATTGCTACTCTTTGCATTAACCGCAGCTACGAGATTTCGTTCATATGAAGGCCCACTCCATGCGTACCCGAGAAACAAGGATCACGTGAACAAGTAACCCTTGGGTCATTTCCTCGAGCGACCTCTGCTGAGCTAGCCAGCTAGCATTTTACTTTGAACTGCCTCACAAGACGTCCCATCCAACTCTCCTCCTTTCGGTCCTTCGAGTTAATGATGTTTAGCAAGGTAGTCCTGGCTTACCTTGCCGACCATTACGTAGACACATCGCCTTCAACGCGGTTAGGGGAACTGGCTCTCTTTCACCTCAACGTCACTCAGACGCGCTCGCGCACCAATGCTATATTTTCAGTTACATGACGCGTCGCAGACGCGTCGTGAGGCTAGGCGCGTCCTGAAGTTTGAAGCCTCTACACGTTGGCCTCTATCATCTTCTTCGATCCAGAGGTCGCCACTACTGGAGCACACTGCGCCAACGTCATTCTCTTGTTGTGCAAGAAGTTATAGTTGTCTTCCACGTCTCTTGCCGCCCTACTGTTGTATGAAGCTTTTTGACTTACAGTTACGATGGCGAATTGGCAAGACGCCGGTTCAGGCGTCAAGCTGTGGATGCCAACACCAGATGCCGACCTCGACGCGACGCAACGCTCGTTTACAAGACTAAGTGTGAGCAGAGAAGAAAGCGAAGGTAAGTATCACCGACATATACGATCCGCGGAAACCGAAGCAGGTACTAAGCATGGCATAGTTGATCAGAATGGCAGTAACGAACAGTCCTCCACGGCCTCGATCCTGCCTTCAATAGAAGAATCCCTACGTGTGAAGCAGGCGATCTACAGAGAACTCTTCCCTTCTCCATCCTCTAGAGCGCCTTCCGTTTCCCCCAACGAAGCTCCGTCGTCCTCATCGCGGGAAACATGGACACCGCAACCACCGAGCGAATATCCGCTCTTTGCTCAGTTGGAGGCGTTCCTTACACCAAGCATTACCAAAGAAACTACAGACTTCTCCAGTGACCTAGCCCACGTCTACTCGACTGCAACATTACCTACGCCGAATACTGAGTACTCCGAGCAGACGGACTTGCAGGAGACGCCAGAGTCACCCTGCCCCACGAAGAGCCGTGGAATCTCTCGTCGACAGACTGGGCTGATAAGTCATCACTTCCGGACTTATAAACCTTCAAAGAAGTCTCTTTCCGTGAGACGAAAGCTAGACTTCGGGACACTATCAGCATCTCGGGGTAATAGCTCAAGCCGCACTTCATTCGCAATGGGACCTCCGGAATACTCACCATCTCATCGCTGGACCAACGAGGAACGAGAGGTCCTCTGTGTCCTGAACCGGTTTTACCGGAGAAACCCAGTCGCTTTCAAGTGCATCTTCAACAAAATGTTCGGGCAAGACTTGAAGATGAGCAAAGTGCGAAACCAGTTTGAGAACTGTGAGTATAATCGAGGTTTGAAGTGTATAAGACTTTTGCGAGACGCATACTGATGTCAAACCAACCTGCAGACATGCGCCTTCACGGTGAAAATGCTTTCCCGGTCTACAAAGTAATTTTGAATATCCCTTGAGCTCTATACCCATTTAATACTCACTACTAACGAACAAAAGGCTGTATTCTCTGTTCCCTTCGATGACCCGGACAACATATTCGATGAAATCAAGAGCATGATAGAAGCTACAGCCAAAGATCTCGACATCGACCTGGAGAGACTGGAAGAAGAGGCAAGATCACCATCAGGACGGGGTCGCAAGGCTAAATCTGCGAAGAAAGTGCATTCAACATTATCCCAATTGGTTCAAATCGCTAACAGCAATAGGACACGAAAGATACATCGTCAACTTGTGCGAAAAGCATCACGAGAAGAAAAAGCTCAAGCAGTACAAAGGCCACTAACTGGGAATGGCTCCATCATCCCACCACTCCTAGGCGGCGTCACTCTCGGAACAACTGTCGAGTTTGATACATCGGAGCTGCTGTGTAATGTTGAGGACTGCACCAGCCCTGAAGTCCAACCTCTAGGGCATGTGGTGGATGTAGCACCAACAATTCCCTCGAATACCGATGCGACACTAGGCTGGAGGGTTTGGGACGCATCATCGAGAACGAAGTTTACCGAGGAAGGCGGCTGTAAGTGGCTCAGACCACGTTCGAGCCAAAGGCTGACGGCCACAGTCACCAGCGAAGCATTCGTCATTTGGAGAGGTCCGTTCCCGGTAAGTCATGAACCTTTGAATCTGACCAAGGATGGATACTGACAACTACAACAGCCGCCGTTCACGCCCGTGGGCGAAGGCGAGCAAGCGATCAAGCTGCTCACCAGTTGGCATCTTAGCATGAGTGCAGGGGGAGCATCTGCCTATATCTCGGTTTCAACTTCGTTACTGGTAAGTACACTATTCTCACGTTCTCCCACGACGCTATGATTCTGACAGAGTCCTAGCAAGCACTCACGAAGGCGGCTTCCATGAACGAACCAAGGCTCGCTCTAATCAATCTCAAGCACCCTTCGCTCACAGCGCCCAACAAGACTCTCCAGGCGGCGGAGGTCTTGCGAAGCCTCAAACGAAGCGGGCAAGCCAAATGGGCGAAATATAAAGGCCTTTCTGAAGTCATCGTCTGGGCAAACATAAAACGAGCAGCCGTGCTTCATCACTTCTCGCTGGCAGACCTCATAGACCTTGCCGAGTCGAATTCTGCAATTGGCAATATGCTTCAGCTTCATGAATTTCAAGCTGGCCAGAGGACTTCGTATGTCTCCCAACCCCTTACACCTCCTCACTGCTGACGCGCCGCAGAGTCGTTTCCAGCCAGCTTCGCGAGCAGAACATCACGCTTGATGCTAATACGGCGAAAGTGATGGGCCTTGTGGTACGTAATCTTGAACTGATCGGTCAATGTTTGCTTGAATTCGTGCAAGGAGCTGATCGCGAGAAAAGACAAAGCAATTCGGCCTTGACGAGACCAACGTCGAAATTCATCACCTCCAAACCTTCGTCGCATGTCTGGTGGACAGCTGGACTATCACACACAGCTCGGCGCGGGATATACACACCATGAGTAGCATTGCGACTACCTTCGCTACTACGTTGCACTCTCGAGGTCATCATATTCAAGACGTTGTGCGCGCCTTTATCGATGGCGTCGACCAGGGAACGCGCACTCTCGCTTTCTATAGCTACGCTCGCCGACGAAGGCCAGCAGCTCGCCGAGTGCGAACAGTCTAAGGTCTCAATGAAGGCCTTTATGGAAGCATCGCATTGTCGAACAAGGCCTAATCTGTCTAAGCTAATCCATTGCCGAGTTCTGCAATACCGCGCTACGACACAAACGACGTACTCTCGTCGCTGGGGTAATCTCCTGTCGGCACCCCTGGAGAAAAGTTTGGGAACATGTATACGATTGATATGAACATTGAGGGTACCAAGACTTGACAGAGAACATACAACAACTACTACAACATATATACCAACAAGCATCGGATCTCATTGAGCAACATCAGAGACTTGGTGTTATACACTTACATATACACACACACAAATAGCAATCAAAACAATTCCGCATTTCTTCTTTCCCGAGCACGCTCCGCTGACCCATCTGCATCTTCTTCACTGGCCTCATTCCAGTTCCAGGACTCCGAGCTTGTGGGCTCGACGTCAGCGTGGCCGTTGGGAAGGGAGGCTGCGTCTCGTGGTGCTGTCTCAGACGATGATGATGTTCCGTTAGTGTAGTTGGCAGGAGGGATTTGTGCGTCTGGGTCTGTGGATGCATTCTGTGGATTGTGTGCATGGTCGTTCGATGACCTTTGAGAGTCTGCTTGGAGAGCGGCACGCAAGTGGGCGGGGTCGATGTGAAGACGGATTACGTGTCCAGGGATGTTTGCCGCATTTCGTTCGTTAGCTAGATCTGCTCGGGTTGTCAGGCGGCGCAGCGTGTAGTGTTGGCTTGTCTGCTGCGGCTCGTCGTTGAGAGCGCGGCATATGTATTGTACGTCTTGGGCGATACCACGGGTGTAGAGTTCTAGGTTGCGTAGCTGTATGAGCGTTTGTTGCTGCGTGCGCTGGCTTCGAATATTTAGTTGTTGGAGAATGAGGGCATAGACTAGTATGGTAGGGACGTAAACGAAAAGTATGAAAAGAGTGAGTGTTTGGTCCATTTTCTTGTTGGTGTTAGTGAGGATAGAGGACTGGTTTGGGAAATGAGGATGATGGCGGAGGGATTAGGTTTATTATATACTTCGGTAGGTTGTGACTTCGCTTTGCTAGCTGTACGCGGACTTGAATGGTTATTTGGCATCACAGAATATCGTGACTCGATCTAGTGTGACTGTTATCGTTCGTTGACAAACTACTATGCACAGCGCACAGAGCGTCCTGTCGATGAGGAGTACCTATATATGTGTACAAGAGTCGGTGAAACGCTGTGCCCTCTTCCATTTCAGCAGCTGGATTGAATGACGATGGCAATGATGGTGACGAAGCTGACTTGCGAGTGTCACACAAAGTTAGTTCCGCTCACCCACGAGAGCTCACGAAGGCCACACTCTTACGCTGCGCAAGGTAACGCCCATCAAGGCGCAGTAGAGGATCTCTACACACTTGTCGACGCGCTGCACATTTCTATGCGGCGTGCAGGGGTGTAGTGTGAACATTCACCCCGTGAGAGCACATCCGAATTGTGCCAAGCCTTTGCCTTTTCAAGGTTCAAACGGCAATAGCAGGTTTACTCAACAGAGTGTTTATTTCAATAGAGCGTTCACCTGACAGAGTGAGAATAGAATTACTCCTAAGCACGCTGTTTACTTTGAAAGAGCACTCAAGATTAACGTCTTCCAAGGTTTTCATCTCAACACTCCTAAGATAGTATTTTAACATTCAAACACTATGTACACATGCAACTAAAAAAATATCGTTGCAACAGACTTCTGAAAAAACCCGTTCGGGCGGTACGGAGGTCATGATAGGACAGTCTAGTATTAACCTAGCGCACTGTAGGTCGATGCTTCAGATCCCGTAACACTTGGAAGTCTACGAGCTGTCCAGCACCTACCCTGTTGCTAAATTTAAGGATTGCAAGGCTGTTCACGCATGAGTGGAGCCGCACGCTACTTCCGTTGACACGGTCGTTTAGCTCAGCATCGTGTACTATGAGATTTCTGCTCTGTTCATAGTCAGATTTGGTATTTCTTCACATAGCAAATGACCATATCGTCTCGAAAGGATTCCAGAGTCGTGTGCGTGAAGCAGCTCTCTACACACACATCCACATGGTTTAAATTATTAAGAAAGTAGCTATTTTAGAAAGCTAAGTAATAGAAGAGAACTCTGTTGCTAGAAGAAGAGAAGAGAAAGAGAAGTCATTCAGGCTTAACATTACGATAGAAGATCTAAATCTAGAAGTATTATTTGCGCTATTAGACTAATTATACTTTAAGCGCGCGTAGATTATATAAGAAGTATAGCCTCGAAGATAACGCATATCATTATTAGCAACTTCTCGCAGATCTAGATTACATTTATCTGCGCCTTCTCGTACCTTCTAGAGACGCATTCGTGGATCTCAGAGTTCAAATATCAATTATAACTCTGTAAATCTGCGAACAAGAGACTTTAGAGGCCCGAACCATGAATCCGTCTCCCGACACGGTGCATCCCTCGACCTAGGGAGGGACGTTAGGTCACTCCATACCCTAATTATCTGTGTAGCCACGGTTCATCGGAATCAAGTCTTGTCTCATGTAATGGTACGCGATGGACGATGACCCAAACTTATCGCAATTCAAAGATCTCAACCTTCGTTTTCCCTCGTTTTACCAAGTCCGCGTACTCCCCATCCATTAGACCTGCAGCGTAACTAAAGGTCGTTAGCAATCGCTGCAACAGCGCAAGCGGACTCACCAATCTCCAATATATCTATAATAGTCTCCCTCCTTCCGCAGTACTATTGGGACTTCGCTTCCAAAGAGAACGCATACAATATCACCGATCCGTGCATACTCGGGAACAAGTCCGACGTAGCCCATCTCCGAGACGAAAATCGTTCGGACTCCTAGCGTTGATTCACCAAGAAGATACATAGCGTTTAGCCACGACGCATACTCTGGTCCTACACCCCCTGCTTGACTCATCTTCCTCAAGATCTTAACGAAGGTGATGCCTGAGAGGTTGCGAGCAGGCCCACTTCCATCTTTAGAGCAGCGCCGTCCGGCGGTGTACAGATCCTCCAGCTCGAATTCCAGCGCATCGCCATAGCGAGATGTAACGGCCTGGAGCAGATTGGGGGGCGTGGCAGAGGAGTCGAGCGAACCGTCGAGGCAGACACCTAGACATTCCTCCGCGGTGCTCGTGACATGGGAAATCCTGTCAATGCTAACGCCTGTACAGAAGAAGGAGGATGAATCCATAGAGAAACGAGCGCCCAATTCGGAGCCTCGATCCGCCGAATACAGGCCTCTCCTCAGAACTAGCGGGTCGGGTCTCATCCCAATGGGTAGCTCGAGGTCAGGGACCCAGGAGGGTAGAGTTGCGAAAGTGCGGGGAGACCCAGCGTGAGCGAGCCAGCTCAGATTGCGGTCATGTTCGATTATTACTCGCGTGAAATGCTTGAAGACGTCGTGATGATGCATTTTATAATCGATCTTGAATTCCGTTTGTCTCCATTGCTCGCAGAGGCCGAGCCAGCTGTAAATCCGATCCGAAGGAATTGTAGCCTTGCAATACCTGAACCATAGTACCAGCCACCACGGCTCAAATAGGAGAGTCTGCCCTTGTCTCCTCTGCTCTTGCAAGCCATTGAGACGTCCCCACAAATAACCGATAGGAGAGGAATCGTTTCTTTGTTTGCGTGCTGTGTCAATGAGGCTGGGGTTGTATTGCACCACCCCCATCATGAATTGGATAACGGCTCTCCACGACGCACTTCTTGAACCACAATATACCACCGAGTCGCGAGCCAGCACGATCTCTTGAATGATCCAGTGTCTCTCAAAGTACGGGTTGATCATGATTGCTTGCACAATGGCTTCTATCTCGGCTTTATTTGACGGGTCGCTGAAGATATGGTGCAAAACGTCTGATCGATTATCCGCTTGGGAAACTTGGACAATATGCTCATATTGGCGAACAAATGCCATGGCCTTGTTGCTTGTCTCGTCTTCTTCGCCGAGCCAGACAATGACGCGGGTTGCAGCTTCGTAGATGTTTTGCATAAGGTTTACCTGTACAGCCCGCTCCGCGAGGTCATTTTGATTAATGCAGATTTGATCGATCCACAGCAGACGAGAGGTTTGCCTAGCGCTAAGACGGCGGAGGGCTGCTGCTAGATCCACGGTGACTTCAAATCGATTGGTGCCAATGGATATTGGTTCTTTGTCCCGTTGGGAGCCCCACACATAGGAGAGCGCCTCATAGGAGGTAGATGCATCGAGTCTGTGATGGTGAAGGCTGCACCTGATGTCTTGATCTTGGTTTCCAGGATGAAGCTCCAAGAGTCGGACTTCTTTCACTGTACTGTCGAGGGGCTGGTATAATGTTGGGCTCTCTCGTGATGAACTGGTAATCGAAATACCGTGGCTAGAAGACATCCTCGAATGCGGATACACGGCTTGTGTGAGCAAGTATGTACAACCGAAAGAATAGGATAGGGTGGGAGCCAATACACGGTTGAGCCTTGACTCTTTGCAAGCTCCTCTTAACGGGGCAATGCTGAGTCGGAGCAGAAGCATGAGGATAAAAGCTCAGCACTCACCCTGGCTAGATCAAAGGAGGTTTGGATTTGTACCACGAGAAAGGCTCTCACTCAAGGCTCAGCCCCGAGTCGTTGGCGCCACAAGCGTTAAGGTAATGTTAGAATAAATGATACAACACGAGTAGATAGCTATAACGTAGGTTACAAGCGAGTGAGCCACCCTACTAGCCCTGCACACCCTTGCAGCTACCTATAAATACAAGTTGACAGGAGGCATGACTGAGGCTGAGTTGGATCACGAGGCTGCGGGGCTGAGGTCGGCCCGCTCGCCATTGGCGCGCTACTTGTAGGTTGCTGAATCTGTGCCGGGTTGTGCAGACACTAGCGATGCTAGAGTACTGAATTCGCTGTTGCCCTGCTACATGGTGAAGCACAAGTCAAGGTTGAGACTGTTGTTGTGGAGCGCAAGCACGATTTGATTGGGGAGTGATTGAAGCGGCGCATCCATGAGACTGCCCGCGACGGACGTAGCACGACTGGTGCTTCAATGACCTTCATTGTGTCCTATCTCTTCTGATAACTGCTCTGTGCACTTCCATCTACGCCTGTGCCTCAAGCTGCTATATGCCTCTGGAGTTCGCTTGCGCTTCCTAGAGTCTTGTGTGTGCCAGCTGTGGCCTTGGACTGTATGTCTATTTTCCCCCAGCATTATATTTTAGTGCGACGCGAAGGCCCCTCCCAGATGTGGCGATTCCCAAGGCATCCATCCTTCCTATAAGATGTCGTCTCAGCCCATCTTCACGTTGGAGAAGTCCATCTCAGGATGTTGCTTCTTGAATTGCTCGAGGATATCCAGCTTCTTTTGTTCGTCACTGGTGGGCTTGCCAGCCTCTTTCTGCCTCTGGTCGTACATCATCTTCTCCACCATGCCGCGGGTCTCGCCGTCCAGGTCGCTCAGCTTGCTGTTCTCGGGCTGGATCTTGCTGGTATCGATCTTGGGCGCGGACGTAATGACATGCGGCCACCACTCCATCTGGTTCTGCTTGTCCAGGTGAATCTCGATGTCCTTGCCGGCAGATGTTGGTGTGAGGGTCCATGTGGACTCGTCGACGCGAATGGCGTGGGGAAGCTCGCCCTGTGAAACATCCATCAGAGATGCTCATACGCTGCAATGAGATGCTATCATACATCGATGAATGGCTCCTGGCCCTTGATGCCTGCCTTCAGCGCATTTCTGCTGATTTTGACGTCCAGGTCCTTGCCCTTGTACTTTGCTTCGATGCTGATGGTGATGTCGACGTCCTTGATAGTCTGGTCCCACTTGTAGGGCAGGGCGGCCTGCTCAGCGCCTTCTCTTGCGCGCGCCTCGGCGTCTGCCTTCTCGCGCTCTTCGGGTGGTGGTGAGCCCGACATGGTGTGCTGGTGGAGATGCGCTTGTGATTGCGCAAATGTTTGGCGGATGAAGTCAGTGTTTGGTGGGGATCGGCACGCGTCATTGGCGTTGGCGGTCGCAGCTTCCCTCTCCATCGCGGCCCTACCAGCTAATTAACAGCTCGCCGCAATCCACACCTCCACGCGCCACGTCTCCCTCTATCCATCCCGCGACCTGCCTATTCTTTGCTTTCACCGCCATGCCCCGGTAGGAACAACCAGGCTCTCTGCAACCACCCAGGGACCAGCACCAAATACGGCCACCGACACCTCCCCAGCGGCCCGTTCGGAGACACGCGCGACACAGGACCATCTCCGGGACTCATGGCGAGCTCGTTCGAGAAGAGCGTCAAGGGCGGGACCAAGATAAAGGTAGGAATGCGCCTCGACCTTCAGTCGCTGCCGTGACCGGTGGCATCCAGGGCTCCCTTCGGCGCATCGCACTGACCTGGACAGCTTGCCGCGCCAAAGTCCAAGTATGTCGAACACATCTTGGTCGCGACACACGCGGGCGAAGCCGGCGTCGCAGAGATCTTCCGAGCCCTGACAAACCGACTGCGCGATTCAACATGGACCATTGTCTTCAAGAGCTTGATCATCGTCCACCTCATGATAAGAGAGGGCGAACCAGAAGTCACCCTGAAGTACCTGGCGCAAAACCCCCACCGGAAGCTCGCCATCAATTCATTCACTGAGGGTACGTTTGCAAATAAGGTTCCAGACCTTGACGAAAGAGAGGTTATGCTTCGATTGCCTGTCGAGGTTCGGCGCGAAGCCGGTGAGACAAGCTCTCTTTCGGGAGACGTCTGGCATTGGGGAAGTCAATCAGTCCGCATTGCTGACATAGCGTGCTGCAGTGCAGACACAGGGCCACAACATACGAACATACTCCGAGTATCTCCTTCGGCGTGCGATTGAATATGGCGGGACTAGGGTGGACTACGTGCGTGGTGGAGAAGGGCGGCTCAAGCGATTGAGCATCGACAAGGGCCTTCTTCGAGAGGCAGAGAGCGTACAAGAGCAGATAAGATACTTGCTCAAGTGCCAAGTAGGTCCACTAGCATTTGTGGAAAGCTGATTGCTAACATTCGTGCGTGCAGCCATTCGACGATGAACCGGAGAACGAGATCACACTGACCGCCTTCCGATTGCTCACAATGGACCTACTAGTGCTTTTCCACGTCTCAAATGAAGGCACAATCAATATCCTAGGTGAGTTGGTAGACTGCTGTGGCTATGCAGGTCTGATCAGTATGCAGAGCATTATTTCGAACTGTCAAAACCGGATGCGACCCGTGCCCTCGCTATATATCGCATCTTCGTGAAGCAGACCGAGGCCGTGGTTCAGTACCTAAGTCTTGCCCGATCGCATGAGCATTCGACAAGGCTCGAGATACCGAAAATCAAACATGCACCAACAAGTTTAGCGGCCTCGTTGGAGGAGTACCTGAACGACAAAGACTTTGAGATCAATCGCCGACAATACCTGGCTGAGAAGGAGGCAAAGAAGAATGGCGGGAAGATTACCAACGGCAACACCAAGCCTCAAGAATCCAAGCCTGCACCATCAAGCACATCTACAAGCCAACCACAGGCAGCACCTCCAAAACCAAATGCCAGCGCACCGTTGATAGACTTATTCGCATCCCTCGAAGATAATCAACAAACAATGGCCACCCAACCAATGATGCAACAACAGTACCCGCAGCAGCCCGCCTTCCAACCGCCGGGCTTTCAGATACCCCAACAACAGACCGCAAATATGGGTTTTGCCCAGCAGCCTCAGATGGCAAGTCCCCAGAACGGCACCAACCCCTTCCAGATGCAACAGCAACTGCAAGCACCATCAATGCAGATGCCGATGCAGCCCCAACAAATTCAGACTCAATTTACTGGTGCGGGTTTCGGTGGGTACACACCACAGCCATTTAGCCCGCAAAACACTCTGGCTCCCATACCACAGAACGGTCCTGCGGATTTCTCACAGCAGCAGATGCAGCCGCAAATGCAGATACCCACCATAGCTGAGCCATTGCAGCCTCAACAAACGTCTACAAACCCCTTCCGGCAATCTATGCTACCAGGTGCACCCGGCGCTACAGAGCCTAAGCTTTTGAATAACCCCAGTGGCGCGAGCTCCTTGACCAGGTCATCCACGAATCCATTCGCGAAACATACCACAGGCTTCCAGCCCATGTCACAGTCGCCGACAAACCCATCGCCATTTGCACAGCCACCTACCCAGGCATCACCATTTGCTCCCATGCCACAACAACAAATGCAGCAACCACAGCAATTACAACCCTTGCAACCGTTGCAGCCGGCGCCCACCGGCACCAACCCCTTTGCAAGGCAGCCATCTCCTCAAAGCGCCACGTCACCTCAGGGAGGCCTGACGGTTCATGCAACTGGTAGCACAAACCCATTCAGACAAAGTGCGTTTGTCAACCAGCAAACCGGTCAGGGGTGGCAAAGTAATGGCCAGGGCACACTCGGCGGGATGGATCTCAACCAAGTTCCAACCACAAATGTATTTCCTCGACCCGGGCAGCAGCAACAATCGCAGAACTTCCTTGGGTAGCATTGCACAGGGCATCGCGAAGGCAGCGTGGCCTAATCATCACCGCCATATGGGCGCTGGCGTTCCACCGGCCTTGCTTTTCCGCTTGGATTGCTTTCTTTTGTCATGGCCGGCAACATAGCTAGACCGAGTTGCAAAAGTCCAGGATCAGACTAATTGGAATAGGGAAGAATGCTCATGTTCTGATGGGACTAATGGGCGGGCGGCTCTTTTGTACTTTCATATGCTGATGCGATGATCAGAGCGACGTTCGCTTGTTGGTGTGAGCGTAATCAATATCTAATATCTCTACCACTTGGCCTGGCATCTAAACTGGCAGCACTATCATGGGCACAGCAATGGATGTGCTTGTCCATTATACATAATCGACAGCCAACTCGTGTACGTCCTTGCAGCCATAAACCTCAATACTACAGCCAGAACCCTCACGTCTCAGTAAGAACACACAGGCAGATCCAATTCGAATGAGTCGCGCACATGCGAGCGTGATTGATCTCTGTTCCCTCAACCTGAAAGCCAGTCCCTCAACCTGAAATCTTAACATGAGATCTGAAATCATGTTTCAAAGCGTCATGATGGACACGCACCGCATATATCTCGTGACTTCAACACGCCATCACCTAGAGCAGAGGGCAACGTATTTCATCCTCAACACCAGTCACAAACCACAAGCAACTCCAAATCCAGTCACCGACCAAGACCCAGGACCGTCCTTATATCCTCCTCCGCCCCCACAAAGACTCATCCACTCGCCACCTGACCGCCGGTCGTCGTAAGCCCGCACACCACACCGTTCCTGCATGCGGCTCCGTCGAGCGCCCCCATCCACCCCTCTGGGCACCATGCGCGACGCGCAAACGCAATCGCGCACTGGGGAACAGGCAGCCAGTCCCAACAAGTCCCAGACACCAGGATGCTGTAAGGTACCCGTGTGCTGTGCGCCCTGAACATCTCCCACCGCTGC
>TARA_R110002003_G_scaffold32_11_pt1 | contig 50727 bp, 58 predicted proteins | sample TARA_R110002003 | Tara Oceans TARA_R110002003 (sample SAMEA4396441) | marine metagenome | biome: Westerlies Biome; feature: [SRF] surface water layer (ENVO:00010504); material: water (ENVO:00002006), including particulate matter (ENVO:01000060) such as... | depth 5 m | reverse complement strand
TCAACAACACTGACCTAGATGTTTCCCTTATTCTCACTGTAAAAAACAACAAGCTTGCCGTTCAGCGTGCCTAACTGGGAACCTCGGTGGTGGGGTACGTTAGTGGCAGGGCAAGTTCACGACTCCTCCCACTCGTCGCGTCTGCACCAAGTCCCAGTTGCGGCCATGGAGGAGTACAAAGCCAAGTACGCAATACACGAGGCCTGTCGCGAAGGCCAAAGTAGGGTCCCTGGGCGCAACTGCACGCTTAGGCGGCTGACAAGGCCTCAGCATCTCGAGTCGAGTCTCTCGTCGCCGCAAATCGAAAGCTGGCAGCGCTGCGCGACCCTGACGAGCGCCTACCCATCCACTGGGCCGTGTCCTTCAACCGCCTTCCTATTGTCCAGCTCCTCGTCCAGCTCAAAGGCTTCGACGCCGACGTGGCGGATGGCTCGGGATGGACACCGCTTATGATGGCATGCTCACGCAAGGACGCTGAAGCTATAGTCGATCTACTACTGGGCAAGGATGCCGATGTGAATGCGAAGAACAACAACGGCCAGACTGCCCTGCACTTCTGCGCCTCCAAGTCAAATCTCGACATTGCCCGGACTCTGCTCGGCCAGAAACCGCCTGCAAGTGCACGCATAAAAGACAAGAGGGGTCAGCTTCCGCTGCATCGTGCGGCAGCCGTGGGCAACGTGCCCATGATCAAGGCGCTGCTCGACGCGAAGAGCCCCCTCAATGCGACAGACATGGACGGCATGACAGCACTCCATCATGCGATAAGCGAAGGGCATGGAGACGCAGCGTTGCTGCTGCTCACGAGAGGCGCCGAATTCGGTAAGAGGGATAACGACGACCACGTGCCTCTCGATCTGGCGCCGGATGCAAAGACAAGACAATTCATCGTACAGGCAGCCGAGAGGGAAGGCATTGATCTAGAGTAGACGGGGAGCGAGCATTGCATTGAAGCGACACTGCATTATACCCCGGCAATGGCGTCATTTGGAAGCATAGCGTGGCATCGCGCATTTGCTTTCTCACATATGCTGCATATCTATCAAAGCGAATCATACAAGTGTTTCCTCATTGCTGCGGGCATGCCAGTGGTTGAAAGGCAGCATCCATCACTATGACTTGCATGAGCTAATATCTACTCCACATGTCCCGCGTGCCGCGGGCACGCGAAATCCCTATGGTGGTGCGTTTCAAACGTTCTGCGCTTTGACACGACGACACGAACGGCTTCGTCGGTCGATTGCCGCTCACAGCCTTCTCTCTTGTGAAGTGCGCAGCCAACTTTGGCTTCAAAAAAATTGAAGGGTAATGCAGCATCCAAAATGGTAACATGACAGCGATGCCACATGTCGACATCGCGTGGACAACATGGTACCATCATTGGTCAACTATCAACCATCACGGTCTTCACACATGGAAGTATAACCCCTCACGGGCTAATACAAGACTAAGATGCGCGCCGTTTACAAGTCCAAACACCGCTAGAGACGACACGCTACGAAGCTGCTCCTTCCTCAGACATAGAGATTCCAACAACGCTCCTGATAATCCAGACAATTCCGGACATCCTCAATAAGATCAGCTAAACATCAGTCACTATTCCACCAGACGCTCTTACATCACATCCTTTCAAATCATTACTCAGCATGCCTACTCCGGCTTCACTGTCTGCCTTCCATTTCCTAGCCTCCTCGCGCATCCCTTCCGAACTAGTCCTGAAAACCATACAACACCTACCCTTCGAAGACGGCCAGAGGATTGCTAGCCTGAGCGCGAATTCTCGTATCAGGAGCCTCCTGAAGATATACGAGCACTCGATTACCCACTTCTTCCTGAAGAAAGAGCTTCGACACGCGATAGTCGATTTCCCATGCGACAAAGAGTTCGGCCTCACGTGGCTGTCACGGTGTGCCACCAAGTACGATTTGGTGGATGCTGTGATGGATGAACTTACTTGGCGGGAGAATTGCGTTGCCGTAGAACCGCACAACATGGCCGTCGTCAATGCTGGCTTGCTCCTGCTATACCGCCTGCAAACCTCATGCAATCATTCCGCCAGACTCGACTTCCTCAAGCCGTTGCCACGAGATCCGCTTACAGCAATGTACCTTGCGCTCCATCACGCAACTCTCACAGCGCGATATCATGGCCATGGATGGATCCATCAGAGAACGTACGGACGCTTCATGGACGCCAACCAGCTGTCACTGCGCAACGAGATGGAGTTCTGCTTCGCTGAAGCCACACTGAGTGTCGGCCCGGACTTTCTCTACGACATGCTTGTTAATCCCTCCGATCCGAGTGGAGAGATTACGCTACTGAACTTCTATCACGACCACGGGAATCACGACTGGGAATGGCCGTGCTGGGGCGACGGAAAAGGCGAGTTTGAGCCACCGAGGACGCAGGGACCACAGCGGGAGGCAGGGAGTACGGGGAGAAGTCTGTTCACGAGCATGTTGGAGAGGATGGCCGAGCTGGATAAGTGTCCCCTTGACGAGGTGAGAGCGCTGGTCGAGGAGGCGACAGATAAGAAGGGTCATGACCTGGCGTTTTTAAGTCTGGATGGGAAGGCGAGACTGATCAGGGGTTCGAATGTGGAGTAGCGTGAGAGTCTATGGCGTATCTTCGTTCTCGGTGTGATCTTAAGTTGTATTCTCTGTTAGTCATGGTACGTGCCAGTTGCCAATACAAAGGCTTGAGCTCCTATCAAGGACGTGGGAACAGTTCAGGGGGGGCACTCGCTACAGTATTAATGCGTGACCAATCAATTCGGTGCATCCAGTAAAATTTGTAAGAGTTGAGGCCAGGAAACGTCGGGCAAATATGGGATTTTCTTTTTTCATGCATACAAGTGGCGAGGCTTGACAGGTTCAGCTTAGAGCTACTTGCTTATAGTGAGATGTTTACTATCGTGACTCCAACCGGAATGTGGTTACTGCTAGACCTGGTTGAATTGCGTATATATATCATATCCTAGTATATGATCTTATGCCTCTCAAGGAAGCCCGATCTCCGCTACACGATTTCAGGATAGACATCCGTCCTCCGTATCAGCGGGACTTCATTCCGAATTTTCGCCACATACCCGACATCAATCTCTGCTATCGCAATCGCACACTCGTCTTCCCACTTTTCTCCGTCATCCCCTCGCAACTCGGCAACTACCTTTCCCCACGGATCCACAATCATGCCATGCCCATAACTCCTCCTCTTGCCCTCCTCATCATGCACACCAACCTGCGCAGCCGCAATGACGTAGCTCTGAGTTTCTATCGCGCGAGCTCGTAGCAACATTTCCCAATGCCCCGCTTTCCCTGTTGGCGTCGTGAAGGCGGATGGATACGTGATGATATGTGCCCCTCGAGCACGCAGAGCCAGTGCTGGTTCCGGAAAGCGCAGATCGAAACAGATCAGCGATCCCACTTTCCCAACCGGCGTGTCAAACGGATTCAACAAGTCTGTCCCGCGCTCAACAGTATCTGACTCTTTCAACTTTGGCCCATTCGCAATGTCCACATCAAACAAGTGTAGCTTCTGATACCTTTGCGTAATTTGCCCTTGCTCGTTGATCCAGATCAGCGTGTTCTTGACTTTGCCCTCGTCGGCTGGTTCGTGGATGCCAACGCTCACAGGGAGACTGTACTTTTGGGCGCATGTGCGCAGGCCGATGACGAATTCCGAGGATTCGACGGGCCGGCAGAGGGAGCTGGGTCCAATGTAGTCGGAGGCTTCGGGGAGAAAGAGAGCTTGTGCACCGGCTTCTGAGGCTTTGCGAATGAGAGATTGGCATTGGGTGAGGTTGCGTGGGATGGATGATGTGGAGCGGATTTGGCCGATGGCCTAGAATTTGGGGTAAGCCTGTGGTTTAGATGAACAAACACGAAGCGCACAGAAATGCGTTGTTTCAGAGGCACGTTGTCCTTTTGATACTAATATCATCGGGTGATTGTAGGTTGTCCTAGACTTGTCTTTTCATATCCAATTGACTTTGAGCGCAGCGAAAGGTAATTTGGTGATTGGAGATATCGAACGACGACAAAACTGGAGACAAAGTATTGTATCGACTTACTGCTAGAGGCATTCTGAGAGCTCTCATCAAGCTGGAATATGCCAGAGATTAGGGAAAGTGAAGGAAATAAGAAAGATGACATGGTCGGAGAAGCTGTGGCTGATGTACTAAAATGACCTTGCCGAAAGCAGTGGAGTGCTAGACGTCTGTTATCGGATCCTGCAGATGGTAGCTTTGAGGCTCTGCGTCTTATGTTAACATGGCTTCATTGTTGCCAAACACTCTGTAGGGTCAATTCTTCGTCGCATCTGTATCCATGAGCCGCATATTACTGTGCGGTGACATTGGGGCCATGTTGCGTCAGCCTCGGAACAGGCGTCCGTGCCATGGCGGCGTTGAGCTTAACTTAGGGCTGCGCCATGCTTCTTGAACATTGCGCAGCCGTTCGAGGCCACGACAGCACTTGCACGAATACCGGACGCTTCCTGAGGACTGCAGGCACCTCTGAGGAGTTAATAACAACAGTCGGACAATTGCACACGCTGCAGTCGAAGCTGCAGCCTGTGTCCTACCACCTCACATTCCCCGCGACACCTCCGCGTACCCTCCGCGTGCCACCAACAAAGTCACAGCTGGCCCTTGACCCGCCTCAACCATGAACAGAGCCAGGCGGAGAACAAGAGCCCGGTGAACTTCAGCAGAGCTTCCGGGGTGTCCTCCAACCCTATTGGAGGCCGAAACGACGGCACCAGCAGCACAATGAGCGGGAAAGGCTGGTGGAACAGCGCCATATCTGGCCTCGAGTCGCGGCTGGACACGATTCTCGCCGAAGAGTCCCAGGGAGGCGCCAAGGCAAAGAGCACCGATGCGGCAGCAAAGGACGACGTTCCCGAGCAGGCAGCTGCAGACAGGAAGCTCGCCGTCGAGCCAGGTGGGTGCCGCCGGCGTGTGGTTAGGGCGTGGTGAGTGCTGACTGCCCGCAGCGTCGCGCAATGCCTCCCGCAGCCGGCCGAACTCGAGGCTACAGGACCGACTCGCGAAAGCGGTGAACAAGGGGGCCGAGAGGTCAGACTCGAGAGCCTCGTCCGACTTGGGCTCCCGGCCAGAGAGCCCAGCACGACCACCGCCCGAGAGCCCAGCACTACCACCGCCCGCGAGCCCAGCACTACCACCGCCCGAGAGCCCAGCACCACCACCGCCCGCGAGCCCAGCACCACCACCGCCCGAGAGCCCAGCACCACCACCAACCGCGAGCCCAGCACGAGAGAGCGGCGACTCCGCCAAGCACGAGCAGCCTGCTCCTTCCCCGCGACCCTCGACCGATGCGCCCGTCATGTCACCACCCACGACGCCGCTCGTCTCTGAACAGCCGACATGGACGCCCGTGTCCATGTCCATACCCTCCATTGCCGCTCCGAAGCCATGCTCTCCGCGACACTCGCTCGACAGCAGCCCGTCACGACCCTCGATCGATGCTTCTACACCCGCCGACACGGACGGGCCCGCCACGCGAGACCCGGACCTGCTTCTGACCGAGCTCTCTGCCCTCCAAGAAGCTCACGAGGAGACTGTCCGCGGCCATCGGGACGAGCTCAACGGCCATCTTGAGCGCATCGACGCCTTGCAATCGAAGCTTACCTACCTTGCCCGGCAGCTTGCAACGTCCGCCAAATCTGCAGCTAACGATGCTGAGACAACGCCACAAGACAAGAACCTGGCAGAGAAGGATGCGCAAATAGCTGCACTCATGGAGGAGGGACAGAGGCTCTCCAAGACAGAGATGAAGCACCTGACTACGGTCAAGCAATTGCGTGCAAAGGCACAGGAGCACAACAGGGAGACCACCACCCTGAAGCAACGCCTAGCCAAGGCCGAGAAGAGCATCACAGAACAGTCGGAGCGGGCAAAACGCGCAGAGGCCGCCGAGAAAGCTGCACAAGACAAGCTCAAGATCGTAGCCAAAATAGAGAAGGAAATTGAGCTCATCAGGGCAGAGCGCGAAGAAGCAGGCATGACAATAGCCGAGTTGCGGAGGCAGTTGAGCGATGCCCTGGCACGAGCAGAAGGCGCAGAGAAGAAAGCGCAGGCTGGAGCACTCGAAGCCGAAAGGAAAGCAACTGCTTCATTAAAAGAGGACATGGAGAATCTACGGATAGAGAAGAAGCTCGCCAAAGACCGCGCCAAGCGAGAGCTCCAGACCTCGAAAGATGAAGCAAAAAGTCAGCAGGATAAGGCAAGGGTGACTGAGTTGGAGCTGCGCGGAGAGATCGCTGTACGCTTTCATCCTGATTAGAATGCGGCATTCCACTGACATGTACCAGAACCTTGAGTCTAAGCTCGAGCTCCTGCGCAGCCGCACAGAAGAAGCGACCTCATCAGCGACCGGCGACTCGCAAGCCAAACTCCTGCGACAAATCGAGACTCTTCAGACTCAGTACTCGCTTGCGTCGGAAAACTGGCAGGGCATCGAAACCAGTCTCACGTCTCGCGTTGCAGCTCTTGAGAAGGACCGCGACGAGACAGCCAAGCGCGAATCCGACGTCAGACGAAAGGCCAGGGATGTCAATTCGAAGGCCCGCCGTCTCGAGGATGAGCTTGAGAGTATCAGTGAGCGCGCTCGAACCTTCGAGCACGAGTTGGCCGAGCAGCGTGCAGCTGCGCAGAAGCTGCAAGCAAGACTCGCACAGGCCGAAGCGGCGGCGCAAGATGCGCGGTCAGTTCTTGAGCGCGAAAAGAAGGTTTGGGAAGTCGAACTGCAGCAGCGACTCGAGGAAGAAAAGAACAAATGGAAGCATGAAGCCTCGTCACATGCATTTCTTCATGATGCAAACCATCTGCGTGCAGACTCTCCGTCTGAATCTCGTCGACGACACTCGCCCGATCCATTAGGTATCTACAACCACCGGAAGTCCATGCCTCGCTCCACCTCGTCCGCCATGGACGCTCACATGCCTCTATCGCCAATGGATCGCATGTTTGAAGAGGCTGCTCGACGACCACCCGCCACTCGACAGCGCTCGACGCCAAAGATTCGCACACCAGAAATTGGAACACCTCAGCGTCAAGGCTCCATAGGCAGCTTGGCAAATCTCAACGGCGCTATACCGGACACGCCGTCCATTCACACAGTAGATTACGACGAAACATTTGACAGCGTGTCCTCGCCGCAACGCACCATCCATGATATGATCTCCGTCTCCACCGCCGGCGCCGGGCCGTCCGTCCAGTTAGTCGAGCGGATGAGCGCAGCAGTCCGACGTCTCGAGTCGGAAAAGGCCACTTCCAAGGAGGAACTCGCACGGCTCGTTGCGCAGCGTGACGAAGCGCGAGAAGAAGTCGTAGCACTGATGCGTGAAGTCGAGGAGAAGCGCAAGCTGGATGAGCGGGTAGAAGGTCTAGAGAAGGACTTGAAGGAAATGGAGCAGCGGTATGAAACGACGCTGGAGATGCTGGGGGAGAAGACGGAGAGAGTCGACGAGTTGGAGAGTGATGTTGCGGATCTGAAGAAGATTTACAAAGAGTTGGTTGAGACTATGAGATGACGCTGAGTCTGGTACGGTCAAATCAAGAGGCCGTTGAAATGAAATGCAGGATGCCATTCATGTATCTGTTTGCGCGGACTGCTCCATGTAGCTGTACAATGATGTATGTATTGGTCCAGCTCGGTCCTGTGAGTCCTGTCATCCGTCTGCCCGAATGGAGTCGATGGCACAGCAGCCCATGTCAAGGCGTGGTTGCCCAATTCCCAAGCTCTAAACGCCGCGACTTGATGCTTCTCCAAGCGACCGTCTCAATACTTCCGCATCCTATGGACTGGGCCTGCTCGCTCGCTCTGTTGCATACCGCAAGCAAACGGTTCCTTTCCTTTGGGACTATACCACGATTCAGTGTTCCTGAGATGCCCTTCATATCCCCAAATAATACTTCCCGCGCTCATACGCGTAAAAGCTTGTTGCTACCATGGGCACAACCTTGACATATCCAATCGTCAAGCCCACAAAGAAGCCTCTCCACCCTCTCTCCAAATATATCCTCCTCGTAACTTCGGCCATGCTCAAGCGATGCCCATCGCCTACCACGCCTCCAACCTGCATCCGCCGCCTTATCACTTCCAAGGGGTACGACACGGTCTGCGAAACGAATCCTGCAATGCCACCGGTGCTGAGCTCGGCCCAGTACCGCAGTTGCGCGGGCTTGTGTGATGTTGTGGTTGATTCCTCGCGTGATGTGTGAGGAAGCGTCGTGTGTGGTGCGAGTCGTGGGTGGCGCATGAGATCCGACATGGTGTCGTGTGCGAGGAACGATGCGCCTGCGTAGGGTACCATTCCAAGTAATGTGGGCGTGAAGCCGCGGAAGAAGTTGGGGAGCCCAGAGGGCGGGGTCACTTTTTCGACTACGTGTGTTGCAGTCGCGGTTATGGCGTCGGTGGGGTTGTGATGTGTGGGCGGTGGGGTTTCGGCGTATATTTTTCTGACGATGTCTACAAAGCTGCTTCGTTGCTCTGCCCTTGTTTCGAAGGCTAGGCGCACGCGAATGACTTCCAGTGGGTAGGTGCAGAACACGCTGACCATGCCTGCCAGACTGCCACTCACGAATCTCCTCGCGGCGGTCTCCTCGCCCTTGTTCTTGATGACCCGGGCGCGGATCTGTTCATATGCGAGGAATTTGACGCCGGCGTATGGGAAGATGCGGAGAAGCGTGGCCGAGTGCCCCTTGAAGAGTCCACGCAGGCCCTCGGACGTGTAGATGTCGTACATTGCGGTGGGGAAGCCCGACCAGGAGCCCGTATACTTGGCGAACTGGGGATTCCGAGTCTGGAAGAGAATCTTGACCCGGTCTAGGGGCCCTACAACAGTTTTGGCCTGGCACAGATGGGTTAGTACAGCCTCATGTCTCAACTCGGCAAAGAGGATATGAGGCACCATACCGCGCATCCCGCAATCCCCCCGGCGAGTAAGCTCTTCAACAGATACTCGCCGCTCTTCTTGTCCACCTTGCGCGCCCCGCCATCGCGCATCTCGTGCGGCCGCTGCTTCTCTTTTGCCTGCTGCACGGGCACGATGGCGTCACCGTCGGTCGGACATAGTGGCGGATGGCGCTCGGTGAGCTCTGATATCGTCGACGGCCGTCCTCGCGCTTGCGATGCGCTGGGGCTCATGATATCCGCAGCGACTGCCGGTTCGTCATGGCGGAGGAGAACTGCGGGCATTCGATCGTCAGATTATCGCGACATGAGGACTCTGGACGTGGACGGTCGCGTGACTGCTGTTTGCTGCGGTGCTCGGCGTGCGTGGATTAGAAAGCGGAAAGAATTGTATCGTGGAAACGATGACGTTCTGCTACGGAGGCCGATCAACTTCACTGCCGAGGTCGTGCCCCGATGATAGCCTCCAACCATGCTCACACTCCACGGGCGGAAAAGCAAACCACGACACCATGACTGCAGCCACTCGGCTATCCGCCTTCGCACGCCAAGACTTTGTGTGAATATGTGAGAGGAGAGGGAGTTGTCCTACGCTCTGCATCAACATAGTAAGGCGTGATGTAGACAAACTCGCGCCAGGTGCGGCAACAATTCGTGTCCCTTCTCGAGCTGGTTGCCACTCCGTTGGTCCACAAGCACACCGGGTATACCAGAGCCTAACCGTACTCAGCACACTTTGTAGCTATCGTTTGCAGACTTATAACATTGCTGAAGCTAGACAGACTCTATGATAGCAACGATGCTGCAGACGCTGCCTACGCGTGGGACACAGTTTGTTGCGGCACCCGTGACGTCGAAGGGAACCGATGCGTAGTCCGCTTCACCAAACTTCGTCACCTTCACCACACATCGCTCTTTCCTCAGAACACTACTCTAACACATTCGGCTCATTTCTCATCGTCAGGAAACCCCGAATTGGCGCTCATATCCATCGTGTGGCGATGCTCATGATACTTCACTGACGCGCAATTGGGATACTCACGAGGATTAATCCATTACCCATCACTGACAAAGAAGCAATCCAGCCCTAGCGCGCACATTGCATACCTCGGTGCATCTAGGGCCTCTCAAGGTCTCCAACAATGTCCACTCCCAGCATCTCGCCCAGTCTTCCACGCCCCTCCGTCCTCTACCAGAATGAAGACCAGACCGTCACACTCATCGATATACCCACGTCGATTGCTGTTGCTCAAGGTCGCTCGGATACGCTTCTGTCTACCTCACCACTAGACGCGCCCATCGAGCCCAAGGAAGACTATCGCCCGAAATCACAGAAAGCTAAGGCGAACAAGGCGCGCGAGTCTACCGAAGGAGTGCAACATGCCGAGTACAAAGCACTGATCCAGCAAGCGCTTGCCGAAATCTCGACACATGTTTCAGGACCGTGGTGCGCGCAACGCAGACTATTATATCCGGGGCCACAGCATGGGGAAAGCATGTACATTGACGACCCAGAGAAGGAGATAGAGTCCCGATTGAGAGAGTGGGCCGCATCGACCGAGAGCAAGGGGGATGAGACCGCCTTCGACTTGCAGAAGATGATGGCGTCTCTCGGTGCCACATCCGAACGCGACCCGACGGTAGCAGGAACAGTCGCACGGAACTGGGTAACGTCGTACCGTCCTGCACGTGAGGCCACGAATGGTGCACAGGTCGCTAAAACGGTCTCGAAGGAACCATGGATGTCCAGTTTTCACAATCCAAAAATATACCCTTTAGAGATGACCATTTCCGAGCGCGCTGTTAATGCTATGTCGGGTCCAGAGTACCGTTTCACAATACCACCTCGATCCACTTTCTTCCTTAGCGATTCCACGCATTCGGAAGCCTTCCGTGCTTCGTTTCGTCAGGTCACGGACGAGTACACTCTTCCACGACACTTTGACTTAGTGCTGCTGGACCCACCATGGCCCAATCGCTCAGCCAAGCGTAAGGGTGCGTACGAGCAGGTGGGAGGGATGCCATACCTCAAGAAGATGCTCCTCAGGATGGACCTGGACAACTACCTGGAGCACAACGCCTTGGTCGGTGTCTGGATCACGAACAAGGAGTCGTTGAGGCAACACGTGCTGGGACCGGGTGGGCTTTTCGAAACGTGGAATGTGGGGCTTATAGAAGAGTGGATCTGGGTCAAGACAACCACAAATGGTGAGCCCATGTTCGATATTGATACCGCGATGAGGAAGCCATACGAGATTCTCCTTCTGGCCAGAGCGGCTCCCAATGCGTGGACTACAGTGACACAGGCGCCAACGGTCAAACGGAGAGTCATCGCTGCTGTGCCGGATATTCATTCGCGGAAGCCGTGCTTGAAGGAGTTGCTGGAGTCGTACCTGCCAGATCCGACAGATTACAGCGCGCTCGAGGTCTTTTCCCGCTGCCTTATCTCTGGGTGGACATCGTGGGGTAACGAAGTCTTGAAGTACAACTGGGACCACTACTGGGTGTCTACCGCGAGTGAAGACCCGCTGCGTTCCTACTAAGACATGTACCTTACTGCGTCCTGTTGCCGCATCCTGTATAAACTCATATACCTTTATCTCTGTTTTGTAGCAATTGCAGAAATGCTGAGGATAGTCAAGCCTCTGTATTATGGCCTTGGTATCTAGTGTCCTGAGCTTAAATCCGCAGCGAGCGCGCACGAATTTTACTCCATCCCCTGGTGACGTTCTTGCTCACGATTTCCCTGCGAAAATCTATGGTCTCAATTCTACCAGAGCTGCGGGTTAGCTGGGCGATGTGCGGCTATCAGTGATGAATAGTGCGTAGTGAATTTTAACCTCATAAGTGCAATAAAGGAACTGCTCGTTTGCATCATCGAGTGTCGTGGAGGCTGTCTCTTCTCTTCAATTGTTATTCGAGCAGTATGAGGACTTGGGTCGACTTTGGACTTGTCCCTGCATCGCTCCACTTCAGCCTCGGCGGCCCACATTTCTGTACTACACAGTACGAATCGCAATCCGGCCATTTCCGACCATCCTCGGCCCCCGCTTCCACGATATGATAATCTCCAAAGCTCGGAACATTTCGCGTCCTCGACGCAGGGACTCGGAGGCATGTGGGTGGGCTTCGCATCTCCACTTTCTCACGAGCGTGGGCAACAGTGGAGCTGCGTGGGCGTGGGATGTGAGGGCATATCAGCAACCCCACATGGGACCTCCACTCTTTTACACTGCCCACTCGCATTGAAACAATGCCGACAAAATTGATGTGACAAGCGCGATAGCCTCTCACAACGAGTCAACTTTGCATTTGTGCTGTGAGGCAGATGACCGGCTTGCAGGATGTAATGGTTGGATACGAGGGCTTCTCACTTGTGACTACCATCTGTTCAGCGTGGGCATTTGACACACACATCGAAGCTAATCAAACATGGGCGACTGCCCACTTTGCGACAACCGCTCTTGTCGCGGTCATAGACATGTGCTCTCCCTCAGGCTCATCCAATAGAGGGCAAAACCTGTTTGTCGCAGCATGCAATCGTCTCCGACAGACCTCCCAAGCGGAATGGTCCATTGCAAATTAGTACCTTTCACATACCGGTAGATGCTGGTATCGAAAACCTGATTCCGTAGTGTGACATGCGAAACTGCTGCTCTCCACAAACAGAATATTGCCTGCGAAGTGTGCGCCTCAGATGTGACAGCTCAGACCGACAACGCAAGCAATCAACAACACATGCATATTGAGCGCGGAAAATCCAGTTTTGGGATCGACAGCCCTGCGCCCGCGTTGCACAGCGGGCGGAAGTCCCGCAGCCGGCTTGCGCAAGCGCAGTGCAAGTGACAGCTCGAAATGCAGAACAGCGAAGCGGTGAACTCACCGCTTCATACCGCAGCTTTGTGGTTTTGATGTGGGCGCAAAACTACGGGTGGAAGGGCCGGGAAGGCAAGGTCGAATTTTTGCTCAGCGTGATGATAGGGAAGGCTGAAGTGTGCGGCTCATCGATCGAAGCATCGGACTGCCTCTTCTGGTTGCATGGAAGAGAGATGCCCATCTCATGTCAGCGCGACCTCGGGAGGTTACATGCAAGCCATCCGATCACGACGATGCGTCAGCTTCCTATTGAATACAGACCGGAGTTGGCGATCAACACGACAGCTGTCAGATTCTCCAACTTGAGATCAAACTGCTGTCGTGATGACGATGCGCGCGGAGAATCTTTCCTTCCCTTCCAACTTGCTGCGGAAGAATAATGACCGACGAGTAGACCGTACGATCTGTCGCGGCTAAATTCCGCTGCACTGAGAAGTACTTGCTACTCGTCCCGATGAGCCACCAATCCCACGCAACGGGAATCTGGTCGCAACTGTCGTGCAGGAAGGCCCGGAAAGGATATTCACAAGGAGCGTAGCCGCGGAACAGTCAACGACGAGAGGCGGCTGCGCTTCCTGAACAGGAAATTGACTGTGCCTTTGGCTGTCGTTACTTTTGCACTCTGGACATGTGTCGCAAACACCGACCAGTATGATGCAAACACTACTAAGGTCTTTCAGCGTGTTTCTCAGTTGCGAACTTTTCGCTGCGGTGTCCAGAGCCATCCGGCCGAGCCACCTCAGCCGACCCGCACAACTATGGAGCACAGGAGCTCCTCACGAAGATTCTTCGGTTCCCAAAGCGGAACCACGATTCATATATTCCGAAGTTCTTCTAGCTGCATAGAATGTTCTTAGCGCACCGACTGCCGACCCACGTGCGGTAGGTTGCCGAGTAGTCCACCTGAATTTGCTGCCAAAGGCAAAGCGATCGGTAGAAATGTGGATCTACTGTGTTCAGGAATTTCATGTAGCAAAATTTGACGGTTGCGGCATGATTTGGCAGCAGTGAGGGAAACTCGAGGAAAAGGATTGCAGCATGTTGCTTTGATGAAACGAGGCGGGTGGACAAGTGCTCAGCGCTTCACGAAACGGCGGAATGCCTTTGTGAAAGTCTACAACGCACATAGTGTCTGTCCTGTCCCTGCATCTGGGCTGCATGCAGCTTAAACTATTGTCGGCTTCCAAATTTGCGCATTGTCGCAGGCACGGCCGCACGGGAGAAGCTTCCACGCCACCTCCAGGGCTTCCATGTGGCTTCCTGCTAAACACGGAGGACAACCTCCTAGTACCGAACCATCAAACGGAAATTGCAATCGTGGAGAAAAGGCCTGTGCGGCAAAGTTTCTCCCGTAACTTCTTCTCGAAGTAGGTAGTTGCGCCGTGCTTGGCTAATCTGGATGTGCTCGACGCGAGGTGCTAGAGCATTTCGCGACTCGCAACGGCAGTATGGAAGAAAGGAAGAAACTTCCACGAAAACACAGTCCACCAATATCACAGAGCACAGACGACTTATCAACCCCGGATTCACATGCGGTTTGCGGCTCCGTTCTTTTTCTGGTACATGTCGGCCCGGAAGCAGACGGCGTTCGATGCGAACAACAGGGTGTGCTGACTGCAGCGCCGGCCAAGTGCATATTGCTGCATCGCCCTTTGGTGAGTTACCCGGATCTGCGAGTTGCAGCAGTGGCAACCTGTTTTGCCTGTTTCTCTACGAAGGAGCTCGTATTTCTTGAGCAATAACGCTGCGGGACTGATAACTCAAAAGGTACGAGCTGCTCCGGCTCCGCAGCGTCATCAGTCGACGAGATCGCCACGAGGTCAGTCTGAAACGAAACAACTCGTAAACCTTCCTGAAGCTTGAAGGCCCCTCCTTTTCGAGCCTCGGAATTTTGCCGGCAGTGTTTCTGCTTCGAGGCGAGCATTAGCCGGCGCAACTCTGGGGTACATTAGCCTCTGTCACATGGTACTTGCACGGGCTCGGGTCGAGGTTCTTTGCTCGAACGTCTCGGGCGATCGCGCAACCCCTCTGGCCGTAGGGTTGTGGAACAGCATCACATTAGTGTACGGACCCGCGAGCCTCACACACGACGGGCTCATGATCATGTCCGACACCTGACAGCGCGCAGGGTGCCGGCAGCTGTCCGCCGCGCAAGCAAACGCCGGTGGGCTCGGGGCGGAGTACCCCAGGAGTGCGGCGTTTGAATTCCACAAGGGGAAACGCAAACGTCGTCTGCAGGCTAAGCTTGACACATGGGGGAATTCCTGTCCGCACAGTCTTCGCGGAACCGTGCGTGGCATGGTATGAGTCGTGGGGGGCAGCGTCCGTTGTCACTGTGACATCCCTTGGCCAGACAAAGCAAATGGTGAATCAGGGTCAAGGGGCGACGAAGCAGGCAACAGCAGCTGCGACGGCGAAAGTGTCGGTGGCTACGAGGCAGGCCAGCTGTTCAGCATAACGAAGCCGCTGATTGATGGCCTTGTGGACGAGTCATCGGAGCACCTCGCATGTGCGCACTTTGACAGTGCGGCTTTCGGCTGTGATGTCGCATGGGACTGGCGCGGTCGAGCCCGAGGGCCGGGGTTGTGAAGTGGAGGAGACACGGGGCTGACGGCTGTGTGAGCCTACGAGCGACACCGCTCTTTTGCAAGGAGTTTTCATTGGTTCCACTACTCTACGACAAGGAGGCGGTAAGCAGTCATGGACTCATGGCCGTCTGGACAGAAGGGTTTCATGCGGACCGTGGCGCCCAAAGTGTATTTGCTGCGGAAGTTATAACGCGAGCCGTGACCGCTCCTCGCATCCCACGCCTGGGCCATATGATAGTCGTGCTCAAGACACATTCATTGCTTCTCACTCTGACTCCTGACCCACTCCTGTGGATTATATTTACTGTAACTCCCACCCCTCCCAGATCGTGCAATCATCAATCGACCATCATCTAAGATCGCCTTCTCGAGTCGAGGTACGGGCTACCGGTTTAGGTTTCCGCAAGCAACCTTGTTTTCGTCCAACCACATCGGCGTCATACATCATCGACCCGCTTTACCCTCGGACTACACGAAAAACCACAAGCCATCCGCGACATCCATCCGACGGCAAGAACTTTCCGGCCGACAACGCCCGTAGTCGTGTATATACACAACAAGACCCACCCTGTACACTACCACGATGCATTTCGAAACCTCGCCTGGCTCGTCGCCCTCCAAGTCGATACCCATCAGCATCTCGTCTAGCAGGATGGCTTCTCCCACAGGATCTCTCTGCAGCAACTACTCTGTAGAGTCAAATTCAAGCCGCGGCTCGTCATGTGCCTACCCATCATGGCCAACTGGCTCCTCTCTGGGCTACCGCAGCACACCATCGTCCTTCATCTCGGACGCCGACCTGTCCGGCGAGGACTTTGATGACGAGGACTCCTGTCCTTTCCTCACCGAGGCACCTGCACCGCCCCGCCAGCCTCCCATGGCGCAGGCCTTCCCTATCCTGCCGCCTCTCTACGCTCAGAAGAAGCCCAAGAGCGAGCGCAGGCGCAGCAGCGGCAAGAAGCAGCGCCGTACATCCAAGCCCATGACGCCCATTTCAGAGAGCCCGGAGCAAGTGGAGTGAAATTGATGACACCAAGGTCAGTTCTGCACAAACACAGCAAACCGCGTCGCAGTATGCTAATAGTGTTCTCCAGACTCATCAACATGGACGTCATGTGTGTAGCGCGCGCGTTGTTGTGTTTTCACACCCACGTGTCTAGTGCCTTTCACATGAAGGCTCTGCCGCCGCTTGGCGGGCACATCCTCTCCCACAGGCTGACTCATAAGGCTGCATCATGCCTTGCGGTCGATACTGGAGTCGTCGTTGTCATGCCGCGGTCAGCGCTCAGGATGATTCATTCTCTCCAAGCATGGCAGTCAGCTCACGCTCCGCTTACGATGCCTCGTCGGCGGCAAGTCAGCCTTAGTCACACCCGCTCTGCGCCGTGTCAACAACGTGAGTGTCCAGCCTCGAGACACACATTTTGTTGCCTGCACGCCTTGGTTGCGTCGCATGTTCACGCTGCGCACGGCTGAGTGCGTCGAGGTCGTCTAGGCCACACACACTTGCGCAGATCGGTCGGTCTGGAGGACCACCACCGACTCTGCAGTTTCGCGGCATCCCGCACCAAGAAGTGAAGCGAGGGTCCCAGGCACAGGGCGTGATGGTGAAGCGGGATTGGAGGACGAAGTGTGATTTATTTGGGCATTTGCAGGCGCTTTTGGATTTTTGCATTGATACCCCCGCTCCGCGCATCGGACGGAACGCTGCATAGCGCTGTTTTCGCATCCTGCGAGCCCTTTTGAGGCTTGCTAGTGGCTTGCCGCACGTTTCCCTTTATGATACCCCACACCACAGATAGCTTGCGAATTTCGATAATTCACCACGAAAATCCTCCATCCCTTTGTGAAGGCTCGGCCCTTGTACCAAGATCAGACTAAGATCCTACGAAGCCTCCGTCACACTTTAGCACATCTGGCGCCATGGTTGAGATGTAAGGCGCTCTTCATTTGGCAACATCATGTCGTTCTCTGTATTAGTTCGGTGACGGGGCTCGCAGTAGATCGGCTTCCTCGAGTTGAAGTAGGGGCTGGCAGCAGGATGGGGCTACTGATACGTTGCCTCAAGCGCGCCCCATTTTCATCAACCATGGGCGACGCATTCCATCACCTCGCCCTTCTTCGAATCACGCACGACTGCTGCCCAAGAGGAGCCCTGCCGTGGTATCGCCAGGGCCAGAAATAAGCTTCGCGACCGCTTCCGTTAAGCGAGCTTACCAGCGGAGGAGGGGTTCTTCCACCCGTTGACTGCATCCTCGAGCTCACCTGCAAGCTTCCGGCTGCCGGTGCAGACACGCAGACGTTGTGTCCCGGTAGGTCAGACATGTGGTCGAGATGCGATTGGCGTCTGTCTCATGTTGAGGGTGACCAGCACCTGGAAAGCACGCCATGTGCGCGGTACTCGCCCCTCGCAGCACGGCATTGCAATAGTCGTTAGTCGTGGGGGACAGAGAAGGGATGCATCATGGAAAATGCGTGGCTGGATTCACGGTGTAGCGAGCAGGGTTGTGGTAACTAGTGCCGGCGGTTGCAGGACCTACCGACTGTGATGAATTGCACCGCTCGCAAACCCTGTGCTGGGCCCCAAGCAGTTGCTGAGAGGTTGTTGGGGGAAGACTCGAGCGAGTGAGACATGTTGGGGGCAACCGCTCGGATCTGATAGCTTTGCTAGATTGCTTCCTCATGCTGATCCAGGGGAGTCAATACTCAACATCAGTTTTGGGTTAGATCTACTATCGTCTGGTATCCGTATAGTTGGACCGGGGAACAGCGCCCGTCCGGTTGATCGACAACGCTTTGACTGCTCAAGCTGACAGTCGCAAGTGAGGAGGCGCGCCGAGTACAGATCGATATCGGTAGCGATCCGCTCCGTCTTCGGCTCTGTGCTTCAAGTGTTCGCAGCGCACGCTGTCAGTCTGTACACGGTACCTCGTCTGTCGGGTTCCTGGCACTGGGACGGTGTATGCGTGTACAGACAGATCCATCGAGAGGGGCCGCGACATGCTGGAAGTCATTACGAAGGTCGGGTCGACCACTCAATGGGTACCTCTTGAACGTCATGCGCGAAGTCGCAGTGTAACTTCTGGGATGGGACATGCCAGGAGGAGCATAGGCACGACCGCACAGCGCAGTGACTGCTCAGGGACCGCGATCTTTGTGCCACAAGCTCACATATCCGCTGCTACAGCGGGATGGGGCAGCGTCCCGCAGAAGCTTGGGCACAAGGCGTTGCAAGGACCAGGCCCACCAATAGCTACCAGCCCCCGGTGTTAGTGACTTGGGCTGCTGTGACGGGTCGACGGAGCAGCATGTGTAGTGTGCGGACGGCCATGAGTACCTAGGTACACACGGGAGGGGCCTTGGGAGTGTCGTCGAGAGTAGAGTATGTTATATCCATTCGCACGGCTGTGCTGGAGGGTTGCAACTGTGGCCATGGATCATCGTCCAAGTCGCGGGCCGTACCCAGCCGCCGCTGCGCGTGATGATAGGCTTTAGGGGTGTGATTAGGCTTGCCGCTATCACCCCGGGCAGGCCAATCATGTCGGCTACATGGTGTGCTCCCTCGACCCTCGTCTCTCGCACTCTCGTCCCTGTGCCTTCTAGCCTTCTAAGAGGCTGAATGGCACACAGCATGCAGGCACGGTTGTCTTTGCGGCGCGAAGTTAGCCAACAATGTCCTGCTCGACTGGGGGCGGCCCCCTTGGCGACCGGCATCAGGCATGATTCTGTTTCCTTCGTCGAGTCACCAAAGACCATCGCGAGCTTTCGCATCGTCCAGCAAATGAGCACGCTGGATTCACAACGCCTCGTGGTGCCGGTCATGCTTTTATCAAGCACTTGCTTGCTCGACGGACCCAACCGTGCTAAGCGTCCTATTCTGAGCACTTATTCAGTCCCTTCTGCGCCTCTAAGCGCCCGTGATTGATAGGCCTGTTGCTCCCACGCGCATCACCGCACACCTCGACCGCGCTTCTGTTGTCTCCTCTCCTCCTTACTCTCTGTCTGACATTGCCAGTCCGTCTCGTCAGCTCGTGTACCGCGCAAAAGAGCCCCAAGGCTGCGCATGCATATCTGTTTAACCGCCAACTCTGATCCTTGTTGGCCGCGGCGGGGCTGAACATACCGCCCTCGAGCCGCCGTGGATTTCTCGACAAGTGCAGTGCACCCTAGCGCGCAGGTTGCAGTGAGTCTCCGGACATTTTCCAGTTTCATATCGCTTTTCTGGAAGCCCCTGATTGTACTCCTGCCATCCATAATCGATAGCAATTCCCGTCGGCATGCGCCTCATGCGCGTTCGTGAACTCCACCTCGACTGACCGAGCAACCGCCTTGTAGACCGCCCACAATGAGTACGGGACCCTCCCGCCAGCGGTCCAACTCGACAAGAGGCGGATCCTCTATCCGCTCTGAAGTCAAGATCAAACCGCCAACGCCGTCCGCAACACCCGGCACCGACGAATTCGCGTTTGATCCCATCAGCGCAACTGCCTCGTTTCTGCTCGTTGCACAAGGAAACGAAATACTGTGTCTACACCACGACACGCTTGCGGTCGAGAGGCGTTTCAGCCGCCATCGCGAAGACATTTCCTGGATCCAGGCGGACACGGTGAGCGAGCGGGGCGGAGGTCGCTTGGTGGTCAGTTACGATGCAGGATCCACCGCGATTGTATGGGACCTTTTCACCGGCGACGAGGTGGCTCGCTTTGCTTCATACGAGCAGATCCGGGTGGCGTCCTGGATGCGAAACGGCAATGTTGCTTTTGGTATGTTTCGGGAGGCTGTGGTCGCAACTGCCAGACGTGGTGCTAATTGCGCGCGCAGGAAATGCCCAGGGTAACGTCATTCTGTTTGAGCCGTCGACGTCCGAACACCTCTCTGCAAGAACCATTTTCGACCCCATAACGGCGCTGGCACCGGCAGCAGACTGCAGGACTTTCGCAATCGGGTACGTAGCGGGCGCTCATGACCGCTCGACGTCTAGGCAGTACTAACGTAGTCAGCTACCTCAATGGCTCAATCTTGATTGCCACCCTCCAACCGTCTTTCACCATCCTCCACACCCTCACGACCCCCCGGGCGCCATCCCCTATCGCTGGACTGGCTTGGCATGGATCTTCATCGAAGCAGAAATCCGAGATGTTGGCCGCCCAGACCCTGGATGGTGACCTGAGAGTATGGAGCGTGCCCAAAGTGCCTCATAGCGGTGACGTGCCCTGTGTGATCCGAGTCCTCAACCAAAAAGACCAAAGAGAGCCAGGACCATCCTGGTTCGCCTGGTCGAAGAACGGGCGCATCGTGCAGCACTCCGAAGGGTGAGTCCACCTTTACTCTCAAGTTGGCGCTATCTGTCGAAAGCGCGTGTGTCACTGAATTCGTTGCTGATATGCTCATAATAGGCAAACCTGTGCATGGGATGTGCGTACCAAGAGAGTGTCGTACGAGGCAGTCCCGACCATTGACAACATTGCTGCCATTTGCAATTACGGACCCTCCGCCACACTGTTCACAGTCGGGCGCAATTTCACTATCCAGCAATACGACATGAACCCGAACAGTGGGACAGCAACCATGGTCGCTAACGTACAGCATGCCCCGGCGAATACGCCACCCTCACCACCTAATTCTCTGGACGAGCAACAGAAGAGACTGAGAGAGCTGGACGAGCCCATCACAGCGCATCCAGTCAAGACTGCCGCGCAGCTCCTTGTGGATTCGGAGAGTGAGAATGAAGGCGTAGTCATGTCTCCGCTGGAGAAGATTGCACAAGAGATGGATCAGCTGGAGGAGGAGCGGCGCGACCGACTTGGACCTCTCAGTCCTGTGTCGAGTCGAGGCTCTCAGAGCTCGCGATCATCCGGGGGCAGCGGCCGCGCCCCACGTTACCGTTACGATAAGCCATCGTGGGGCTCAGCGCGATCTTCGAAGAGCTCAGGTGGCGCTTCTGGTACGGTTTTCTCCTCTGGCACATCTTCGTTAGCAGGCACTTCGCGCGAGAGTGTTTCCATAAGATCCGTCTCCTCAGCTGCTTCCTCAAGATATGGTTCGTCAGCGCTGCGCAAGGAAGTACTGAGGAGCCCCGATGAGTCCAAGAAGACTAAAGGGATGGACCTCTTCCCATTCACAAAAGCTAGACTCAGCGATGTGCCTTTTAGGCCTACTGAACTTGGCCCAGAGAGAACCCCAGACGATCTTCGCCGCAACATGCTGAAAGTTGTATTTGGATGGGAGAACGACATCGATGACTTGATTCGTGACGAGCGTAAGTTTTGCTGTCCTTCACTAAAAGATATCCGCTAACCATCATAGTCGCACGCCATCAGACAGAATCTGCTGCTGCTGTCCTTCTCTCAAAATGGCTAGGTGACATTGGTGCCGACCTCATGGCGTCTATGGTTGGATCTGAATCAATGACCTCCACCGATTGGATGCTTCTCGCACTGAGCAATATGGGTCAAGGATCTCAGAAAAAGGTGGGCGAAGCGTTCGTGCAGCGCCTACTGGAGAAGGGCGATATCCATCCTGCAGTCGCAATTTTCCTCGGACTTGGTGAGCATAATGATGCCATTGAAGTCTATGTTTCCCGGAAATACTACATGGAGGCAATTCTACTAACATGTCTCATCTTTCCAACCGACTGGCAGAGGCAGTCGTTCCTGGTCAGGAAATGGGGAGAGCATTCAGTCTCCCATGGCAAAGCAGAGCTGGCCGTTAGGTGCTTCTCCTGTATGGGCCTTGAAACGACAGAGCCATGGTTTTCACCACGAGCCCAAGATGCGGTGTTCTCCGCTCAGAAACAAGCGCTTCTCGGATCACAGCTCAGCCCGCCGTTGTCACCGCCTAGTGTTGGCAGTAGTAGAGTCGCAGCCAGGATGGCATCGCTGAAACTCGTTACAGACTTCAATCGTGGGCCTCAACCCCTTCAGATCCGTCAAGACGACGATGATCGGACTCCAATGAATCCTGGTGTCACTCCGATTGCGGAATCGGCCTTAAGCCCCTCTGGAGCCCGTCATCCTTGGCGAGGAGCACGAGACCCTTCGAGAGAACCATCTTCCGCACGCACTGCAACTCCTGGTGCCTACAGAAGGAAGCGGCTACCATCTCGATCCGATGCCAGTCGATCTACAACAAATAATGAGGTTCTTGCGTCGCTTGTAATCCCTGATCGAGGCCAACGTAGCGAAGCCCACCCAAGAACCGCTGTCGATAACGTTGGGCGGGAGGCGGAAACACTGCCATTTTCCACTCGGCGGTCAACTACATCAAGCGAACCTCAGGACGTCCTTCTTTCCGCTGCGACCTACAAAGCTAGTGATCATCTACCCTCGCCTGCAGTGGGCGTCTTCGAAACACTCAGTCAGAAGAACCAGCAGCGGAGTGAGTCGCGTGGTGGCTCACGTAGCCGTAAGCCGCTCGATCTTCATCTTGACATGAAAGACCTTGTAGTTGAGCAGGGCCCTGAGACTAATCAGAGCCAAAGACCCAGCCCGCCGCTGACTGGAGCCAGCATGAAGAGCGCCAAAATCAGAAGCATCGACCAATATATCAGCAGCTTAGATGAAGCCAACAACTACACTCGACCTCGTGCCGACCCCGTCGAGGACAGACCTGCTTCGCGAACAGCGCGGGCTCGCAGCCGTACTCGGGATGATTCTCAAAGCCGCGGTAGGTCTGGTGTTCGCTACATTCGACCTGCGAAGCGATCGCCATCTTCCCCGGTCCCCATGTCCCCTGAGGATGCTGGGATTCAGGGTTCAACCAATGCGGAAATTGAAACCAATACGGAGAGTTTCGATGATGAACGTTTCTATAAAATGAGCGTTGTCTCACCCATAGTAACTGAATCCGTCGCAAGCAATCGCACTGCTCGTAGTCGTGCAAGAGTAGGAGCTAGCAGGACTAGAGGCTCATCGAGAACAGCCCGCCGCGAAGAATCCCCTGAGGGCGCAATCATTGGTAGAAGTAGAGTGGCAAGTCGAGCCTCCAATCGTCGTCCAGCCGAGAATCGTGGCCGCAGTACAAACCGTGGAGACAACTCTCCCGCCTCACCACAATCCATGCACCGTGAGGACACAGACGCGCCTACGGATTATGAGCCAGTACGCGAACGAAACCGGAGCACAAGTCGTCGCCCCCGGGAGAGTGCTGCAAGCACTCGAAGAGAGCCTTCTATGGAACGCCGTACAGCGCGGGAACGCTCTGTAAGCCGGAGGCCCACTCCTGCTGCACGAGAGACTAGTCGTACGCGTGTCAATATACGAGACGTTTCGCCAGATTCAATGATGTCAGGTCGCTCGGGCGTCTCGCGCCTTAGACCTACCACCATGTCGAGGAGGGAGTTAGCTGCGAAGGAGCTGGCGGACCGTAGATTATCTTTGGCTCGCCGACCTTCAGCACCCGTGATTCCTGATCCTGGAGAATTTGCATTCCGACCAGTGTCTCATGCACGGTCCAATACTGACGACATGCTGCTCCCTTCCTCGACGTACCGCGATCCCATTCAGCGGAGCCAGACAGCCGATCCGGAGATGGTCAACAAGTACGCGTCCTCGCACAGGATGACTGGCGCCACTTCCACCGCCTCAGTGCCGATTGGTCTCCCAGCAAATCCTCGTGCGATGCGGCATCCGCGTTACATGACGGCAGACCCAAATGAGAACGACATACCTGCAGTGCCAAGTATCCCGCAGCACATGCAAGGACCACAAGAATCTCAAGACGACCTGGGCCCTCTCCTTCCGTCTACAACTTTCGGACAGCCCATTGTGCCTCCTTCACGGGCAGCATCGGCTCCTCCCCAGGACCTCCATCCAGGTCAAGGAAGCTTCCGTCCATCGCCTTCCTTCCCACCTCCTGGGCGCCGCCCATCTCTCAGCACCAATAGCAACCGCGGTCATTCGCGACAGAACACAACGCCCGAGATCTTGCCTTCGACCAACTACAAGCGCATCAGCCCTCCACCTATCACAGCTAGCATTGCAGAGACGATGAATGAACGGAATACGCTAGTGATCGATGTCGACGAAATTTCCGCCCCTCCTGTGCTAGCTCAGCTCCAACACCTAGCAATGCCTCCGCCCCCACCTCCTCCACCTCTAAATCTTAGTGGTGGCCCGAACAACATTGGCATGATCAACATTGCTATCGACGACATGGATGGAGATAAGTCTTCTGATCTATCGCCTCCCTCGACCAGCTCTCCACACTCGCATCGACGTGGTCGTGGTAGTGTTAGCGACAATTTGGGCATGACCTTCAAAAGGGTCACCGAGCGCATGCGCAGCACTAGCCGTTCTCGCGCGAAGTCGCCTCCGATGATGCGAGCTGCGGACATTGCTCCTTACGAGAGCGTCCCGGAGTTCTCATACCCTCGAAGCCAGCAATCTCCTCCAGTTGACGGTGGCAATAACGACAACTACTTCAACAATATTCCGCCGCCACCACCGCCGCCTCCTCAGCCAATGGAGCAAGTCATCCCGCCATCTGACGGCCAGGCCTTCTACAAGCACCCAAAGGAGCTCCGTGCCAACATGCCGCCCGCAACTCTTCAGCCAGGTGTATACCAGCCCGATAACACTCCCATGATCTAGGAGACTCCACTTTTATGCTTCTCACACCATCCCTCGGCAACATAAAAAACGTACACATATTTTCATCGCGACGACCATTACGACTATTGCATATTCGACACCATCTCTCATACCCCTTGGTACTCTTTGATATCGTCTCTGTAGGCACTATTCGTTCGAGCGTAGCATTCATATCTTTGTTGAGTATCATTAGCGGGTTATCGTCATTCATCATCATCTTCGTAAATCATCATCTAAGACGGAATGGAAACTACTTTCCATGCGCTTCGCAGCGGAAATGTTGATACCGTTATTGTTGGTACCACACTGCTCTGCTTCTCTGCAAGGGGAAACAGCAGTACATTTTCGTGTCGGTATGTTTGGCATTGTTGAGACGGGACATTGGCATTTGTGGCTTCGCATTTTGTGATTTTGCGACGCCATTTGTTTATACTTTCATTCGACTGGAGGAGGTTTTGCATTGGGCGGTTTGGCGAAAAAGAGCGCAAAGCTCACGAAGAGATGCATCGGGTTGGCTTGGAAAGCATGACGACCATATCAGGGCATGGTCGGTGGTGAAGTAAGAGCTGGGACAAACATTTCGCTTCTACGTAATGTACATTCTTTCCAGAGTGCGATTCATTCTAATTTCCTGCTCTTACCATCTGTCGCTCCTTTAGATTCGTGTGGTCCGTCTTTCAGCCCATCGCACCTTGATCATCGCGTGTTGGATCTCGCCAGTCCGGGAGGACAGTACACACGGGAAAATGGTTCCTAAATTATACCAAAGACAAGCGCCTCGCGGCAAAAAGTCATTTTTGTTTCCTCACGCTCGTTCCATCAATTTTAGTGTCGTGTCAGGGTGGAATTAATAAGGGCAGTTTTTAGCATAGCAGAATGCAATCCACTCTCTGAGACTTGTATGCCCAGGAATCAACACATGATTCTTATCTTACACCAGTGATCAATACAGTAAAAGCGGCGCTACTGCACCCACGTGACTACACAGGACCATGTAAGCATGCTCCCATAGTCAGCAGAGGAAAGGAAGCGTCGAGCCTGCATGGTCAAAACTTACTACCAGCTGCTATCCTCTCTCGAACAACGTCTCTTCGGGATTTCAATCCATCTTGCTGCGCACAAATCCAACTCCTCGTTCCCCTTCAGGCTCGAAAACCCATCTTCACCCTATTCCCTTGACGCTATCATAACCATCCAGCATGACGGAACAAGATTAGCAGCCGGGACCTGCTCTATCTATGTACAAACAAAGTCGTTGACAAGGTCGTTCTCAGGAGCCTGGATCTCCTCGATTGACGCGAGGGTCGCTCCAGCATTGCCCCGATAATTTGCGTTTGCATTTGCGTTAGGTTATCATGACTTCAATCTTATGCTATTTCTGACTTTTGGGAAGTGAATTTCTCCGGAAAGGGTATGTAGCACGCATAGGGCGCAGAGTGAGTTTTGGTACAGATGGGCGTCAAGGTGTGATCCGAGGGCAGTGACAGAGCAGCTAAGCTTGCATCTGTAAATGGCGGCGGAAGCTCCGTTTTCCAGGCTTTCACATGAACCTTCTTTACGATCCTTTGCCAGTTCCAAGGCGGACTATGGATCTAGTGCTTGCATCAAACTATCTACGCTCGCGTCAATGCAGTATCGTACAATGTGGTCGTTGCGTAAATCGTATCCATTTCCGTTCCAACCCAGGGTATTCGTTCCTTGTACTTCGTCATGATGCGTGTTCCAGCATGTACACCGCGATAGCCCACCAACTAACTCCCCGCTATGTCAACACTTCTTGTCATTGTCTTTGCCGATCCCACAACACATTTCTAGTCTGTGGCGTCAATTGCTGCTGGCTCAAATGACCAGGTTGCTTCTCTCTATTGCCAGCCGTGATACCCAAGTCTACAAGAAGTATTCTCCACGACCGCCTCTACCAGCTGGGACAGCTCTTCGGTGATCTGGCACTGCCGAGAAGATCTGGAATTCTGGCTTAAGATCTTCGCCTAGGTTCATGATGGAAGCGACGTTGCCGCAGCGGTAACAATAGTTGGGTGCTGACCAGACAGTCACAACATCTTTGTCCTTGAAGTGGTACTTGTAGCCCTCGTTGACAAGCTGATGGGCACGGGCGATGAGTTGCAAGCCATTTACATGATTGAACTAGGTATTTGTAAGCAAGAAGTAGGGTGGAGTCAGCGAGAAGATGATATACCTCTGATGAAACCTTGTCACCAAACAGCCAACCAGCGCCTCGGGGTGACACGGCCCACGTATCAACGTCCTCGGGGTCACTCCAGACAAGATCGCAAAAGGCGCCTTCGTGGGGGATTTCTTGGGCTCGCGCAACGACGCGGATCTGATCCAGCGTCCTGATTTCGGGACTTAATCCGCCGTGCACGCACAGGACCTTGCCATCCACGATGGCTGCCAGCGCGAGGAAGTCGAAGACTTGACAGCAAGCTTTCCATACAGATGCGTTGCCATATTTGGTTTGGCATTCCTCGTAGAAGCCGTACACTTGAGTGATCTGTCTCGACTCGTGGTTCCCGCGAACGAGGGTCACCCGATCGGGGAATCTGGAAGAGTTAATCTCCAAGCCTCAGCGCAAACACGAGTGGACTTACTTTGCTTTCAAACACATGAGCAGGGTAAATGTTTCTAAGCTGAAATACCCTCGATCTACAAAATCACCCAAGAAAATGAAGTTTTGCTGGCCATTGCCGACGACTGTGTTCCTTGTGGACCCCGCATCCGAAGCCGAGCCTGTACTTCTCCTATCGTGCACACTTCTGCTCCGCCCACGCTCTTCCTCTTCCTCGTCGCCATCGTCGTCTTCGCCGTCACCGCCAGGCGGACTCACGGGGCCGGTGTAGTTGGGATCGCGCTGGAATCTCCGCTTCATCTTCCGCTTGACCCTGGGATCCGTGATGGCCGTGGGAGGCTCGAGATCCGCTGGGTTGATGGTGCTTGGTAATGTGACGGGCGGAGACAGCGGTGCAGCGGGGGCGTCGTTGGGCATGCCGCCGGCGACACGGAAGAGCTCGAGGAGGTCGTAGAACTGGCCGTGGATGTCGCCGCACACTGTGACCGGGGTTCGGACGGGCTGGATGTTCGATTCTTCCATGAGACACTCCTTAACAATCTCACACAGTCGCTTCATGTCAGCCTCGGGCAGGTACTTGCACGTCTTTGCCTGCTCCAGCCACTCATCGGGCCCTGCGCCCTTGGACAGTCGGGCGGGGCCCGGCTGCGGGACATCGCTCTCCTTGGGTGCCATTGTCGATGCACGCTAGCAGTGTGGGTGGAGGAAGGCGCGATGCGGCGGATGGTGTGTTTACTGCTCTGATAGCAGCAATGGCGACGACAGCGAGGCGCGGTCGTGTGACGGTGGGGGTGCTGGGGCGTGACGTAGCGGCGCGGTGCTGTGCTGTCCCAACGGTATCATGGGTCAGGAGCGCGGGTGGTGGTGAAGTACGTGGGCAGAAGCGTCTTACGGCGTCACGGGCAGTCTAGCAGCTCCTATGCATGGTGAGGTGGAGCTCTGGGAGGGCATGCGCTTGGGCGAGGTCGAGTGCGGCGGTGGCTGCGAGTGGCTGTCCGTGGCTGTCCCCTCGGCGCTTGCCTGACTAAACGCCGGCAGGGCTTATGCTCCTGTTAGCTAGTTATCAGACACGGTTCTTCCTGCCCATGCCATATGCGCCCCACGCGTCACTGCCCACTATCCTCACTGCACCTGCCCGCGCGAGCGCTGATTGCAGTCGCACAGCTTGGACGTCGCCTCCTTCACCACGCCGTTGTTCCCGCTCCCAATGTTCGCCGCTACACACGGCCGGCTGCCCCTCAATCTCCCACTCTGCTAGCTGCTGCGAGACCCTCCCTAGATAAAACCCCAGAGCTTGCTGGCCACCACTTCACAGCCTCTCTGCACGTCCACGACCGCCGCCAATCTCCGCGGAATGCCTCCCCAGGCCGGCGCCAACGGTGTCCTGCCTGTGGCGGTCCTCCAGAAGAATGCCTCCTCACACGCACCCCGCGGCCCCAAAGCTGCCCAGCCACGCTTGAAGCTTGTGTGTCGGCGCCTGCCTCCGGGCTTGACCAAGGCCGAGTTCGAGACGGTCCTGGGCGATGAGTGGAAGCCCGGTGCTGGAAAAGTGGACTGGATGAGTTGGAGGAAGGGCAAGATCTCCAAGGAGTATGTCTGCATGTGGCTATGGGAAAGCAGGGTCTGACTATGGGCAGTGCCGCCAAACCTTCCAGGCCCGCCAGGGTCTACATTCACGTCACCAAACCTGAACATGTTGCTCCTTTGGGCGACAGGGTCCGCGAGTCCACGTTTCACGACGCTGCAAAATCGTGGCAGGACAGTGCCCTCGTCGGCCCGCCCACGCTCGAATACGCCCCGTACCCGAAGATGCCAGGCGGTCGCCGCAGGAACGACAACCGACAAGGCACCATCGACCAGGACCAGGAGTTCAAAGACTTCCTGGAGAGCTTGACCAACCCCATCACCAAGTCGGCTGCCCCCGAGGATGCGCAGAAACACGAGAAGGTCAAGACAACCCCGCTGATCGAGGCTCTGCGCGAGAAAAAGGCAAACAAGGACAAGCCGAGCAACAAGGCCAATAGGCAGGGCCGTGGAGAAGGCAAGGACGATGCTGCGGATAAGAAGACGCCAGGTAAACAAGGCAAAGAGAATGCTCTGAGTGCTGGAGACAAGAACCGCCGTATCAGCAAAGCTGACAAGGCTGCCAAAGATGCTGTCAAGATTCTCAACAAGGAGGCCGCATCTTCCAAAGACAGCTCTACGACCGCAGAGAAGCCCGCTGCCACCCCGACCCCTGAGCGCAAGCGCGGCAATGTAGCAGGCGTGAAATCGCTACTCCAGCGCGATCTTGGTCTTGCTACACCCGCCAATCGCCGACGTGGAACAAAGCGCGAAGTTGCATCTGCCGCAGCCGATGTGCACACCAAAGATACCGCGACCACAACGCCGAAGCCCAAGGATGCTCCTGCTTCCGTGGCCGGGCCTTCGATCGAGAAAACAACGCCACAGTCGCAGAAGAAAGAACGCCCTACCCGGGCCGAACGACGCGCCTTCAAGGCTTCTCTAACGGACAAATCCAATGACAAGAGCCCGGCGAACGATGCTAAGGCACATGCGCCGACTAAGAGCGCCCCAGCTCCAGCTCCGCAGATTCTCAAGAAGCCTCAGCCTGCGCAGACGCCCGCACCCAAGGATCCAGCAACTACCCGACAGCCTCCCACCGGACCTGCCGCTGGGCGCACTATTGCCTCTCCTGCTCAGGCAGCTGTGAAACCAGCTGTCGCGCCCGCTCCACCAGTCGTGAGAGCTGCGCCAGCTAACCCCGTTCCATCTCCTACGAGCAAACAGGCTTTCTTGAAGCACGCAAATCCTTCGCAAGGCATCACTGAACCACTCATTGAAGAGACTTTGAAGGCTTTTGGTGGCATCGAGAAGGTTGAGATTGACAAGCGCAAGGGCTTTGCCTACGTCGACTTTTCGGGGCCAGAGGGTCTCCAAAAAGCCATGGCCGCCAGCCCCATCAAGATCGCCCAAGGTGCCGTGCAGGTTCTCGAACGCAAGGAAAAGGTCGCCAGAGGTCCACTGAACCCGCGCTTCAACGGTCCGCCTCCCACAGGTCCTGCCCGAGGTGGTCGTGGCGGGTTCGTGCCTCGGGGAGGACGTGGAGGCCGTGGTGGAGCAAGAGGTGGCGGCCACGTTATTGCGAACTCGAGTACTGGATCCTCCGATGCTACACGTGCTGCGTCCACTATCACGCCCACGCCTGCTACTGCTCCGCCGGGCCCTGTTGCCAGCGCGGATCCTGCCACATGAGGATGAAGCGAGGCCTTCTAGTTATGGCCACCAACGGCGGCACAATGCGGCATTCAACTACGACTTCCCACTGCCTGCCTGCATCCGACTTGGCAACTCATCACTCAGCAGTCCGAATATCGCCTACAAATATCGGTAGAGCCTAGTCAATAGCACGCGTAGCTTTGTTCCAACAACATCTATCGACATCTGCATTAGGCTGCTGAAGGAGAAAACACGTCTTGCGATGGAGGCAGGAGACGTTGCAAACCAGCTACAGTTCTACGCACGTAGGCCCTGAAGCAGAGCCATTGGGCATGGTCGCGAAGAAGATGACGAAGGAGTCGAATAGCATGGCAGAAGTTCCAGACAGATAGTGCATAGTCAGTACGATGAAGACATGTTCTTGCAAACTTGGAGCTCTACACGAGCACATGTGGTTTCATTCATTCCTATCAGTCATTCCCTCTTCGGCTTATATCTCATCTACACGTACTCTCTATCCGCACAGCTCTGAATCATGCCCACGTTCGTCGCCTCGTACTCTCTCAGTTCGACCTTGCCATCCTTCTCCACTGTGTTCGCCTGCACAAACACCTTCCTGGGCGTCTTCTTCTTCAGCACCGCCGGACGCACCCTATTCTCGTAGAACGGCTCGACATCGGTAATCTCATCGTACATGCGCTTCGCCTTGTCATAGTCGGCCGTTGCCTTGTAAATATGCAGTTTCTGGAGATAATCGTCGACTGCGGGTCTGCCCAGGTCCAGAATCCGCGAGCGCTCAAGACGAATGGTGAGATCAGAAAGGTCGTCCTTTTCCCACTCGAGCTGGCAGAATTCGACCCCCGCGTTCAGGAAGGTCCGTAGAATCGAAAAGCGGGCTTGCATATGCGCTTGGCCCCATTTCCGTGACTTGGGATCCCAGAATTCAAGCGCGGCGATGCCTGCGCGTGCCATTTGGAGGTACCCAGTGTACAGTACGTCGCCGGCTTCGCTGTTCATGTCGACGGTGCCGTCGCCGAAGCCGAAGAGGGCGAGGATGGGAAACTCACAGGATAGCGCCATGGCGACGCATTCGGCGCGGCATTCTTCGTAGGATGCGGCGATGGTGCCGAACACGGAGCCCCATGTTTGGCCGGGCTTGTACCATGTTTTGATCGGCTGACCAGATAGAGGCGAGATGGGCTTGTTGTCAAAGTCGAAGTTGTATTTGCCTTTTGCAGTTTCTTGGAGCAGTTTGCCGCAGCCGTGGCCGAGAAGTTCGTGTAGACCGACTTGGACTTCGAAGGCATGATCACGGTATTTTTGGTAGGTGGCGAGGTCCGAGTCCTTAACAAAGGGGATTTGCTCGTTGGGTGCTTTGGCGGAGAGGATGTTGCCGAGAGAGACGTTCTTGAAGCCGAAGTTCTGGCGGATGTCGTCGTAGTTGGGGATGTTGATGCCGGCTGGGATCCCGCTGCCGGCGAAAGTGAGGACTTCCAGCGAGGTAAAGTCGGGGCTGAGGAACTTGTCTTTCTCAAAGGCCTCGTCCCAGGGGAGAAGTGGGATGTATTGTGGTGCTGTTTCGACGAGTTTGCCGAAGGCTTTGGTTCGCTCCTTGTTCACCATGGCAACGAAGCCTTCCCACTCGCCACGGATACCGTGAGGATCGCGGTATGTCTCGATGAAGCCGATGTCCGATTCCACTTGTGGCCCCTTGTCTAGCACCCAAGCCTTTTGACTGCGCTTGAAGGCCTCGAGTGAGCCGGTCCTGAAGCTTTTCGAGTACTCTTCCATCATCTCTCGCTCGTTGTCATTCGCCGCATACTTCTTCGCCTCTTCGATGTGATGCGCAATGGTATCCATCTCCTTTGAGTAATCTCCAAAGACCAGCCTGACCTTCTTGCCCTTCCATATCGTCCATTCGCTGTCCTTCAGGTCGCGCTCTTCTGCGGACGGGTCGGTCGACGCCGAGGCAATGAGGACCTCGTAGCCATCGTCCGTCTTCCTGACCCTTGTGTTCTCCGGCAGCAGTCCCTTGCCCTCCAAAAAGTCGCTCACGCCGGCGATCTCCTCCTTGCTGATGTCAGGACTGTCGGGATAGTAAGTCGACACGTGTCCAGCGCTTGGATAGCCCAGATGCAGCTTCGAGACATCATCGCCGGTGTATATCGCGTCCTTGAACTTTTCGTAGAATCTCAAGGTCTCCTTGGACACGGTAGCCAGTGCCTTCAGCTGGCGAGGCTCGAGGCGCGGTACGAACTTGGAATCGCCGAATGACTTGTAGTTGCCGAGGTTGCCTAGGAATTGAGCGGCATAGTTGAGATATGCATCAATCTCCTCGTGTGAAAGCCCCGCCTCCTTCGCGAGCGCCGCGTAGTCGCCTTTGGCATGCTTATGTAACGCGACAATGAAGTCGTAGATGTGCTCAGACTCGGCCGAGACTTGACGGAGGACGATGCGGGTGCCAGCAAAGCAGGCTCTGCACAGCATCAGCAATTGACCCCATGCATGGACCTTTCGTCGTACACTGAAATGTGGTGAGCATAGAGCTTCTCTTGGTCCGTCAGCGCTTCAAAGTGAGGCTTGATGGCAAGTGGGACGACGGATGGCGGGTTGTCGGCCAAGTATTGCTTGAGCGTCTCGGAGTCTATGCTAGCAGTCATGTTGAATGCAGCAGACGGTGTGTGTATGTTATAGAGGTCGACCAGCTGTCGCCTGGAGCTGAGCTAAGGTGGGGGCAGGGTGCATTAGTGCGGGGAGCTTATTAGTGGGGAGCCTAAGTGTAGCTCAAGAACGCGGTAAAGGCCGACGTCTCCAACACCCTCCTACTTACGCACTCATCATGGACAGACTTCTGACGAACTGCTACTCCATACATTCGATTATGTCATTCGCCTCCCAATTACTCGCCAGCCGACCTTGCCGTGACATGTCTGTCGAATCGCAGACACATCGCATTGGCATGCCACGGCTCTGCTGAGACTTCAGAAACAACAACAGAAGGTAACCAAGGGAGAAGCACCCTGCACAATGCATTTGAGGACACTGCAAGCTCATACAGGCTTCCGTCCTCTCGTCAAACGACTTGGAAGAAGTCCCCCGCTAGGAGGCCGCAAAGCGTTCAGGAGCCGATGATCAAGACCCCTGGTGCGCCGGAGACAGATCTTGGACCGCATTATACCAGCCTTCAGGACGTCTTCGAGGTTGGTCCCTTTCCTTTCCGAACGATCGAACGTGCACATAAATCTTTTCCGCAACACTAGTGGTGCTGCTCATTCTGCAGCTCGTATCCGTCCTTCTTCTGCGTCTTCGGGCTCGTCATCTTCCGCTTCCTCCAGAAGAACCACGCCAACGCCGTAAGCAACGCGACACCCAAAAGGACGCCAATTACGATACCCGCAATTGCACCTCCCGACAGTCCCTCATCGCCCTCATCTCCACTACCCACATGCACAACCTCCGGCGTGCCAATCTGCTCCACGTCGTCAATCTTACACACCGTCTGACATCTGGTCTTGCGCTTCTCAAGCTCACCGCTGCGCCTATCGTTCTTCTTTGCGCCCGTGTACGGTCCAGAAGTATTGAATGTCATTTCAATCCACTGGATCTGGAACTCTGCTTGGCCACCCACAGTCATGTTTCCAGACCATTCACCGCCATCGCCCCACATGTTTAGGACGAGGAAGCTTGGTTTCCGCGGCACGCTGTACGTGTTTGCTGCGACTTGCTTGTCGTTGAGATACCAGTAACTGTTCTTGGGCAGCCAGTCGATGCGATGGGTCTGCCAGTCGTCCCACGCTGGTAAGCCAGTTGGACCTGTTGAGGCTTGCGTGATCTCGTTGCCCTCTTTGTCCACGGAGGGCTGGTTGGTGTAGCGTATCTGGTCCTTGGGGTCGCGGGTGAGGATCTCCACGTCAGATTCATTGTCGTCGTCGAAGAAGGTGAAGAAGCCTGCTACGGCTCCTGCATCGCCTGTTACACGGCCGTACATGCGCATGGAAACGTGCATGAGATTCTTTTGCTGGTTTTCGATTTCGGCTGCCGTTTGGTGGTCGTCGAGGCGGCTCGTGCGGAGTGAGAGGAACGAAGTTTCGTTTTCTTGCCCAACGTAGATGTTTGCGAGAGAATTTGACATTGGAACGGGAAAGTCGGCGGTTGCGGATTTACTCCAATTTTGGATTCCCCAGTCGGCTAGCCAGTCGTCGCTGTTGAAGACTGTTGGTTGCCATATTGGCAGCAAGGATGCGTTTTGTGTTTGGTTGATGAGCGGTGGTGTGCTATCAAGACTGCCAGCGAGGTTGCGGAAGTCGTAGAAGCGGTAGTACTGGAAGTACTCGGGAGTTGTAGACTCTTTGCCCGAGGACACGACATAGCAGCTGCAATTTGCGCTGTTGTCTTTGGGTTTCTCGGAATTTGTTGATGTATAGACGCCGTCTTGGGCGATGGCAGGGACGAGGAGAGCTGCGAGGGGCAGGAGCAGCGCTCCGAGGGGTGGCAGGTATGACATGGTCGCGAGTAATTGCTGCTTGACAGAGGTAGCGACAGGAAATTAGACAGTTATGTTACAAGGCTACGAGTGTAGTATTATTGACAACAGGGTATTATATGGAAGCGAGTGCCACCTTTGCAAGGCCATGAAGAAAGGGACAAAGAAAGCTTGGTGTGAAGACTGAAACTCGAAACAGGAAGTTCGCGGGCTCAGTCGGCTCATATAACGCAGCACGCCACTACTCCGCTTACACGGCAATGGCGCACACTGGGGTACCAACAATAATGACGCCGAAAGTCCCTAGCTCGACGTCAGATGCGCTGGTGATGTGTTTCGCATCATGGGCGCGTGTTTTTGGGCTGCTCAGCCACAGCGGATCCAGGCTCCGTAGGGCCAGGCGAGCGCAGATCGACCCCCTGGCTTAGCCGCGTTGGAGTGGGGAACAAGCAACTGGACGGATGGGACGGCGTATCGCCAAGGGAGTAGTATAATACAAGACACGCCGAGGTAGAGTTTGATTGAGCCTGAGGTGCAGTTTCCAGACTTGCAGGCATTGGCTCTCCAGCCACTGGAGCTTGCGCGGGCCGAAGCAGGTCTAGCGACGCACGGAGACCAAAATAGCATTATCGATTCCATGGGTTGTGCGCCAGTAACGACGCTTCCGAAATAGTGACGCGTCGGGACCCAGGAGCACGTGGAAGAACTCACGAGGATGCTGTGCGAGCGTACTGTACCCTGCAAGTCCTTCATCGAGACAAGGAAGTGAGAATGACACGTTGGAGCAGCCCACAATGTTGAAGCCACGATCAACGACACCATCGAAGCTTTGATGAGACCAGGCAGCATCAGGAAATCGATCTTCATTGCCAATATGTGCTCATCTTAGCACGCTATGCAGTCCTGCCATCGAAATTCGCTGTGCAAGAAAGCAATGCCGTGGGAGCGAAGGCTGGGGATCATGTGCGCCACGACTTGGCAGCTGAATGACAAAACTCTAACGGCAATGCTGAATGTTTACAAACTAGTGTAGCACCAACCCGCCGCACTCACATACACAATGGCTAACAACATTATCGATGGGGAGATCCGGCAGAGGCAAATATCCGTCGAGGAAGCAACCACGAAGCTCACGTGGCAGCGACAAGGCTTCGTGTTGTACATGCCAAAGGTTCACAAGAAGCAGCTTGGAATCGATGTCGGTAAGTTGTATATCTCCTCTCCAAGCGAGCATCTTCTGAACCATTACGGAGTTTCCGCACAAGTTTACTGCCCAAAATGTTACCAATTTGAACGAGATTGGCAAGTTGAAATTCGATGACGCCGACGTCGAGGCCATCACAGAGAACATACGACGGATGCACTATCTCGCCATCACTAAGTACGACGACATTGACACCGATATGAAGCCAAAGACCTATCCGAAGGACCCATTGGAGCCACTCGAACCACCTCAACTTGACAACTATGAGCCAAGGGCACCATACGACCATGTCGTTTTGCAGGAAGGTTCGTTAGAAATTCGCGTACTCGATGTTGCACCCGGCAAGAGAGGAGATTCTGTTCGATGCCATCTGTTCACAGCCTCCTCGGTCCGAGAGATTGACTACGAGGCACTCTCGTACGTTTGGGGTGGAGAGCCTTGCAAGGGTGGCCCAGAGATATCCGTGAACGACTGTAGCATGCCCATAACGCCAAATCTGCACGCTTCTTTACAAAGTCTTCGGCATTCCGACAGAAGCAGACTATTGTGGATCGATGCAATATGTATCGACCAAACCAATGCAAACGAGAGAAAAGCCCAGCTTCTCATGATGGGTGACATCTATCGTTCATCGAAGAGGGTGCGCATATACCTTGGCGAAGCAGATGAGGAGAGTGATTATCTCTTGACTGTCTTGGAGCAGCATCAAGATCTCGAGTCACCTATCGGTACAGATATACGGAAGACGAAGAGCTGGGCCACGACATTGAAGTATCTGCAGGCCAACGAGGACAGAATCATGCGATCTCTGATTGTTCTAATTCATAGGCCGTGGTTCAGTCGGATGTGGGTGTACCAGGTGAGCAAGTAGTACGTCCAGAATCAATTTTGAATTGAACTGACGTGCTTCGAGGAATTTCACCTGCCAATTCGCCAGCCACGTATCTATCTTGGCAGTCGCGGCGTCTCTGCGTCAGTCATGTTTGGTTCCCTCTTTGGGTTTCTGATGACTGCCTGCGGCGCGACCTTGACACGAACGAAACAAATCACAGCGCGTCTTGATCTCTCGCTGTGCGATAACAAGTTCGAATCCAGGGACCATGGCTACGGGTGGAAGTTCAACAAGCTCAAGCGACGAGCATTGCTGTGTCGCTTTGCTGTCCATGCCAGCGACCTCATTCCGCGATATCCATGTTTTTGGCTAGCGGATCCGGCAGTCGCCGCAGCACGCTGCAGAAACCCAGAAGACAAAGTCTTTGGCATTGCAGGTATGTTCGATCCTGTTTCGAAGGCAATCCTGCAGCCAATCGAGAACGAGCCGGTCAATCATCTTTACATGCGAACCACTGCCTGGTGCTTGATGGTCGATAACGCAATCTTCTACACTTTCCTGCGATACCACCTTCTCCAAGAGAAAGGCTACCCTTCATGGATACTTAATTTCAACAAGCCAATTCCGTACGAGGACATACAGGAACACATCAACATCGACCAGGAGAAGGTGTTTCCTGACAAGGATGCGCTTGCCGCAAATGCCATCGTTAATCAGCAAGTCTTGTACATCGAAGGTATCGAGATATCCACAATCGAAAGTGTGTCTGCACCGCAGGATGACGATCATCAGGCCAATCTGAAACGTTTGTGGCACTTCGAGCAACAAACTATCAGCGGTGGCACTAGCGACAATTCCAAGACGACGACGAATTCTGCTAGCGGCCCGACACTGCCTGTGCTCACCTGGTCTGCGGGCTTTTCGGACTTGATATCTTTTCTTGTGCCTAATTCGTCGTTCTACGTCCTGATCCTCACAGCCAACTTCCCGAAATTTCCTGAGACTGACGCATACCCGTCACGGGTTGCAATGCAAGAGCTTCTCGGTGCCCTCCTCTTTGACACAGAACAGCTTGTCGCCGAGTTCCACGAAGTATGCCAGACCAAAGTCCAGCATACAGGCCAGCCATTGCACGCAAACTCCTCGACATTCAGATATACTCGCCTCCAAACAGCATTGCTAGGATCAGACATCTCGGAAAATGCAAGAGTGCTGCGCATCCTGTACGACTCACTGGAGACTCTCGTTCCTTCCATCTACGAGGAGCACAGGTCTGAGCTCTTCCTTAGCCAATTCGGTTATTCTCCCACTGACGCTCATCAAAACGCCAAGACGTTCATCGCTACAGTCGAAGCCGAAGGTGACAAAGTCGACGGGGCCACTGCATTGGCGTACGCTCAACAGATCACCTATGACTACGCCAACCGCCGCGATGAATACTCGCAACGCCTGCTCAACAGTAGCGTCTTGACTACGACAAGCGGCATACTGGGCATTGCTCCTCAGGGTGTGCATGGCTTCCGAACTGGTGACAAGATTGTGTTCTTCAGGGAAATGCCAACAGCCGTGGCGATTCGCCAGTGTGGACACGACGACCTTGAGAGCTACACGTTTGTTGGGATTGTGCAGATGGAAGGTCTTCTCGATGGTTCGATTTACGACCGGCCAGAGGTTAACGAGGGAAAGCCGAAGCTTTACGTGATAAGGTGAAGGCGCAAATACTTGCACTTGTTTGCCATGTTTCGCGCCCACATGGCCCGCGTATATATAGCTCGGCGCGGTTCCCAATTCGACTAGCCCGTACCCCAATCTCACCTTTACCACCTATCGACCTTTGAATTAGGCTCGGGCACTCTATTGCGCTGTCGACTGCAATCAACGATGATATTGTCCTGCGCCTTGAGCGACATGAGCTTGATAGCTTGTCGCGCAAGTCCAAACCCTATCGCACTCTGACGGAGCCATTACTGTACCAGGATTTGGTCTTCAAGCAGGTCCAAGAATATGAAATTATGTGCCTCTTCTTCACAATCCTCCAGAAAAATGATCTCGTGGTACACTTTTGGAGTTTTACCCTCGTCGACACCACAGTAGGCGGAGTGATGTGCAACATATCTTCGTAGTATCCGTGCCCAAAAATACCGTACACAACACCGATGTTAACGACATTATCGAGAAAATCATAGCAAAATCAAACGACAGCCACAATTCATAATGAGTGGTTCAGCAGCGTGTATGCTAGTTGGCCAACGCCATCCGATGGAGCTCTGGCCATCGTTCTCTGGCTGGCTACCAATATCGAGTGTTTCAATCTGGAAAAGGCAGCTCAACGGCGTATAATCATTACAAACACACGTCGGGAACATATTATCGGCCTTTCAAACGAAATGTTGCATACGCAGAATTATGCTGCGCAGTTACGCCTTTGACTCTACGTCTACTTCTGTTACATACTGACGGTGACAATGCCGCAAGTACCCAATGGGCGATTGGTGCCGTTGCACTCATTCCATTCCTGCAACCAAAGCCGATGGCTACAACTGCGGATCGTTAGATCTCACCACAGCATCACAGTTACCAGATCTCACAAACAGGCTCCCTCTCCTTACACTGCCACGTCTCCCTAAATCCCTTTGAATTCTGCGCAACAGCCATAACCCTCGCAAAAGCCGGTGCATGAGCATCACTAGCAATCTGGGTCAACAGATCCTCGCGCGAACTTTTGCTGCACCACATTTGACCCGCCGCGATAAAGAAGAGCTGCTCCTTGGTGAACTCATCGAGACCAGGAAGACGTGGCGACGGAGAAACAGCTTCGTGTTCGCGCCATGCTTCCCACGCACTCGTCAAGCCGCCCGCATCTGCGATATTCTCGGAAACGGTAAACTCGCCGTCAACGTAGGCTGGCTGGCCTGTCTCGTTCAGCACAGGACGGCCGTTATAATCTCCGAGTTGGATGCCATTGAATTGGTTCACGAAGCATTGCGTAAGATTTGCGAAAGCGACTTGACTATCCGCATCCCACCAGTTCCTGTACTGACGGTCATTATTCCAGAGCCTGCCATTCGAGTCGAAGCCATGTGTAATCTCGTGGCCAGCGACGATGCCAACGGAGCCGTAGGTGATGTAGCTCGGCGCGCCCTTGAAATAGACTGGTTTCTGCGTTAGGCCAGCAGGCAGAAGAATGGCGTTGTAGTGCGCGTAGTATCGAGCTTGGGCATTAAAGGAATGAACGCCGTATTCTGGCCACAAGGTGTCATCGGCGGGACGGCTTAAAGCTTGCCACGCTCGATTGACGGCCCATTGACGGATACTTAAAGCGTTTCCGAAGTAGGAGTCCGTGATGTTGATTGGCGAGTAGTACTTAAGGAGATCGGTTGCATCCCAAGTATCGGGAGTCTGCGGATCATGGTCAGTATATGGTCATTGGTGATTTGTCTGTCTAATACACATACATGCTGTGGGTAGCCAACATTGGCCTTAACCTCCAATAGTTTCTCTTGCACTAGACTCTTCGTGGTATTGGCCATCCAGTCTTTTGTCGATACTCGCTTGATCAAAGCAGCCTTCAACTCTTCGGTCATTGTTTCGAGATATTCGAGCGATTCGTCGCTGTAGGTGGCGTCTAGGAAGAATTTGCTGGCGAGCCATGGGAGACTCTCGTCAATGTAAGTGTAGCAGATGTTTTTCCACCTATCCGTCCCGACGATCTACAACAGGGTTCATAGTCAGCGTGTGTCTAGTACGTCGGGACTCAACGTACACTAGAGGATGCAAAGTAAGGCTCATAGCCCTTGTACGCCATAACAATTAAAATCGCTTGTAGGGTCGACTTCGGTGTCTCGACCACGATTGCTGAGACATTCGCGAATATATCTGGAAACTGTAGAAGCATGCGATCCAGTTTGTACTCAGGCGGAGAAAGTCTTGTAACGACTTTGTCAAGGACAAGGGCTGGTGCCAGATCAACGGCATCTGATATGTTGGTCGTGTGATATATTTGCTACCGCCCAGTTAGAATTCTGAGAGCGGGATTGGGGTGGTGGCTGGTGTATGTTGTTACCTCAACTAATGAGGCATCGCCTGAGTACAATGGAGCCTCTGCGAGCGCAAAGGCGGCAGCAAAGTCGAGCACATTCTGTGCCGCATTGGGAGCGGAGTCGTTGGAGAAGGTGTCCGGAGCGACGGATCTGAAGATGTCGATGACATTGACCTTGGGCACGTTGAGAAGTTCGGGAATGATGATACGCGATGGCAAAGCGTGATCGGAGTTGTTGTAAGGGTTGCGACCAAATGAGGGTATTAGGACATCCTACCTGTCTTCAGAAAATAGCGCATAACTTCTTAGTGGTGCATGCTTACTTACCGGGACTTGTGGGTCTGGTATAGACCAGAATTCTCCGAACACCGGCACACCGATCTCAGCCAAGTAAGATATAGCATCAGCGAACGCATCCATGTCCTGCTCTGCGAGGGTCGCATTAGAGGATGTGTCAGTCTCATTCACGGGGAAGAGCTCGATGATTTGTCCGACGACCTCCCGCAAGCCAGCAAGCTCAGGCTCCTCTACCGAGCCATTCATACAGGAGTTGTAATTCTTCACCGCCATATTGAATGCCTTTTTATCGGCAGGGTCTGTGAGCGTTGAGTTCTTGGGGGAATATGGGCCCTCGAGGATTGTGCGAAGGATGTGGCTATTCGTCGCCCCGATGGTCCCAATTGTGCTTATCGTCTCTTCTAAGGGCCATTGCGCGGGAAATCCTCCGCATGCATCTGTAGGGTTGTGATATTAGTATTGAGCTTTACAAGGGGCTTCTCATAAATTTTTACATTGGCCGAAGTCCTCACATGGATCGATAGACTTGTGGTTTTCGTGTATGGTTCGAAGGATGCGCGCCGAGATTTGGATGCAATCTGATGTCAGGCAGGTTTCAATCTTGGCCAACGCGAGGGCATCATGAGAAAGTAACGTCCAGTAGAGTAGCTTCTTCGAAAGCATCTTGGAAGATGAGATAATATACAAGAGTGATGATGAGGTTTGATAAGCATGAAAACACAGCTCATTTTATACTTGTATTCAGAGCATGCCTCAAGCGTTGGCCAAGCCAACTGCGCCATAAGGGGGCTGGGGGCCTATTTGTCCAAGAAATGTATTTGATGCTGGGTGCTCAAGATAGCCATGAGTTGTGCGATGCTGCGTACTTGTGGCGCAGAGCTGCGGTCTTGGCCGTTTACTGACCCGATTGGGCAAACTTTGGAAGCATCCTACCCGAGGCGACTCGAAGCGACTCACCGAGACAACGATGCGATGACGTCAGTTCTAAAGTTTGTTTATCTGGAGCTGCAGGTACCAAACTTGCAAGGCCGACATCCGGGAGTGTGACATGAGGACGTGCCAACTTCTCAGCGCCCATTCTCCGATCTCCGGCACTACATCAAGCGAAATTCTCGCACTGTTATCTTTCGAGCCTCCATCTCTTTCAGCATCAGCTCGTTGACGTAAACTTGACCGAGGTATCGGTACTCGTTGTTGCCCTTGAACCGTAGAAGCAAAGACATATCTGCAACGCCGATGACAACGACAACTTCACCTTCTCTGGCACCGCCCGGACCGAGCCTTCAGGTGCCGGATTTGATTTGGAAGAGCTTTCGGCGACAACCTACATGCGTGACAAGTTCCACAAATCGTGGTCCGTAGTCGTGAGACTGTGCAAATTCCAGAACCTCTCTAGACTCGACTCTTGGAAGGCAAGAGCGTTGAAGCAGCTCAAGCGACTATGTTAGAAAGTCTCTAGAGTAACTATTTTTCTGACTATAACAGCAAATTCACTGAAAAGACGTGGCGACGGAGGCACCTGCGCTGTCCGGCCTCTAGTAAGAGTTCGTGCTGCGATCCAAAACGCAGAAAGGTTCGTCGAATGCAAAATCCGCTGGTTGGAAGGAGAAGGTAATGGTATATCTTGGGAAGGTCAGACTTCTGCCAAATCTTGTGCGGCATTCCAAATTCAGACAACTACTCTGGTGAAGCTCTCCAGATTGATGAACAAACTTCCTGCTCGAGATGTGTGCACAAGAACAGCACTCGCGTCTGGAGCGATTTTCGTCCCAATCGTCTTCGAGCAAACGGGAAGATTGACCATAGTATCTGCCAATTCTTCCTATGGCTCTCATTGTTCGCGCGACCGCAAATGCGTTTGGATCGCTTGCCGGGCCAAGCGAGATAATCATGCGCCGTGTTTTTGTGCAGATTTCCTCGATCAAGGGTACCTGTGCGCTTTTCTCTACATTGCTGCCTTTTACATGCCACTTAGATATGAAATGCGTGCAGACAATCACAGGTGCTAACCCACCTGGGTGACGTACGCCTAGCAGCATCACTTCAACAGCTCCACTGATGCTATTCGTGGGGGACGGCTAGCGCTGTTAGTCATGCTACATATTAGCATGCAAATTTCTACCATGATCGTACGTCATCGTCATAGTCGAGACATAATGAAATTCAGGGAATATAGGGTGACGATGGCGAAATACGCCCATGATGAGTACCTCGTCTCATGGTACATGCGGTGTTTGTCATGAGCCACAGAATCGTGCTGTGTCACGCAGGATGACAGCCCACGCGAATGTCTATTTGGTCGGCGAGTAAGCCCGTTGAGGGGCGCTCAGCCATCCCTAACGCCGTATATGGAAAAGTCCAGAAGATGACGAACCCAACTCTCCTACCGCATCGTGCCTGGTCATAATTGCAACGGTTCAGACTTGCCGGCAGCATGTCCATTGAGATCCAGGGCGTGGAGTGCCTCACTAGTTTCTGTGATTGTGGGTACCGAGATGGAAGGTACGGTATGGGTAGCACCGTTAGTGCCGTTGATGTTTCCGTGATGACTAGGTCCCTGGAGCTCTTTACGGACTCTGAGAACGCTGTCGACGATGACGGCGTCGATGCCTTCGTTCTTCTGGATCTATTCGAGGTTCAGTATACTACCAACAAAAAACACAAGGTATATTGCTTACCATGACATTCTTAGGATCGTTGTTCAGTGTTCCGTAGCTGACGCACACCAAACCGCTCTCCTTCACCACCTTTACTAGTCTGGGGCACATGACGAGTGGCTCCGCAGCGCTGACAACACCGAGCAGATTCCAACGACTGGCGAATCGAATAGCCTCCTGGAGGCTGGCAGCACGTACATCTCCTACTGGTGATGTGCCGGCGTCTGTCAAAAAGAGAACAGGTATGGACGGCTGCTTGAACGACAGCATGAGGCAAACATCTGGATTGAAGGACGAGAAGATCACGTTGCGCTTCTCCATCTTGTCGTAAACTTTCTGCAAAACAGTGTCGACGAACGAGTTCAGCTCCACTGCATATTGATCCATCTCTTCCTCTTCCGACTCATGAAGCATAGGATACTTCATTTCGATGTTGAAGCCGACCGATTCTGGCAGCTCGTCAAACATCTTCTCGAGTGTCGTGAATGACGACTGAATCGAGAAGCCTCGGTTGTTGCCTTTGAAGCCTTTCTTCTTGAAGTCGCGGGTATATTTCATGCGTTCGGTGAGCTCTTGCTGACGATCAATATGAATGTTACGTTGAGTAGAGTTGTCCACAGAGTACGATCGTAGTCGTCTCGGATTGGGACGGTCCAGGTCGCCATTCATTCCGTTCAGATAGTGGACAGGCTCTGGCGAGGCTGGCCGAGATTGTCGTGGCTTTTGGCCTTCGCCGATGTGGAGAAATTGGTCGAGTGTAAGAGTGTGTACTGGCGCATCAATACCCGTCTCACTGACTAGGAAGTCGTGATAAATGACTGGCACCAGATCCTTGGTCAACTGGACGTCGAATTCAACGTATTCTGCTCCAAGATTGGCTGCCGAGATGAACGACTGGATGGTGTTCTCGCCCAATTGCAGCGATGTGCGCGATGCTGTGTTCTTGCCCAAGCCACGATGTCCAATGACCATTGTCGATGCCATCTTCTTCCAATACGTGTGCTGCTCTGTGATAGACATTCCTGGATGCTGAAAAGGCGTAATGACCAAGAAGTTGAAGTTCACTGCACCGATGACATCCAACGTCGATGCTGCAACGATCGGAATCTTCATATCACCTTGCAGCGAGATACGCTTGGAACCGATGCTGGTCTTGATGGTCGAAAGCAATGCAACACCTCGTCCAACAACACGGTCGTTGGTACCTGCATAGGTCGGAACAATATCAAACAGTACCTTGACTTTGCTGACATCGGTAGTCATGAAGGTTATGGGCTCCGTAGCAATATTCTCTTGCACCGGTAAATCGATGACTGTTGGTTCGCCATGGGCTCCAGAGGCTGAAACCACTACTGACAAGGCTGTATCAAGCTGTGTCGCATGCGCATCTGCCAGGGGGATGTCGTCCAATTTGACGGCCGGGACCTCTTTCCTGATATCCATAGAGCCGAGGCTGACCAACACCATTGTCTCTTTACTCAGGTAGCGATGGCCAAATGTTTTCACGGGTTCTGGGACCTTATGCACGGGATTGGTCTCCCGGTTCAGATTTTTCGACCTGCGCTCATCAAGTGAAGATTGTGGTGGGGAACCTGCCCGTGCGATTCTGGTGTCTGTCGGTGCTACAAGTGGAGAGCTCGACCGCGGCGCAAGCTCCGCAAGTCTGGCTGCGACGGCCATGTGGCCCCGGAGTGCTGCATGCTCCTTAGCGGTCCACCCGGAATTGTCGCATCGCTGCAAGTCAGCGCCAGCAGCAGCAAGAAGTTCGACAATTGGGAGGTGGTCGTCGACACAAGCAATGAACAGTGGAGTCCATGCGAAAGTCTTCTCTGGAATGTCGACTTCAGCTTTGTTGGTCTTGGAACCTTGGAGCAGAACTCTGGCGCATTCAGTATATCCATTGCGAGCTGCCACGTGCAGAGCAGTCTCGCCGCCCTCATCCTCGTAGTTAACATTGACACCTGCCTCTACCAGGAGTTTGACGATGGCCACAAAATTCGACCGCGTGGCAAGTGCTAGTGCGGCGCCTGACTGTGATATGTTCTTCCGGGATGTGAGCTTCGCCGCACTGGGGCCACGCCAATTTTCGGCCTCGAGCAAAGTCTTCGTTGTCAGAGGATGCCCACCTATGACACTGAGATGTAAAGGTGCGTAGCCTTCGGAATCCTGCCAATATGGTGAGTCTATGCCCTGTGCTACATCGAATTGGCCCCAGTCTTGCATGTGCTTGATGACTGTCTGGCAGATAACGACGAAACCATACTGAGCAGCATAGTGGAGCGGCAGCCGGCCATATGAGTCACGCAACTGGAGAGCGTTACGCTGCTCTGGACGAAGCTTGTCGAGAAGGTATGCGAGAAGTTTTACAGAGTCATCATTTGCGCTTAGAAGCTTGGTAGACTCTTCCTCCGTGCTGGTACACGGCCATGGTTGGCGACTCGGCGCAGTTGCTGGTACTATGAAGCTTCGCGCTTCCGTTGAGCTTTGGATGAGCGCGCCCTCGCTGCCCAAAGACTCTCCACTCTTGGAGCGACCAATATTGATGACCAGACGGTGGATGCAGTTGCGTTTATTGATGTCGTCCTCTTCATCTAGGGATATAATGTCTTGCAATAACCGATCAATGGATGCTTTGGCACGGCACGAGATGGCCCGCTGCAAGAGATTCAAAAGTAGCTGTTGGAATGAGCAGCTCGCGGCACCATTGTTGGCAGATGCTTCGGCAAGATGTGCACCGAGCGCATCAGCGTTGTCGGTTCGTAACGCCTGGTCTATCGAGTCCAAGAGACCAGAAGGCAGGTGTAGCGAGCGCCCTGGAACCCTACCCAAGGAGGCTGCGGAATGCGTGGAGCCACTGTCATCAAAGGTCTTGATATCGCCAATTCCTGACAGCCATTCGTTGACTGCCTTCATGTCCTGGTTGAGAGGCAGGTTGTGCGCAAAAGGCCTCGGATTGACCTTGGACGTCAAGTATCGCTCCTGCAAACACACCGTCTTGATTTTCTTGTCCAGCTTCTTCGTAATCTTGATGAAGCCTCTGCGATTGACCTCGCCATACCACTGAAGCTTCCGCAGCTGGCTGCGCAGCTCAAGCAATGCTCCTATCAGGTCCTGGACCTCATCCTTATCAATGCCCTCGGGTGGCTGTGCAGCGCGTCCATACCGGCCATGGAGCAGCCTCAATCGGCGAGCGCATTCCGCGTACTTCTTGTTATAGAAGCTGTCTACGTCTTCGAGGTTCCGGTCGAGAGAGAAGAAGAACTCTACGAGACACAGTTAGTGAGCTTTTGTGCATGGCACAGCAAGAAACGGTGCTCTGCGATTATGAAGGCGCCGTCAGATACATATGATCGGGTGCGAGGCAGATCGTCCGACGCGTCTTCATCCAGAGCAACGTAACTCTTGAGGTTGCTTGCTAATTCAGATAGAGCTTACCTGCAAGGTCCGGAGCTGAGCCATCCTTCGAAGCCTCCGCAGCGGTCTTGATAAGTTTCTTGAGACCTTTGTAGTTGATATATGACCCTGCCCACTCGGGGACTTGGTTTCGTGGCAAGTTGTGTCCAAACTTCATACTGGGTGGCCGTCTCGACGGAGCTCTACGCTTGCGTAGTACCCAATGTAATCCCAATATCGAGCGTGTAAGACCAGCACTAGGATGATTTGCGTGTAGTTGAGCTACGATGCCTTTCGCAGATGTAGGCAGCAAAAGCAATCAAATAGCAGGAGCAATTGAATGTGCGGCGGACAGGCGTGATAGAGGTGATTCCTATGCGACCAGCGCAGGCAACGCGTTGAACCGTTCAAATGATGGTCGTGATCCAGTCGTCCATTCTCATTGGACGAGACGAGGCTCGAGAAAAGCGCGCCTGCAACATGGTTAAACAGACTGTCATATGAAGGGAAACCTGCAGCTCTAGGCAAGGGGGAAGCACACGGGAGCGGTGCGGTCGCTGAGTAGTGCAGGTGACGGTGGAGGGGTGAAGTTGTCGGTGTTAAGATATGGAGACGTGGTTGGTGCTCCGCGGCGTGCCTCCAATGACGAACGGCGAAAATGCTCTTTGTCCGCTGTCACCAGATAACGACGACAACCAGCATTTAAATACACTTGCTGGTGCTGTGAGCATTCTTTGATTAAGTGCGTCCGAGATTTCGGACCGTCGCTAGATCCCTGCAAGCCCTTCGACGCCCGCTGCGTGCTGCAGATCAACGGCTCGGCGGTTCACGGCCGCCTGTCTCTGTCTTGTCAGCATAGTTACTTCTTCTAGGACGTCACATGTCGCTGGTCCGCCTGGGCGTAGATACTGGCAGCGAGCCGCGACTACCCATGACTTGTAGCGTACCACTATGCAACAGTGCAAGGCGTTGTACCGCGTCAACTACGCCGCCATGGCGCGGCCAGGCACCGTTCACACATGCAGCAAGGGCATGTGAGCACGCGACAGTCTTCCAGAGCTGCTCCCCCACACATGTCGCTTGTGAAGTGGCGGATGGCGTTGGACAACGATTGCTGGCTGCAGCGACGGGCGTCACACCGCTTCAGACCCTGAACACACGCAGCATTCTAGCGTGGCATGGTCGGCTTAGCTTGACATTGGCTACGAAGCGAAACCTCATCCTATCGAGCAGGTTCCAGTACCCTCGCTACCAGTCTCCTTTCCTGCGACTACATGCGCTGACTTCTGTGAAGTGGCAAGTTGCTACCCAGTGCACCCAATGGATGCGCACTCCGCTCGACCAAACCTCCGCGGGCGTGCCCGTACAGCACCTCGAATCGAGATTCGGCTGCAAGTGTAAGCTGCATATCGCCTCTTGCATATAGCACGCTGCAGATCTATGAAAAGAAGAAGGTATTGCCCTCGGTATCTTTGCGCTGAACCGTTGACAGATCTTTGTCTGGAGCGTATTCTGTCCACGCGCTTGCAGGAAATATGTGCTTGTTTCGCTCATACCATCTCCTATCGACGATTTTGGTCATGGCTGGGTCATCGCTATAGCCCTCGAGCTCATGCTCAGGCGTGAATGATTCTTTGCTTTTTTCCTTGCGCGACTGATTGAGCGGATCGTATGTCGGCGGCTCGTCGGCGGCCTCTGCGGACGTGGCGGCTGGAGTGGCCTTCGTTGGCTGCGAAGAGTAGTCGAATAGCAGACCATCAAACCCAGCGACCTTGTTGAACAGGAAGTGATAGATTTCGTAATGCTGGATGAGGAGTTAGCAGACGGCGGTTCGGGTCTCGGTAATGGCAGCTTACATGGGGCAGGATGACTTCACCTCGCACAAACATCAAGTCATCCACGCTGACCCTGGCCCAATCTCGACGGCTGCGGTCGCCGCCTACGCCCAGCTCTGCGCCGACCTTCCTTGCCTTGTCGAGAAAAAGCCATATCTGCTCGCCCTTCTTGATTCTGCACCGGCCGCCGGGAGTGTTTGTGCCATCGTAGAAGACGAAAGGGATCACGACCTCGGTAGCCTTGACGGCCGCGCGCATCATGACGAAGTCTTGTCGCGCGAGCTCTGCCTGCTGTGCTTCACGCTGCAAAGCGGTTTTGGTCATGACGCGAGGCTTCAGCCCGACGCTGGCGTTGGCGCCCAGTTTCTTCTTCTTCGTCGTCCTGCCCTCGGCGTCGGAATTCGCTGCAGAGGAGTCGGCGGGTGTATGATCGCGCGGGGTAGGCGCGTTCGAAAGGCTAGCCTCAGTCTCTCCATCTTGGTCGAGGCCGAAGGACAATTTGCCTTTGCCGGCTACTTTGCGCTTCTTCTTGAAAAGCGGCTTGGGAGTGGAAGCCCTGTACTTTGCAAATCAGTCGTGCTGTTGGAGAGCCACGGTGGATACGTCGTACTCCTCCAAGGGCGTGCTAGCGCCTGAGTTGACGGGCGATATAGCTGCCCGTTCCTTGAGATCGAGCGCCTCGGCGCGTCGCTTGCGGTAGTCGTTGAGGTTTACCAGGCCGACCGTCTGCGCCTTGAGCAGGTCTTCCGCTGTCGCTGCCTGCGATGTGAAACGCGCATTCGTCGGGACTTCACCTCGCGGCCGATCGCTCGAGTCGAACTTGTCCATGGCTTCTGTATGGAGAAAGAGCATGCCGCCAAGTCGCTGGCCGAGATCCTGACCTGACAGCCCTGCTAGCCCGGTGAGGCAAGGCGCCGCGCTTCGTCCCGTGATCACGCGACACGACTCGTTCGGAAAGAACCTGAGAACACCCAAACCGCGCACGTCTACAACGTCTTGGACACGAGTCTAGCGTCGTCGCAGCAGCACGAAACCAGCCATGAACCGACAAGATGCGCGTCATTCAAGACTCGGACGATGAGTTTGAAGAGGATGTCGAGGCTAAAACGCTACTACCGCAAGGAGCTGGAGCAGACGCGTCCGCCAATGCCAAGCCCACGCAGCATGTGTCTTCAGCGTCCGGCACAGGCT
>TARA_R110002003_G_scaffold54_9_pt1 | contig 50761 bp, 59 predicted proteins | sample TARA_R110002003 | Tara Oceans TARA_R110002003 (sample SAMEA4396441) | marine metagenome | biome: Westerlies Biome; feature: [SRF] surface water layer (ENVO:00010504); material: water (ENVO:00002006), including particulate matter (ENVO:01000060) such as... | depth 5 m | reverse complement strand
GTCAGGGGCACAATGCGTCTATAGCTACCAGGGATGCACAAACCCCAGTTACATTGTACCTCCAGTCTTCGTGGCGAATTACGTCTCTTGAATCAACACTTGATGTCGGCGAGGGACCATACGAATTAAGCATTGTTACACTAGAGACTGTGCCGTTGCGCACCCTGTACCCGCGGAGCCTTCTTTCTGGGTTTTCCTATCGCTTCACAGAGCTGAGGCGTTGGCGACGATGGAGCAGAAGTTCAATCGTTCTGCCCGCGAACAACACATAAAGTGCGGGTAATTTGGGAAGAATGAATTACATGCTCTTATAATCGAAAGAGAACCATTGTAGTATGTACGGTCTGGAATTTTCAGATAGTAGGCCAAGGTCTCGGACCAGCCATGTGAACACTCGATTCACGAAGCCTATGCCTTTTTTTACAAGCATCCCCAATGCCCCAATGTGTCGCATGATACGTCGCGTAGCAGAGCTAGATAAGATCGACAACTTCATCGACAGAGTTGGCGATGTTCAACTTTGGCTCGAGCTTGTGCATTACATTTCCTTATTCACTGGGGGCATGAGACAGTTTCGTTCAGCTGTGCGTGGCGGAAGTGTCCGAAATCAGTTCTTCGTTTCGTTCGGCGAGAACGGCAATGGTGAGAGCCATCGTCACGCGAAGAATCGCATGCACAATCTCGTAACTGACTCAGGGAGCTAAAAGGAATGGAGCGCAAGTGGAAGAAGGAGAACAGATTTGCATTGTCAAGAGATCAGGCACTCTTTACGGCGACATCAGCAATGCGGTATTACGAAACCTGGTGTCGCGCGAAAGGCAACTTCCAGCGCATCGAGGACGACTGTGAGCAGTTCATGTTAGAGATCTCTACCTGTCTAGCTGAGTCTGAAGAGTATTTTCAAGACGGACAGCCACTTGTGCGGACCGACATGACCCCGGACCAACATGCCTCTCTGAGAGCATCCACTGTCGCATACAAGGAACAAGCATACGCACATGCAAGTGTACTTCAAGCAGCTCTTTCCAGGAAGAAGAAGCGACGCACTAATTCCCTAGTCTCTTTCGACCCAGAGACATATGTTTGCGCTGAAGCGGATGTTGACATCCTACGCCACCGAGCTTCCGTAGCTATGCAAGATGAGGCTGACCCCAAGCCCACTACACGTAATATTCCTCCACCAACATCAACGTCGGCACCAAAGCAGCCTTACATCGTCCGGCCACTGAAAGACTATCTGTCCCGCAACCAGAGCTTCAATGACCGTCACAGTCCGCACTATAAGCGCGGCAGTTGGGCAGTAGAATACCCAAGCGTTATCGTCAATACCAGTGGCTGTGGGATGCGAAAGGATAATTGGGAGAGGTATGTTACAGCGCTAGAAGAAGATAGCGCGAACGCTGAGACTGGTGGTAATTGAGCAAAGGCGAAGAGGTTTGTGGTAGAGTAGCTTGTTGCTGGAAACAATGAGGATGGAGCGAATCAGTGTAATTGAGCTAATATCTTTCACTTTAGCAGCGGTGAAAGTGCCATTTAAATCTGGACCTACGTCATCCTTGTTATTATCCTCGTCAATCATTGATATTCGCGCTCTCAATTTTATGGTTTGCTACTCTCACTTAGCACTGCGTACCTCAACCACAGATATTCAACCACTTCTTGCGTTGCAAATCGAGTCTTCTACCACTCCATCTATACTTTCTCCACCCTCTCGCATGTCGCGCTTGACGAACACAAGCCCAAAAACGAAGTCGAGGCGCGAGCCCGACTGGCAACAAGAAGATTACAATACAGCTTTGACCGAGGTAGTCACGCCGCATACATCGCTGGGTACTTCTCGACATTCCAAAATGAAGACAGAAGGATTGGAGCAGAAGAACGTTGAACGTCAGGCTGAGGCGGCAGATGAAGAAACGCGCCGCAGACAGCAGCGCAAGATCGCCGCCATCAGAAATAAGGGCAGTGAAGATCCGTCACCAATGTTGAGGGAGCGACTTTTCCCACACGTTAGCGTGACACACCATGACATAGATGTCTCTCCAATCCAGAAGGGGCAACAGCTGGAGGACGTGCGAAACGCCGTATTCGTCTGCAGAAAATGGCAATCTGAAGAGAAGACTTCATACACCATGCCGCCACATCGACAGCCTTGCAGACATGATATCCATCCGGGTCTTAAAACAAAATATGAACATCCGCGGTGTCCGTCCTGCCGGATGGCCGATGCCATGAACGATATCTCGAGCGCTCAGCAATTTATCATGGACTATGGTAGCATTGAAGGATGTTTCGAGCAGAGCAGAGGAAACGTCGAGCTCACAAAGTTCATGGAGAGGAAAATCAGTGGAGGCAAGGAGAGAAATGGACGACCCGGAATCCTGGATGGGAATGGAAACGACACCAGTTACAGACACTCGAAGAAGCGTCTGGTCAATCTTTCGATCGAACTGGAAGTACTGAGAGAATTGGAGCGGGCATGGGAGCTGAAGCAGTCCCCAGAGAATGTCAATGCGGCCCATAGCAGGAAGATGGCTCGATTGCAGTACAGCGCGACGAACGCAATGGCTTTGTACGAGGGTGCAGTGACACAAGGCAGATTCACCAAGGTGGAGGCGAAGAGTGTCATGCTGGGCCGGAAACGTGGCAGAGACTGGGAGGTCTCCACAGGTCCAGAGTATCCAGATAGCGATGAAGAGTGGCCAACTATGAGTGGCTTCCGCGCCAGTGCAGAGCAGCGCAAGTTCATCGACGCATCGGCTGGTCCACTTAGCGATAAGGAAGATACCGAAAACAGGGAGTTTCGCGCCCCGAAGCGAAAGCGTCGCCGCGTTGACGCCAAAGTTTCCATCCACTCAACTTGCTACGTGGGTTCTGAGGCAGATGTCGATGAGCTCCGCCGAGCAGCACGATCATGGTCAGTGGGCCTTCTCGAGAACGGTCCTACGAGCGCACCTCCTGAACAGCCAAAGAGCATCCTTCGAACTGCTCCGCTAAAGATTGACCCAAAGCCAAAGCGCCCACACGTTCAGTACTGCACAAAAGGCTGGGACGGCCCAGTACGACGCAGGCGTAGGTGGTGCAGGAAGCCGGTATATGCTCACGTGTATGATCCGGGGGAGTGGGCGGTGCAAGATGGCAGCGATAATGTCGACACTAGTGGGGATACTTTCAAACAAGACATCCAGGGCTGGCAGAAGTACAATAGAGACCTGCAGCAGGAAGCGGATGATCTCGACGCAGACGCGGCGGCAGCTGAAGATATGACGAGGGGTCGTTGAGGTCAAGTTTCTTCGTCCGACGTTGAGCCGCTCGCGTGGTGGCCGCAAGCTTGCAAGTACGCTAGGCAAGGTGTGGGGAAGGTCAACCGATCCGGGGAAGCTTCCCCTGAACCACTGCCGGCGTGGCAGCTGTCGTCTCTTCGCCACCAATCGATGACAACAGGTGCATCTCAATGTGTGTCACGATCAACTGCCAAGCACCTTACACAGCGCTCAAGCTCACAACCACACGCACCAGCAGAAAGGGATCCTCGCTGACTGATGTCCATCTTCTTGGCACACAACGCCAACCATTTACCCGGGCCACGGACCTTCCTCGAAGGAGCGCCGGTGCTTCCCCCAATTGAAGGTACCCCGCACGGAGAGGTCAGCAAATGCCCTGGAAGTGTTGTTGGACGGGGCACGAACACGGAGATTCTCCAAAATGCAGCCTGAAGGATTGCTTGGTAGTTGATTTCCAAGACAGGCACTCGGAGATGACCAGCTCACATCTGGATCCGACCACAGGGTGTACGACAAGGGAGGTATAAAGATGCGCCTTCCGTGAGGCAGGACATGGAAGCCGCGATAGCTGCACGAGAAAGAGCTGGAAGCGCAAAGCTACACAAACCAAAATGCTTTTCAGCAGTCTCCCAGCAGCACTCGTCACGTGCGCTTCGGTTGCATACGCACTCCCACACAGCGGCACGAGCTTTGCGAAGCGGTGCACAGAGCACGAGATCCTCAAGGCGCTCGCTGGCACATACAGTCTGGTCAACACCACTAGGTACCATTACTGCGTCGGTGCCTAGATTTGCTCGCTAAGACGTTGTAGCGCACTCAATGGCAACCCAATACCAGACGAGGCCTATGGCGAAGCACCCGTCGGACTACTTATTTACACCGCAGACGGGTGGATGAGCGCCACCATCACCGCGACCGAGCCCGAATTTCGGCCAAACCTCACATTCCCATTCCAGCCGAACGACACAGACGCAGACTGGGCTGCAGTCGGTCGGCACAGCATCGGATATGCAGGTCCGTTGAGGCTCAGCGACGCAATACCAGCGAACGAGACGAACGGACAAGTCTTCCACGGGCCGCTTACCGTAGCAAACGTCCCGACATGGGTTGGCGCGAATCAAAGGCGGAACTATACCGTGGTTGAGCAGGGTGACGATACCTATTTGAAGATTGGAAGCGAGAGAGGTGGTGGATATACTGGCACGTTATGGTGGAAGAAGATCAAGAAGGACGAGTAGAGACGCTAGGACCCATTGATGTCGTTACGAAGAACGAACGCATGGGACAATACAAATAATACAGCAGTCCAGAATTCAGAACTACGAGTGCAACGTAACACGACTCGTGCACTTGAGTTAGCTACGTCTTATGAATCGCGCGGAGCGGCGATGACATGATAGGTATCGCGATGCTCTTGAGGGTGCATGTGGTAGATCTCGAGGTCGATAAGTGTTCTCCTACGCTGACTTAATCCTAGCTTAAGGCGTCAGGTCAAGTATGTTACTCCCATAACGCACGATGAAGAGGACGGAAAGGGTTGCGATTTGGCTATCAGGATTCATTGCGCTCAACATTCACTCCAACTGTAGACGCTAACGGTATAACGCCCCACCGTCACAGACTAGCTCACACGTATCACAAATCTGCGACCGACGACTCAACAGTACCTCTCAACCTCCGAGTCAGCGGAGCCCGCGCGCTTCCACATCGACCTCACGCGTCATGGCCACCAACCATGACCAAGCACAGCTGACTCACGCCGAAGTTCTCATCGCGCAACATCAAGCGAACCAGGCGCAGAACATGGCGCTACAACATGTGGCCAACGAGTCTCCAGGACCGCGAGCATTCCAGGCACTACCACATCTTTCCACCACTCCTCCTTGTCCATCTCTTTTGTACAAGCCAGCGATGTAAGGCCAATGTGTCGTTTTAGACCACGAGTGCATACTAACGGGACCCAGTGCCTCCTTCGAGAACCCGATCCGCGTCATCGTCATCAATGGTTCTGTGAGCCAGACTTTCACCACTTTTATCGGCCTTCTGACAAGCACATCCGGCTATTTCGCGCGTGCGCTGTCCAAGCGTCAAGACCTCAAGAACGGTGGACAGGTTGAAATCGAAGACGACCCGCAGATCTTCCAACTATACCTGAATTACGCGTCCGGTGTTCGAAACAGTGAGTTGGATGTCGAATACTCTATCAAAGGCGTCGGCATGAAAGTCAACAACCCAAACGTCCCAGGAGAAGAAGGAGAAGAAGAAGACCCCAATTGGCCCGTCGAGCTCGAAGAAGAAGGGTATGCGGACGACTTGGAGGAAGAAATACTTACTTTCGACGACCTCGTCGAACTCTACATTTTTGCTCATCGGCGTGACGCAAAAGGTCTCTCCGACATGACCATCTCACTCATGCTCTCCAAAATCTCCATCGAACGCCGTCTCCCCGTGGAATCGCTAGCGCGCCTGAAAGACAAGACATCAGACGATGACGCGTGCGCGATGCTCGACATGCTTGTTGAAATCGCCGCGCGCTTCGTGGCATCCGAGGATTTTGAGCAGCGTATCGACGAGCTGTCGACGGACTTCGTGGTCGCGGTGCTGGGGCGGCAGCGTGAGATTGCGAATGCTGAGGCGGTGGAGAAAGGGAAGGAGCTTGAGTATTGGCGGTATTACGTGAGGGTGGGACATGAGCAGGTGTATCAGCAGAAAGCGGCGTATCATGCTGCGCAGGTGGCGGCGCAGGTTCAGCAGACTCGGCATGGTATGCACATGCCTCAGCCAGCGCCAGTAGCTTCGAATGCGCCACCGCCGCCTCGTAGAGGTCGAGGGAGAGGAGGCGCGGCGAAACAGACACAGCCGACGCATCAGCAGATGGCTCAAGGTCAGCATGCTAATGCTATGCCTGGGCCACAGCAGCAAGCTCAGCAAGCGCAAGGGCCGCACTTCGGGCTTCATGTAGCCCCACAAGGACAACAGCTTGCTCCGTATCCTCTGCGAGCTCCCCAGGTTGCTTCGCGGCCGCCCAAGGCTAAGGAGGGGACGATCAGGGCATGTAGGTGGCATTCGCATGGTTAGGAGTAAAGAGGTGTCAGTGTGTGACGGGGATCGAGACCAAGGACTTGTGCATCCAGAGAAAGTCAGGAGCGTACGTTGCATCATTCGAGACTGTCGGAATGATACCTAGATGACTTCGAGATATGAAAATGCTTATAAACCACGCGATGCTGGATGACCTGTAAACGCCGCATTATGCCCTCGCTATGTTGCTCAAGAACAAAATCACCATGATGAACGCACTCTCTTGAATCAATCACGCAGTCTGAGCCTGTTTACTCCGAACCTCCAATTTCCTCGGCTTCTTCTTCTCCTTCTTCTCCCCATCGCCGCCGCCCTTACCCTCCTCATCCATCTTCCTCGCCGCCTCCCTCAACACGTCCGGATTCGGCACCACCCCATCATCGTCCTCAGCGTCTAGTTCCGGGCCCTTCTCCACCTTCTCCTTCCCATCCCCCATCCTCCCCTCCTTCCCGACCTTATTCAGCTTGATCCATGGCCCATGCACTGCGCCCGTCGCCACGCCCGCCAGCCCGCCCACGGCCGTCGCCGGAATCGCCGTCACGCCGCCTACAATCGTGCCAACGACGGTGCCGAGGCCCGCAGAAACCGCTGCGCCGATGCCGGCGCCGCCAATGCCGCCCTGAAACGCGCCGGAAGTGAGGACGCGGGCTTTTTTGGAGTTGCCATGTGCTTCGATCTCCTTGTTGTATGCGTCTGTGAGATATTGTTCGCGCTTTTTGGGGTCTTTAATTGCGGCTGCGGCGGTGCGGAGGGAGGAGGCTGTTTTCTGGGCAGCGAGTGCGGATTCGGCTGCTGTGGCTGCTTCTTGGAGTTTGGACTGGGGCGAGTCTGTGTTCTGTGCGATTCTCTCGAGCTCGTCGTGGGGGATGTCTTGCTGCGAGGTCGTGCGGTTTACCTTTTTGGGCGGCATTGTGAGTTTGGCTGCAAAACGCCCCGTGACGTCCTAGAGGGTGGGATTGAGGGAGAATGGGAGGATGCCATGGTTGTGAGAGGGTTGGTGGTTGCGGCATAGACAGTTGCAGGTATGACCGCTATGACATCACACGACGCGCCATGATTGAAGCTACTGTGGGGTTGGAATCTTGGAAGACGCGTGCGACTGCGATGATCCCGACAATATCATGAACCACGATAGAACGTCTCTGGGCCGCAGATGCTTGAAATATCATTACATTGAGATGCACCTCGCTAATCGAGCGTTGTGCGATATAATCTAAGTTAACCCATGGCGTCAATCACTACCTACAGCGCCGCTAACGATTATGCCCAGCTCAGCGTCCAGGCTCCTTGCCACGCTCCACCACGCGTCAACTCGTTCAGACCGGACAGCTTCAGGACGCTAGAAGTCTGGTTGTAGTCGACCTTGCTTGCCTCGATGGTCGCGCCATTCAGCTTGACCTGTCCGCAGCCGCCTGCTACACCGAAGACGGTCACGTTACCCAGGGTGTTGTTGTCCTTGTAGCCGCCTTGGACCTCAACCTTGAGTTGGCTCTTCATCGCAACGAAGCTGATATCAAGAGTCTCGGAAGGCTCGAGTGACTCTCCATCATCGACGTACAAGGAGCCAGTCGCTTCACCATCATGGCTGAGTGCGACAATGAGACCCCATGGGTTCTTGCGTGAGTCGGTGGTAGTGTATCCAGGCTCTTGGGTGGGCAGAACAGAGCCGCCGCGCACGAACACTGGGATGTGACCCAGAGGCGCAGGAATGGTAGTGTTGACACCAGCTTCAGCGTTGACGCGCTCACCAGTGTACCAATCGAACCATGACTCGCCATCGATCAGACCAGGGAAGACACCATTGACAGTATCGACCTGAGGCTCAAGGACCGGAGTGACCAAGATGTTAGGACCAAGCAAGAACTGAGTGTCAACACCAGCGAGCTGAGGCTCGTTAGGAAACTCCCACGCGAGCGCCCGCATGACAGTGGAGCCAGTCGTGTGCGCTTGATGGAAGAGAGTGTACATATACGGCAGCAAAGAGTAGCGGATATGCATTGCGCTTCGGGAGGCTGAAGCCACACTCTCCCATCGGTACGGTTCTTGAGGAAGGGCGGCAAGAACGTTGTGGTTGCGGTAGAAGGGGAAAAAAGCGGACAATTGCATCTTCTTTTTGTTAGCTACCGTTGAATACGCGTTATGGCTTAGGAGTATTAACTTACCCAGCGCGAACACAGCTCCGCATCAGAATTCCCGTTAAACCCGCACGTGTCGACGCCGAACATGGGGATACCGAAGAGCGAGAAGGAGAGTGCTTGAGGAATCGAGAAGAACATGTATGCCCACTTCGAAGCATTGTCACCGCCCCAATGACCCGCCCACTTGCCGGAGCCTGCGAAGGTTGATCGGCCGATGATGAATGGTCGCTTGCCTGGGAAGACTGAGAGAAGGCCTTGGTAGGTAGCGTTGATGATCTGGTGGCCCCAAATGTTGTGAACATCGTACTCCTCCATGCCGTTCGCATGCGTCGCATTCGGACTGACTGCGTGCACAGCAAGGTCACCCTGGACATGGTTGAGAACATATGGAGGATAGTTGACGTTCCTCACACCGGGAGTAGGTGTCGTTCGGAGGTAGACTGTGGATGCCGAACTTGGGCTTCCAGCCGCACTGCTTGCCGCAGCAGCCTGGCTAGATGCACCAGCAGAGGCGGATGCGGCTTCGGTAGCGTTGGTGATGTTGAAGCCCTCAGGGTAGTCGAAGACGACGTTGCCGACTTCTCCGGGCAGGGAGAAGGGTGGATGGACGGGGTTGAGCGTGACATTGCCGGTACCACAAGAGCCAACACAGAAGGATGACACTTCGGTCATGTCAACCCAGAAGCCGCTGAAAGGGACCTCTTTGTACCATTCGACCATCTCCTTGACCCACCAGCTGACGCCATTGGAAGACATCCAGTCTGGGAAGACGGTGTATCCCGGCCAAACGGCACCAATGTACTGGCTGCCATCAGGGTTGGTCAGGAAGACGCCAGACTCGTTGCCGCGCGTGTACGTATCATACGCATCGCTAGCATTCTGGGGATTCGGAATGTAAATCGCACCGTCGACAATCGGGATAAAATGCTGGTTGTTGCCATGAAGCCACCCAAAGAAGTCTGCAACACCAGACGGTGAGAAGGTGACTGGATCCAAGGTAAAGTCGCGGTATTGATCCATGTAGTCGATATCGAGCCAGATGGTCTCCATGGGAATATCGAAAGCTCGCATCGTCTCAACAACTTCCCTCAACTCAGTCCAGTTGCGGTAGCCCCAGCGGCATTGATGGAAACCGAAAGTCCAGTAAGACTGCATGGCTGGAAGACCAATATCAGACCTCTGCTATTGCTTAGTAACCTCAGGCTGAGTAGGTCCATCGAAGAAGAACAGGTCGATTTCTCCACCCAAAGACCTCCAGGTCAAGTTTGTGGGCTTGAGAACGACATCCATACCGTGCAGGTTGCGGTAGTACACACCATGGGAGGTAGACTCGTAGGGTGAGCCTTTGCTCTCCTTTCCGTGACCGAAGTTGCGCTGGTGTAACTCGGATGCCTTGAGGGCTCGTTTGGTCTTGTTTCCATGGCCACCCGCCTCAAAGTAGCGCGTCTCGAGGTAGAAAGGGTGGCTGCCGTACAAGTTGCGGTCGATCGGATCACCCACGTCCGCAGCGTAGATGGTGGCAGTAAAGTTGTTGTGGAGCCTAAGACCATGGATGCGCTCACCGAAACCGTAAAGGTTATAGTCCTCAGGCAAGGTGTTCACAAACTCCACAAACTGGTTCTCGTAGACGAGATGGCTGCCTTCGGTAGTGAAGATGACGTCGCCGCTAGACTTCCTCGCAACGCTGAACCAGAACGAGGGTTTGTTGCCCCAGTCAAACTTGAGATCAAGATCTGCAGCTCCGTCCTCTGCTGTAGGTCGTGGGATGAGACTTTCAGGTATGATCCATTGCGAGGAGTTCGATGCAGCAAGGTGTGCTGGTCTGATATTGACCGACAGCCTATCCTTGCTCTGGTATTCAACCTTGAGGTTCAAAGCCTCAATGTCGTTGCCGTACACATTGCAAGCATCTCCCGCAAGAGTCAAGACCGCACTAAGACCGCGTTTATTCTGCTGTAGCTGCGAGGCTGTGTAGCCAGGGCAAACGTCCTGCGCATTGACTGCTTGCGGGTCTTGGATGTTAGGAATAAGGTCCGCACCTACATCCGCCGACGCAGGAATAGTAAAGACGGATCGGAATGAAGTCGGCGTTCCATTCAGCGTCGTGCTCCAGCCACTTTGTGTCGGTGTGGCAGAGTTGGAGTTCTGGGCGTTCGTTAACGCTAGGAAAGAAGAGAGTAACGTGGAAGCTTGTAAAAAGCTTGTGCGAGCCATCTTGCTTGAAGACCTCAATTGAGATCAGAGCAAATGTGCTTCAAAGGTCAAATTGACTGGTAAAACAAGGCCTGGATGTCTTCGAGTCTGCCATGGGGGAGACGGCAGCAGATTATATACTCCGTCATCTTCACGCTGATTTTCAAGATGTGCAGAGCATGCTCACAAACTCCAGCCATCCCCGCAATTGACGGAGGCGGGATGACGCTGGGGTCAGGCACACGGACCGGGTACCGCACATAAGCGAGGCCGCGGGTAGCGACTAGTGTTCATCGTGCCGACAATCAGCGAATCGGTGTCCTTGGAGCTTTTGTCGACAACCGGTGGGCAGCGGGGAAGAGTACTCCAAGCTTCGAGGCTTCCGTCCCTGAAGCTTGACGTTGGCTTCGCAGCCAAAGGAGCCACTTACCAGGAAAGGGTAGTGGCGTTGGAGGATGTATGACAGGTAGAGCAGCACGAGATTGAGAAGACTGTACATCCGGAAGGGAATTAATAATAGGTTGTCGTGGATACCTTCAGGTTGATGACGGCTGATGGATACTGCGATGTTTGATGTGGCATGCCACTGCACCAGAGTCTGCGCGGGAGACCCATGACAGCTTCCTTACCACGTAGCGGTGCCTACAACATGCAGGCACTTCCGACCGCGGTAGGTGTTCACCTCGCCCGCACCTGCAGTGGAACGTTTTGGCGTTGCAGCTCAACGTTCGTAGCCGCATATCGAGCATGGAGCTGTGGGGCTCTCATAGGGTCCATCGCCGCAGGATGCGCATGCAAATCTCCCCGCACCCCGGGTTGAGGCATTTGCGCCGCCGACTTGGTCCCGCGAACGCTTGCTGAGCTTAGTCGCCTCCGAGGCAAGCTTCAAGTGATTATTGGTTCATTGCTTCCTACGTTCTTTGTAGGCTACCATCATTACATTTGTGGCTCTCAAGACCCAGCCAATCATCCTTCCGCAGAGGGTTAGGGACGCCCTTCGACTTCGACGTCCATGTACCGCAATACCCGATCACAAGGATATCGTCTCCATAGACCTTAGCCAGATATTGGTCTTTCCCGCGCCGCACTGACTAAGCCCAAGAGGACTTCGAGCAATTCAAGGAGAAAAGCTGTTGGTTCATAGTCGGCCCGCTAGCAAATACATCCGAAAGCACGAAAGCTAGTGAAGGGGCATTCAGATACATGAGGAAACGGCCGCCAGCGTGAGATATCGGTCATCCAAAATTGCGCCGCCCCACGCTCGAAGGGCACAGCCCGACTATCTCCAGAGTCGTTTTAGACCGCAGCTGCGGACATCATAAGTCATGAAAGACCTACAACACTGCTTGTTCACAGTGGTGAGTAGCTCGTCGGTCTACTTGCATCACTCAGGCGCCGCGTCTGGAACATCGTGTAAGATTTATGGGTACCATCGTCGGGTAAACAAAGCCCATCGTCAGGCAACCAACTGCGTGACATGTGCGTCTTCTGGGTCGTGGTGCTTTGGAGGGATGCGCGCATCGGTTGTGCTTTGGGTGGCCGCGAAGGCATAGTGTATACGGTGGGTGATAAACGAAAATTTGCCGCAGTTGGGCTCGGTAACGCTGCAGGATTCGGTATGACTGCTGTTTTTGGGTGGAGATGGGATGCTTTGCTAGGAGCGGTAGTACCTCCTGGCGAAAGTGGTGGTGGTATTAGGCTTGTATCCATGTCCGGAGGGTTGGAACTTAGCGCGGCGCCAAACGTTGCCTTCGTTGGTGTCCGTGCTGGATTCCGGTCCGGTAAAGATGGTGTTGGGGTCCTAGATATAGGATCCTCCCCATTGCCCTGGTCGTTGCCGATGATGTCTTGATACCAATCATAGGAGTTGAAACTGAGGCTTGGACTTGGCGGTGGCAAGTCAGGCATAGGTAATTGTGGTGGTTTGCTTTCTAGTTTACTCAAAGTCTTTTTCCGTGACAAGATCTCAGCATCCTGATCATAATCTTCGCTCATTGGCTCAGCGTCCGATGAGCTGCCTCCGCGGGGCAATCGCTCCATCTCATAGTCCGATGTTCGCCGACTCGTTGTCTTGTGGCTGATGGATAGACGAGGTGTTCTTGCAACAGGTGGTAGGTATTCTTCAAATCTATACCTCGGCATTCGTTCGCGCGTCGCCGTGCTGTCAGCGTCGCTATCGCGAAATGGAGCTACGGCCGACATGACATCGTCGAAGATCATGCTCTTGTTGATGTTGACATTGATGGCATAGCGCTTCTCTTCGAAAGGTGGAGGCGGAAGAGGCATGTCACTCGGTGGCAGCGGTAGCGCCTTCTCAGTCGACAGAGATCTTTGGTGATATGCCACATCCGTTGAGTCTTGCCTCATGTGTGCAGATTTCTCGTTGCCCAGAGTGGTGTTGTTCGGTATACTGTTGGCTTCGGTCACCTTGGCGAAGAATTCAGGCGGCATATCGTCATGTTGGCCGCGGAAGCCGGCGTTTTGAGGACTGTTGGGCGCAGATGCCACAAGAGTCTTTTGATCTGTTGCGTTGGACGCGGATCTGTTGCGATTAGGCTGCGGTGCCTCCATTGAATTGTTCGAAATTCTGCGTCCTCTTCTCCTCCAGAACCACGCGCCAAATCCAATCAAAAGCAGTATGAAAGCGACAACTCCCAGGCCCACTCCAACAGCTGCTGCTGTGCTCAATTGCGTAGTTGTCTCCAGGCTAGAGTCTCCAGGTGACCCAAGTGGAGCTGAATCGATTAGGCTCGTGCATTTGCCTTTCAGACACGCTTTGTCACTAGCGCAGTCGCCGCCCGTCGCGCAAGTTTGGACTGATATGGAAGACGTGCTCACACTCGAAATTTGCGCGGAGTGGTCTATTGTTGGACTTGGGGTAGGAGCAACTGTATCCAGCTCTATGAAGCTGAACTGTGGCTCTACGCTGATATGCTCCAGCAACTCGTTTGATGATGTAGTGGGTGATATGGTCGCTCGCTGTAGGGTGGTGGGAGTCTCTGTTCGTCGAATACTGGTTGTAGTTGTAGACATTATGATTAGGAAAGATAGAGTATGGGTACAACAGTAAGAAAATAGGTAGTCGCAGTCGTGAGCTGAGGTGGATTCGACACCAAATGATCAAGTCGTGAATAAACGCCGCAACCGTGACGGCAAATCGGGACGTTAGCGAGTGTTGTATCTCCTTAGGAGGACTGCATGTGGCGCGGTATGTTGTGTCCTTGACGAGCGCTGAATGTGCCCGGGATACGAATGCGGCGCGAATTGGGTTGAGAATGAATGTCGTATATTCCTGAAGTGGTATGAATGCGAACACGATGGACGAAGGGCCCCAGCAGGTTGAACCCTCGCGACCAAATCGCGATGCGACGCGAGGGAGTTCACTCCATCTTCTATACCGCGGCAAAAGCCAAAAGTTTATTGATGATCCTAGGGCGATCCGCTCGGACGGTGATGGTTTGAGGACAGTTAGCGCGTGAGCCAACGTCGCACTGCGTCAAACCTTCGCCAAAAGCAATAGTCACGCTAGTCAAGATGACAGCCGCGCCACATGGGAAGAAGTAATCAAATAATTACATTAGGGGGTAGGAAAGAAAGGACAGTGCGGATGTTGCGCACTCATGGAACCCACCGTCAACGTGCATGCGACGATTAATGACATTCGAGATTGTCACTCCTGCATTCGTGTCCTAAACGGTCATGGTACGCCGAGTCATGTCGTCCCGAAGCGGTCCCTGAACAGATCCCAGCATGTTTCAAATGAGCAAAACGGTACCTTGCATGTACTATTTTTTGGACGCCAGCCACTTGACCACCTCCTTCGCGTTCGAATCTGGAGGGAAAACGGGATACCAAACATGGATAATCTTTGCATCCTCGACGGCAAGCGCAAGTCTTTTGACTAGTGTTTTGCCTTGCCATTCAAAAATTGGCAGCCTCAGCGCCTTCGCGAACGTGAGGTTCTCATCCGAAAGTAGCTCGTAGCGTAGGTGCAGCCTGTCCTTAGCCTCAGCCTGATAAGGGCTCTCCTGAGTCGACAAGCCGAAGACGTTCTTTACGCCGAGCTTGCGGAGCTCGGCAAGCTCGTCTCGGAAGCTGCATGCTTGAGGTGTACAGCCTCGCGCACCTGGTATCGCGTTCCAGTCGTCTGTGATGGTTTCGCCTGGCGCGCCAGTGCGCGGATAGCAGAACAGAATCGTCAGACCCGTGAGCTTGGCCACATCGACCGACTTTCCTGAAGTATCGGGCAATACGACCGAAGGCATGTCTGACCCTGCCAGGTGCGAGCAAGCTCCATCGTCCTGGGGTACTGGGAGATCTGAGGGGAAGGATGTGTCTGTTTCGGGTGAGCGATCGCCGGCAATGTCTTGCCTCGGCGTGACTGACGGGCCATGGTGTTGGTGTTTCACCACTCAAAAATCGATAAACTTCGAGCTGCTTGGTTCCCTGCGATGGTGGACTCGAGTCTGAGGTAGCCTAGCCACAGCCCGCGTCCGGCGATTGTCAGCTGATGTTGCTAGACTGGGTCGAAGATAATCGTTCCCGCCTCGGATCGAGCTGAGACGGGCAACAGAGCGCCGACGGAATACGTTCGTGGACACCAACTTATACGATATGGATGGCAAGAAGCGTTGAACGTCAAGAAGTCGAGAACGTGATCTGAACTCGCTGTTGAGCAAGGTAATCTTCGTTCGTGTGCCTTGCATTTAGGAGGCACTGCTCGGAAGAGGTCCGTTATCGATAGTCGACGCCCTGTCGTCATTCGCCAGCCCCCGTGTTCACTGAGAATGAAGATCAGGACTCCGAACAATCACTCATACAATGCAATTCTACCCTGTAATCAGGAAAGCCTCTACTCATACCTTCACACCTCTCTAGTGCTTAGTAAACGACCCCCACCTTGCTTTCAGTCGCTCCACTTTGCCTCTGCCTTGCCGCACATCGTTGTGCACTCCCGGTGCAGTGCCAGAATCCGCGGTGCTCGTGCTGGGTTGTGTGATGTCCGTTGTGGTCGCCGAAGGCGTCATACTTGAAGAAGTGCTGGCTGATACTGCGGACAGCGATGCACTTAGACTCCACTGTTGGACGGGGACGCGGATGTAGATGTGGATGCAACGGTGTGGACAGCAGCTTGGTCCCCTCTTCTTGGGCTCTTCACGAGCATTCTTTGTCCAAACAGAGATAGATTGGCAAAGACAACCGCGCCAGTGGCTTCCAGGACAGCCAGGTCGACAGGATTCGAATTTCTGAGTCCGAGAGTTCGTATTGACGACTTCGACACCAGAAACTGAACCGGATCACAATGTTCATGTTGGCCGACACTGTTGTTTGCAATGCACTTGCACATATCTAATGGTCGACGTGGCGATGTCCAGGATATCCTCTTGGTCATCTCACCAACCTTGAGGTCGGGCACTCGCCTCCGAAGCTGCACTTCGTACAGCATCTTGAGTGTTGATAGTGACGACGTTAGATAGTCGGAGTCTTTGGGGATGGAACGCCATTCAGTGCAGACCGCATCGGGGTGCTCGGGGCGGATGAGCTCTCCGAAACCCTTGCCAAATACCGTGACGGCTCCGATTGCTGGTAAAAGGTCGATCCACCCATCGCCCCATGCATCAAATCGTGCCGTCCGTGTAGTGATGGGGCCAAGAGGTGTGATCAGATCAAGAATATCGAAGCCCGAAATTCCCTTACGTCGATCCAAGGTCTGCGCTGTCTGAATCCCATCTTGTGACGCTAGATATACCTGCCGGTCGATGAGGACTTCAAGCGAGTGCAAGATTTTGCTGACTCTTTCTCCGAACGTCGAGAACTCTCGGACGACGTTGCCTCCTTGTACGGACTGACTTTTCACGTACAGGGGCAGAGCTAGGTTATCCCAATTCCTCAATGCTTGTTTCGCGGCAACGCGACCCGAGCAAGCTGGCCAAGTATCTTCCAACTTACTCTTGTCAAACACCCAATCATAGGTCGATTCTTCGTCTTTTCCGTCTCGATGGAGTGATATGCGAACCAAGTGAAGCAGTGCCGATGCGCCGTCGACTAGCCAAGCTCGACGATCAGCTACATCCTAGAACGCCACAAATTGTGCAGCTATCCAGGCGAGTAAGCTAGGATAGTCAACATCCCGTCCAAGCTTGGTAGGTCGTTCCTTCTGGTTTACGCGCATAGTCATGCCACCGATTACATGCATCCCTCCTTCGATATATAGTCGATCGATCTGAATAGATGCCGGTGTGGACACCACGCCTGATGTCGAGATGCTGAGATCAGCCATCGGATGTCCTACATCATGTTCTTAGTCTCCTGTGGTGAAGTTTTATGTCCTGGATGAGAACTTACCGCAGAAGTCTGTAGCATGAGAGCATCATCCCACGATGTGGCGAGCAGTCTCGAGTATCCGCAGTGAGGGCATGTGCTGGAAACAATTACGCAGCGCGTCAATTTGAGTATCGAAATAGGAAATGCGTTCACCTGGTGTGCTACTCAGTAGAGCGTGCCATACGACTGTCTCACTTTCTTGGCTTGTGGCAATCATCAGAGAACCAAAGCCTCTCATAACAATTCGATCTTCATAACGAACAATTTGAGTCGACCTGACAAGGCTTGCCATGACGCCCAAGGAAGTTTGGAGGCCAGTCTTCATGTCCGTTTGTCGAAGAATGGGATATCCGTGGACCATGACAGCATTCGGGAAAAGCCGAACCCAACAAGAGCCATTCATTTGACGGAGCGTCTCTTGGTTCTCGTCTCTATGGAATGCAACGTTGCCCGACACCTCTATTCTCGGTTTTTGTTTCAACGGGCTGCTGATGGAGATGTTCTCTAGGCGTGGAGTTAGTGCCACCAGCTTGTTGTCGCAGGGGATTTGTAACGATGCGGCCAGCCACGCAATCTGTTCAGCAGCCTCTGACAAAAGATATAGACCACCAACGACGGTTACAGAGCATAATCTATTTGGCATGAGGCGTGCTTCTAATCGTGCTCCTATAGACTGTGGTATAGCATCTTATCACCAGTCAGCCTAGACATGTGCATTCATGAAGTAGACATACATGTGACAACTTGGCCCATGGGGCATCGCACAAGCTCAAGAAGTAATGCAGGAATATTGTAATTGGCTGTCGGCCACGTCTGACGAATATACTCGTTTACGGTCGAAGCTTGAGCCATGTTCCACGAACCGGTTAAGCAATGACTTTGTCGAATATGTCATGCGGAGCAGAATCAAGACCGAGCTGCTCGATGAAATCCTTGAGGTCCCAAGGTATATTGAAAGTTATCTGGCTCTCGGACATTGGTCTACGCCTGCTCATCTTATGACGCACTTCTTGGGTACGCAGCGATATGAGTACCTGCGATCCAATGTTATCCTTGGCATTCGGCTCGGTACAAACCAGCAAATTTCGGTCCCGGAACTTGGACATCAACCAACGGTAGGCAAGAGAATTAGGAATAAAGTCTTCATAGCTTGCCAGTTGAGGCAAATGCGGGTCCTCAGCCACCGAAGCCTGCACATTTTGCTGCTCAGCCTGTGGGTGCTGCTCAACATCGTCAATCCAGATCATGACGACACCTCGAGGCTTGAAGAACGGTTGATACGATGGCCGATCCTCATTTTCGTCGGTCCCAGCGAATGAGTATGGGCCTATCTGTTCAGTAAGTGAGTGAATGTCGGCTTGATCCCTCAGTGATTCGGTGCCCTCTGAGTCCTTGGTGCTTGTCCCAATTCCGGCCAAAATGTTGACAATTTTACTGCGATATAATATGTCAGTACTCAGTCACTGCGAGAAGAGAGGTTGATGGTCATTGTGTGGCAGTTACTGTCGCTCATTCACCAGTTGCTTACCCTGTCTTTCGATGTAACGTGACCGAAGCTTCCCATTCGAAAGGATTTGTAGACTCTTCATGTAGTTTACCCGCAAATGTCCTCAAGATATCGCCGATTTCTGGTTGCGGGATATCTAGCATGTTCTCTAGTGTTGTGTCATTTCCAGCCTCTAGTGAGAGTCTATGGGCAAACATCCGGACGTATTCCAATCCTGAATCAGTGCCGCCGGACTCAATAGAGTATTCAGTCGCCGTATCATCCTGGGTTGTTTGTAACGCAGTCTTTTCATGTGGGTTAACCAGTCCATACGAAGTTGGCATTGTGGACGGATATGTGTCAGTACCTCTCTTAATATTGTCGAAGGTGGAAGGCGGTATGTGCGACCCCGACTCGGATAGGTCAGGGTTTGGTGAACGAGTTAGGTCAACGAGTGAGACTGGGTAACTTCTAGTCGCACCGCCGGTGAGCTCGTTCAGATGGCTGGAGACTGTCACATCGTTGTCAGGAAGGTTCTTGAGCTCCGCGTGTAGTTCCCATGAATCCGTGAGCCAGAGCCGAACCCTGTCGTCGAACGAAGCTGACGCAAGCAGGCGGCCATTCGGTGAGAACACGATAGAGTTGACACCGCTTGTGTGGGCTTGGATCGTATGTAGTAAAGGGCCAGTGAACGAGTCCCAGACCTTGACAGTTGTGTCTTCTGATCCTGAAACAACGAGGGAATTAGTAAGTGAAAATGTCACTGAAGTGACTTTCTTTCTGTGGCCTTTCAGAGTGAATTGATATACCCCCGTGGATGCGTGCCATAGTTTGACTGTCATATCGTCCGATCCTGATATGATACTTGTCCCTGTTGGCGAGAAAGCCACCGCATTAACACAACCTGTATGGCCGTCGAGAGTCTGACGTGGTCCTTCAGAATCCTCATGAACATCCCAGAGCCTCACCAGACAGTCGATGGATGCGATCGCAAGCCTGGATCCGTTAGGCGAAAACGTGACCGCATTGACACAATTGAGCAGGTTATCAATTCTCTTCAAGTTATGACCGGTCCCAACGTTCCAGAGTATCACACTCTCGTCCATCGATCCAGTTGCAAGCGTTTTGCCATCTGGAGAAAAGGCAACAGAGTTGATCCAGCCCGAATGGCCATTCAGGATATGCTGCACCGTCTTCGAAGCGATTTTCCAGACAGCAACTGTACAATCATCTGAGCCTGCAGCTATCATGGTTCCATCTGGGGAATGGCCACGCAACTGATTTTTTCCGTAAACGCAGCTTCTAGCTTGTCTGGCATCGACTGGGCGCTGACGTTCCACAGCCTGACAGCGCCGGTGATCGAGCCAGAAGCAAGGTACGTGCCATCGGGTGTGAAAGCCAAATCATTGGCATAGCTGAACTCGTCCTCGACCGTGACGAGGCCGTTCGCCCCCAAGCCCTTGCTCAATATATTTTTATCGGTTCCATGGTCATCGTTGAGCTCAGGTGCGGGACTGAGAGACGCAGGTGCTGCAGAATATGTCTGAAGAGGTGTCTCCTCGAGCATGGAATGATTGACGACGAGAAATCGACGAGCGTCTTTGACAAATCGTACCTGATGGGCATTATTGGTTGGCTGTAGAATAGTGTGGTCAGTCCGATGTCGAGCATTAGTTGACTGTATAAGAACAACTCACTACAAGCAAGGAATGGTACATTCTAAGGATCGAAGTCAGATCAGGAATTTTGCCAAGAAGACTGATAACCTCAGTCCAATGGAGGAAATGCTCGTGGAGGAACAGGTGCACCTCATCGCCGTCGCACGGAAGATTTCCACTCTGGCGATAATGTTTGACCCAGTGAAGACACGCATACTGAAGCTCAGAGGGAATACAGCGCTCAATGCGATCGGGTTCAATGTCCTTCACGAGTGCGTCCTGCGAATCCAAGCTGCAAATGTTTTGCTTGAGCATTTTGTAAATGATGTCTATGCAGCGCTTCGCTACCGCTTTGTGCATCTGAGTTCTGTCGACCCAGAACTTGCGATCGTGGCACCTGTTCCTGTCAAGGAGAAAGTCGCGGAATGTTGGATGATGTAGCAAAATCAAGGACGTGGATCGTCCATCAATATGGATGGTAGTATGTAGGTCCACCAGTACTTCTTGAACCTCCCTGAAATCCATCCCAAGGAGCGTTGCCAGCGAGCTCATGGTAAGTGGAGTGTCAGGATCTCAATGCTACCAAGCACTTGTCGGAGTATAGCAAGGAACTCTGCCTTTCCTTCCTGGGTATAGTCATGCTGAACGGAATCCTGGAGAACAGTAGTATAGATCTGATCCAGCTGCTGTTCCGGCCCAGCGTTAGCGCGATGACCGTCAAGCAGCAGAGATATCCTTCGTTTCGCGAAACGTCTGCCTTCGCGAATGAAACGACATGCAGTAGCTGCCCAGATGAAGAGACCGCATGACTGCTCAACCAAGCGCGACATGGTCCTTTTGCCAGGCCAATCAGCAGGATATCCGTGTTCCTCTCGTATAAGAGAAAGCTGATGTTCGAAGTATAGCCGCAGGTCTCGTTGCACAAGGTTAAGCGCGAGATCGTGTAGAGCGACGACTTGATGGTCCGATTCTGGTGCCGTTCTGAAGCCAGCGCGGATTGCAAGCTCCGGTCTGCTCGTAATAAACACTCGAAGGCGAACATTATTTACTGACTTTGCCGTGCCCGCGAGTCTTAGTATAATGCGGATATCACGTTCGTTGTCGCATTCGTTCAAAGCATCGATAACAATTACTATAGGCGGTGGCGCTAATGAACTTGGCAACTTTGAAAGAGTCTGGAGGATCAGATGGTCCCACTGTTCGCGAAGGGAATATTCGGCGATATCTTGTTGCGCCAGTAAAGCTTCACAGATGTAGCTTTTTGCTTATAGTATTGTTCTGGCTAGCTGCCAAGCTAGAGATGTTACGAACTTGGCTGCATTAGAGATATCTCCGCCTCCTCTTGAAAAGAAGAAGCTGGCCCCGAGCATGCCTTTCTCGTGGCATGTTCTCGCAACAGTACGAGCCACCGTAGACTTGCCCGTACCAGCCATGCCGTTCAACCAAAAGACACATGGTGTATCGTGGCCATCAATCCACTGCGCAATGTCATCCAGGAGGTCCGTCCTGGTGTTTGGGAGACATATTGGCTCGAATTGATGCACCAACGCATTGAAAGGTGCATCAGTTGCGATTGGCAGAAAAGATAGGACGTTTTCCGCTTCCTCTTTTACTGTATGCTTCTTGTCGATCTTTTCCATCAATCGACTCCATGCATGGTCGCCTTCACCATAGACTAGTGGCATATAGACGCCGAAAATGCCAAGAAGACAGTAGGCTTTGTCTTCCCTGCGTTTCGTGCGCCGATTTTCGGTCCAGGTAAGCCGCTCCAGGGTGCTGAAACTGCTCAGATCATCGCCCCTCAAAGCTCGATGTGGTATGCCAGTTATCTCATGAATAGATTGCTCAGGGACACCTTGCTACCTAGTCTGACCCCCTCGACAGAGAAGAACTCGACAGACGCTGGGGCAAGAAGTTCTTGAAGCGTCCAGCCGCGGGTGAACCATCTACTGCGGCGAAAGGCAGATTCCCACCCGTGAAGCGCAGGCGTTGAGCTTGGTTCGGCGGCAGTGGCATTCTCGACCGAGACATCGGAGAGATATACATAACAGTTAGTAGCATTTCGATACCATCGAAACATTGTCGATATCGCCTCCTGTAGCTCCTGCGAGCTGCTCTTGTTGATGCAGCAAGTGTCAACCCAGAAGTATTCCAGAGCATCTTTGGCGGCTTGTTCTCTGCAAAATTGTAGTTTGGCTAAACCACTGAGTTTTGTGTGTTCCAGTCCCCGCTCGAAATCATCGAAACCGACTTCATCATCATCGTTGGCCGACCAAGTGTGCGATAGTATGGCATACGGTGGTTGCTCGCCTTCCATTACATCGCTAGTGATCTCGAATTCGCCATTGTTGATGTATCGCAGCAGCCGCATGCTGCCTCTGAGGACTTAAACAAACCGGAAGGAGCGGATCATAACTTGCCAGCCAAGCACTTCGTATCGCGTGAGGAACCAGTAATGAAACTCTAATAAGAGTACAATTCGTGTCGAGTGTCGTTTTGAGATTGACATTCCACGGTGGAGCTAAGAGATGTGTTGTAGGGCGGGGTAGACTTTGGAGGAAGTTGCCCTCCACTGTACACTGGGCAAGGATGCAGCTCAGCCACACTACGTCGCATTTGGTTCTCCGGAATGGCGAGAGACGCTGTTACTGGTCGGCAAGTGGTGATTATAGTAGCGAATGGGAGGCGTGCGTAAAACTGGGTTGAGGCTCCCTGCGTAGCGAAAGTACCATGACGCAATGCAATGGTTGGTGCTGTTGCCTTCTTCGAAGGCTGATGGATTATGTCGCTTGACAAGCGAGAACATGCAGGAACCACAGGCACTGGAGGATGAGGCTGCTGATGGTGAGCTAACTTTTGTGTTTGGGACGCGGAAAGCTGGGATAATGGTGCAGAGTTTACGTATTAGATTGAGAGGTGCAGAAGCTAAGTGCCGTAGATGCACGCACGGAGAAAGGGGATGAAGCCAGTCACTCTGGACCGTGGTCTGCTTGTAATGCGCGTGCCTGTGAACGCTAAAGACGCCTCCTCTAAAGACTTACTGAAAGCCGTATGTGGTCATCAGAACTCGGCCACTGAAAGAGAGGTCGAAATGGAGCGCAAGTCATAGGTTTGGTAGGCCTCGACGGTGGAGGAAGATGTGCCTAGGCATCGGACTTCATCTCAACGTCCTCGCGTGATTGCTCTTTAGTACCGTCCGTGACCTCTTTCGTCGGGTCCTTCTCATCAATCGACCTTCCCTTGCTCTTTTCACCGCCATCCTTCATCTCTTCATCCGTCGCCTCTTCTGCAGCGGACGCCGCCGGTCCTGGGCTCTTGCTTGCGCGATCCACACTCGGTCTGCCCACAGCGCCCTCAATGTCCAGCGCACCAGCCTTTTTCTGCGGCCCGGTGTCTTCCATGCCTATCCTCTCTGGGCCACGAGCATGGGGAGCCTCCTCCTCCCCCTCGACTGTCTCCATGATTGTGGTGCCGCCTTCTAACTCGCCGTAAGTCGTCCGTGTGGGGCTCGTGGTGAGCGAATGTGGGTTGTTGAGCACAATACCTGCTTCTTGCTCCTGCCGCAACAGCTCGCCTTGTGTAACGGGTCCGGTCGAAGGCAGCGTTTCGCCATCAGGATGTGAGGAAGCAATCTGGGCGATCTGGTTTGCAGCTGTTTCTGAGCGCGTCCTTCCAGCGAGCATGCCCACAGTCACCGTCTCAATACGGCCAGCGCCATTGGGCCCGTCGACCATCTCGGTGCTCTCGGACACCAGCTCATTCTGCCCTCGATTCTGCAGCCATGGAATGGGTGTGAGTAGAGCCCCGCCGAGAGACTCATCGGAGCCCAGGGTTGGCGTTTGTGTGTTGATCGCCGACGTGGTGCCATTGAGCAGGCCGCCAGCAGTGGGTAGCACAGCTTGTGGCAGCGGGAACAGTGTGAGCGGCGACGACACGGAGACGACGCGATCGAGGGCGCGGAGGTACGGCGGGAGGAATTTGTACCTCTTCGTTGGCTCGAGTATCAGCTCTGCGAGTCGCTGGACAGTGTGCGGGGGGTGCTGGGCAAAGTTCTTTGACAGCGTCGCCCGTATGGACGCGTAGAAGGTTGTGACATCTGGTGGCAGGCCCAGCGACCCGGCGGCGGCGAAGGCGGGGACTGGCGGCCGTGGCGGGGTTGCAGGCGGGGCATTCTCCTTGTCAGTGGTATGCGACTCTTGACTTGATATGGCGTTGGCGTGCTGGGGGCGGGGCGTGGTTTCGGCCTCTGCTGCTGGGGGCGAGTCTGCGGGCGGCTTGGGGAAGTCGCTGACTATCTGCGAGGGGGGGTTAGCTGCCGCGGCTGGCTCGTCGAGGATCAGCTCACCTCATCCAGGCGATGCAGGATATACTGCAGCGTCTCGGGCCATTCTGCTCTGCAATTGCGCGCGTCAGACGGTGGTGGCAGACAGGTGCAGGACACTCACGAGTCCAGCGAGCTGTCCGCGGCAGCCCGCTGCAGGATGCTCTCTGCTGCACACGGTCAGCATGGTCTCGCAGGGCCAGGGCGCGCAGGAGGTCGGTACCGGACGTCATGCCTAGTCGCGTGCGTGGTGTGGTGAGGTCTGTTGCTGGCCGATGATGGCAGCGGCTCCACTCGCATTTCGCGCGGGCAGCACCGCCACAGCGGAAAGGGCTCTGCGCGATGCGGACAGCTATATTTACGCGCGGCTGGCCAATCGCAGCGCCAGGAGCACGCGTGATGCCAGCCACGCCGGGCGGTGCACGAACGAGACGTGCTGAGCGCCGAGCCGCTGCGACTCTCCAGCGCGCGACGATGGAGCTGAAAAGCAGCGCGCGCCGCAGCATCGCAGGTGGTCTGCGCAACTCTTCCAGACCGCTTCCTCGCCGCATCTCGACCTGCGAGAGGGGACTGCCATATGCACGCTAGACTGCCTGCTACTGCGACTGACAGACGTGCATGTTGAACACCAAACCGTGGGAGACGCCCGCCAAAGCCGCTTCAGCTCCACACAGCCCGCCCTCCACGGGGGCTAACTCGGCGCCTTCACACCTCAGCCGGACAGCCTTCATCGCCCTCCCCCCCGTTATCCATCTTCTTCTTGCTCCGCTCTGCCCTTCGTTCTGCTTCTGCCGCCCGCTCGCTCGCTTTCTCGACATTCCCGCTGCTGCACCCACTGCATTCCGTCGCTCCACGGCTGCCGCTGCACGGTCGGCCTCTCCGCACGCCAAGTCGCTCGCGTTTCAGTGCGCTAGACACACGCTCTGCTCCCCGATCTGGCCATTTGGCTGCCCTCTCCTTTGTGGACAGCTGAAACGGGCCCCGACCTTTCCCGCTTGCCTCATATTGGTCTCAGCTGGCTGTCCAGCCCTGCAATCGCCCACCCACGACACCGCTGGCACGCGCACCTCGTCCGCGCTGCGACCGTAGCGACTCCACGACAACTCCCTATATCCTCGCTCTCCAGCCGCCCGTCGCGGCTGCCATTCTGCCAAAATTTCTCACCACGAGGCGCGCGCATCCCTCCTGGGAGGTCAACCCCTCGATCGGAACTACCCTCCTTACAACAACACCGCCTACCAGCCCCAGTACCCGCCGTCGCACATCCCTTACGGCGCACCCCCGGGAGGATACCACGCCCGCGAAGGCTTCCCCACCACGCTCCCCCAGCCCGTCCGCCGCACTTCCAGGATGTACGTCCCCAACAGCAGGTGGACATGGGCGTTCATGATGACGGCCATCGTCCAGGCCATCGTCGCCCTTGCCCTCGAGTCGTATGTTACCGCACCTCCGCGCCGTCGTTCGTCGTACTAACTCGGACAGATATGTCTTTGGCCAGTTCCAAGCCAGCGTCAACTGGGCCGTCGTCCGCACGCACAGTGAAACTCGCACAATTCCCACCTACCTCGCCGTGTTCATGTTTGGGTACCTCTACCAACTCTGGCTTGTATGGGACGCCCTGCGGTTGAAGAACACTATTCAGGTCATCGGTCTCGTTATCTACAACGTCGGTATCCTCATCTACGCCGCCATCCAGTTCGATCAGATCAGGGATGCTGCTGGCGTGCTCGAAAGCGCTATCGAGCAAGACTTCTGGACGGATGTGAGACCCATGCTGATTGCTCTCCCATGTCTGATGGCTGCTGCTACCATTGTTTTCGCCTTCGAGGCCTGGAAGTTGTATGACGAGTTCGCGTGGACCATCTACAAGCACATCAGCGCCGATCTGCGACTGAAGAGGCGTTATCTGACCTACCAGGTACGAGATGCACCACACTCTTCTCACATGCCATACTGACTGTCCAGATTTACATCGCCCTCCTCAAGTTCGACTTCTTCTTCTTCCTCGCCTTCACCGTCCAGTTCCTTGTCGTCGTCGAAAAGACCAAGGATGTCGAGGTTGCTCTTACCGCTGTCGCGCTCGTCATCACCTTCTTCCTCCTCTTCGCCGCCGCCTGGTGGGTCCGCCGCGAGTCCGTTGCCGGCATGATTGTCATCATCATCGTGTACTTCATTGCCATGGCCTACTTCCTCTTCAAGCTCATCCGCATGTACATTGCCGACCTCGACCGTCAGAAAGACTACCAGCCGGCGCGCAAGTCCCTGACTGCTTTCGCCGTTCTCACCATCATGCTGCTGATCTTCACCATTATCATCGCGTGCATGTGCACACACAATTTTAACAAGGGCCTCAAGCCTCACGTTAACAACAAGGCTGTGCAGTCCGATGGCAAGCAGTACAACACCGAGATGCCCTCCATCAGCGGACCGGCACCCTCACAGCGAATGGAGATTGACTAATTCCGCTCGCGATTTCGCATACCAAAAATTTACGACTTCTGAATTCAATCGCACTTTGCGAGCATACCTGATCTCCCCACCAGATCAGCGAGTCTGGCGTTCTGGGACATCGGATATCTGGAAAGGATCTGGATGGAGATGGAAGGAAGAGGGAGTTTGTACCAGACACGGGACTTGGGCGAAGCCCCTGTCACACTATACCACAGCACACTATTTCCTATTTCCGATAACGACCATTGTACAACAACAGTCGGTCCTTTGTAATCCGTGTTTCGCACGTTATACCCTTATCATGCCAGGCCAATGCTATGTTGATCACCGACTCAATTTGCAAATGCATGAATTATAACGAGGTTGCACAACTCCTTCTAATCCCGATCGACGGCAATCTCATCGTGATCGAGACGAGCGCCCTGGCTGAAATGTGGAAATGCGGGTCCAAGCTCCAAAACGCCATGCGCAGGCACGGCAGGGTCCACGCAACGACATCATCGGCTCGCGATAGCTTGGAGCTTTCGGACCACACTCCTTCTCCACACGTTGGATCTGCTGTATTTTGCTGGCCCGGCGCAACTGTCCCTTAGAGTCCTACTCGAATTATAGTTTTGCAGAAAGATTACATCAATACACGGACACAATGGCGTTTCGCTGGTAAGTCGCAAAGTGGGGGAACCTTTGTGAAGAAAGAGCTACACTGATAAACACGGCAGGTACCAAGCGAAGCTCAAGACGGCGCCGCTGTTGACGCAAAGTATCACTACCGCGGTACGCACTTCCCACCTATTTTCACGAGTCCGAAGCGCAATCGCATGCGCAATGCCCAAGCGACTCGCCGCGACGATAACGATACCGAACACATCTGGCGCACGAGCATGACCACGGAGCTGGAGTGTACAAGGATAGGACTGATTGTTATGTGTAGATACTCTTCTCAACCGGCGACGTAATGGCGCAACAACTCGTGGAGAAGCGCGGCTTCGACAAGCACGATCCGATACGAACGGCAAGGATGGGCGCGTATGGTGGAGGTACGTCGCATACCATCCCTCCTCTACCCTTCGAACCTCCCCAATTCATACTTCCCGTGAAGGCTGGAAGCTAACCCAATGGACGACAGCAATCTTCGGCCCCGCAGCAACCAAATGGTACGAATTCCTGGTGCGCAACGTGAACCTCAACTCGAAAAACGGCACCATTGTCGCAAGAGTAGCGTGCGATCAGTTTGTTTTTGCGCCCACAAATATGGGTATGTCTCCCCCAATCCTTATTTCCCAGATCCCACATCTCGCCTCTGCTACCACTCCAATCATCCACCTCCCCATCGCGCATGCTCACTCCTTCCACAGCACTCTTCCTCTCCTCAATGGCCTACCTCGAAGGCGCGTCGCCCAAGAAGCGCCTCCAAGACGCCTACGTCCCCGGCTTGACCAAGAACTTCATGGTGTGGCCGTGGGTGCAATTCACAAATTTCAAGTACGTGCCTATGGAGCACAGGGTCTTGGTTGTCAATATCGTCAGTCTGGGTTGGAATTGCTATTTGAGCTATTTGAACTCGGGTGGGGGGACGAAGGCGAACTTACCTGTGGGCAAGGACAAGGAGGGTGGGGAGTTGCCGCCAGCGTAGCGCGGGTTGGATTGGCGAGGATCGAGGGAGGAAGGGATGATACCCTTCTCACACACTATCACATAAGACCAATCTCATCACACGCATAGCAATCCAAATACATCATCTTCCAATTTCACACATTCTCCTTATCAATTGCTGCTCGCCGTTGCTACACTTTCATCCTACACTACACTTCTCCTCCATCCCTCCCACCAATGCCAAAGTAGAGTATAAAAATTACATCTGAAAAGCGACACATGTGCCGGAACGCACCCAACAGACAACGCCGGCTAATGCAAGATATTACCTGAAAAACACTTCAGTTCCCATCCCATGTTGCGCGCTTTGCTGATGAGTGTGGATGGAAGGAACAAAACTCGCACCTCGCGACCCCGCAATGTGCTCGGATATGCAGAAACACAACGCGACCAAATGATGTACTCAGAAATACACTTTCCCCGTTGTCACTCCTCACCCACTGCACGTTTCACTCTTCACGGCACTACCGCCCGCCGGTCCTCTGCTTGCCCATGCGCCGGAAGAAATCCATGACGCGCTTCGAGCTCCCTGAACTTCCCTTGTTACCCCCATCACCAACATACTCATCCTGGAACTTCCTACTCTTTTGCAACACACCCTTCCGTTGCTGCTTTTGTTCTTCATCGCCGCCCATACCCTGCGGGTACGGATTGCGTTGATACTGGCCCTGCTCGCCAAACTCCGAGTCGTCGGTGGGCTGCCGATAAGGGCGATTCTGCGTGCTCGGGTGTGGATCCCGCGGAACCTGGAACTTGTCGTCTCCAATGGGGGCTGTAGCGGGATAGTCGAATTGTGTTTGTTGTGGCGGGGCGGAAGAAGGCCCGGGTGCAGATGTGTTGGCGTTGCGGATCCTGCTGGAGCTATCATGTTGACCGTCGTAGAACCCTGGGACATGACTTCCTGTCGTGCTCTGGCTAGGTGAGCGAGAGTCACCGCGACCGAATGCCATTCCGGGCTTGGAGCTGGCACGAGGACGGGCGCTGGAGCCACGTCGGTCACCATAGGAGGAGTTGGGTGGCATGCTTTCTCGTTGGGAGGAGAATGTTTTGGAGAGAGACGATGGCAAGAGTGAGAATCGACGCGATGATTTCCCTGTCTCACCGGAATTGTTAGTGTTTCTCCTAGAGAAACCGAACGAGGTGCGGCGACTAGAATCAGTGCTCTGTCTCGGCGCTACGATGGCGTCATTGGACATTGGACCCGCCATCGATGTAGGTGGATAATTCTTCTGCTTCCTGTCTTCTGGATAATTTGCATAAGAGTTCTGAGACGTCATGGACTCTTTTGGATCCTGCGTGTAGGACGGCTGGCGGCCCGAGAACATCGAAGTCATGCGGCCAAGCGTCTCAGTGACAGTGTTCGATCGCTTGTGACTGCCCTTTGGATGTCCGCCAGAAGGCCCAAGCTGGATTGAATGTCCTCGTTGCGTACTTGGCTGGCCAATGCTCTGATCGACGGCGCCAGATTGCTCAGGTTGCGCATATGGCGGCGATATCGAGTACTGCTTGCCCTTGGGTTGAGAAAATCGGCCCTCGGCATTTGTCTGCGCAACAGTCGCTGCGGACGGCTGACCATATGAGTTCCCTCTTGAAGGCAGTCTTGAGCCACCACCAAGCGTACCGCCAGTTGAAGGACGGACAGCGGAGTTGATGGGTGCGGCCCCGAAAGCTGTATAATCGGAGACGGATCGCTGAGGTTCTTGCTTAGGACGCATTGCTGCAGCCGATCCAGCTGCAGCAGATCGGCTCTGTTTGGCAGCGGTTGACGACAGATAGCCATCAGTAGGTGGTACTTCGGTCGGGCCTTGGTTCTTGACGCGCGATGGGCCAGCCAAAGGCTCGCCGGTCGGTGAGGTCTCGCCACGCACGGTTTGTGATTGAGGCGCAACATACTCGACTTGGACAGTTCGTCTCTTGTTATCCCGTGTGGTCTTCGGCTTCTCGGACGGAGGCGAGTTGATCTGTTCTCTCTTTGCGGTGAGGCCACCATGCGCGGGGGTCGGGGCTGTATGTGGTTTGCCCGGTTCACGGACGGAAGCACTGCGTGCGAGAGGCGGCTGTTGTTCGAAAGTGTCTTCTGGTAGTGAGTCAGCTCTGGAGAATGTGCGGGTGCTTGCAATCGTGATCTTACTCGAATAGACAGACGCCGCCTGCTGGGCGTCGGTGGCATTGGTGTTGCTGGACGTGATAAAGCCGACAACATGCGAGTAGTCGGCGAGCCAGCTATGGCGTGCGACTTCAAACAGATCCGCGCGCTTTCTTGGGTCGGGAACGAGTATGCGTTTGAGAAGGTCTCTTGCGTGTGGCGTAACATATTCGGGGAAAGTAAGCGGTGTTGATACGATATATTTGTACAGTAGATTGATGTTGTCGCCCTCGGGATTGGCTGGATCATCGTCGAATGGGAGGTAGCCTGCTAGCATGGCGTACTGTACTCGTTAGTTTTGCACCGGGGCGATTTGTGTTTGAGACTTACCAGGATGACACCACAACTCCACACGTCCACCTTACGGCCGGTGTACAGTGAGTCGCTGACCACCAATTCTGGCGCTGCGTAACAAGGACTTCCACAGCTGGTTTGCATAAGGTCTCCTCGGCGGGCACCTTCGCTTCCTTCCAGACCCAGGGATCTTATAAACTCCTTGTCGCCGAGTCTGTACTCGATCTCTTCGCTGAGCTCGTCGTTGGGATCGAACGTGTTGGCAAAGCCGAAATCGGTGATGATGATGTTCTTGTTCCGGTCCAACAGCAAGTTCTCAAGTTTCAAGTCTCGGTGAACGATACCCTTCTTGTGCAGGTAGCCCACGCCGGAGATGAGCTGCGAGAAGAGTTTCCGTGCAGGGCCGTCCTTGAGGTAGCGATGATTGAGGATGTAGTCGAACAGCTCTCCACCTGAAGCATATTCTAGGATGATACCAATGTGACGGTCAGTCTCGACCATCTCGTGTAAGCGAACAATGTTTGGGTGGTCCAGCTGGCGCAGGATCTGGATCTCGCGGTAGATCTTCTGTAGGCGATTCGAGTTTCCGCCCAGGGTTTCTCTTCTTATGAGCTTAATGGCGACTTCGACGGTGCTGTCCCGCTTCCAACCCATCTTGACCTTGCCAAATTCGCCCTCGCCCAGTGTCTGGCCGAGGATGTAGTTGCCAAACTTCGATCTCTTGGTGGAGCTCTCCGACTTGGAGTGGTCCTGTCTGCTCCTCCCGCCGCCTCGGCCGCCGTCGTCGACGCCCTCGCTGCCGACAAGGCCAAGACCTGTTATCGGGGTGAGGTCTGCGCCCGATGACCCCGGGATAGCCTCTGCTTGCCGCGCTTCTGCACGGGCAATGTCTTCTTGCGGGTCTGCGACTACAATTCGGTTTATGACAGTGCTCTCTTCGCGCGGGAGACTTGTTCCCGTTGGCGGCTGGCCGACGGCGGAGGCTGATCTGCTGTGCTGGGGCTGCGATCTGCTGGAGCTGCCCTGTTGACGCGGGCTGTCCTTCCCTCTTCGGCGGGTCTGAGCTGCATTTGCGGCCGCGTTCGCCGAGTCGTCACGGACCCGCTCGCCCTGTGACGAGCTGCCAGCTGCGGAGGACGGCGGCTGAGCACGATGCGACGAGGTCCGGGGCGGAGGCATTGGTCCGCTGCCCATGGACGTAGCGGTGTTGTTCATGGCGGGCGAGTTCTGCGTCGACGGGGGCAGCGGCTGGGCGCGCGGCGTGGTCAGGGTCGAGTTGTGAGACACGGCGGGCGAGTGGTGAGTCTGAGGGGTGGTCGGTGTATGCGGAGACGCGCCATTGCTGGGTCTTCGCGCCGGGCGGCGTGCCGAGGCGGGCGAGGCTGTTGCGGGCGACTGTTGTTGATAGTACTGCTGCCCATGCGGCGGCTGCGATGCCACGGCGGCCATGGCGTGCAGTGGCAGTCGCGGCGGCGAGTGCGGTGGGTGGTGTGGCTCAGGCAGAGGAGCGCGCTGGGCCGGCAGAAAGTGTCGATATCAGGTCCACTGGCGGTGCTGGGCGATCGAATGGGCGGGCGCGGGGAGGAGAGCTTGTCTAGTTCCCGCCGACACCAGACGCTGCACGCTGCAAGCTGCGCGCGGGCAACTCGGAAGCGGCTACGGAGCGGTGAGGACGTGGAGCGCGAGCAATTGGACGCGCAGAGGCTGAGCGTCGTGGGTGCGCGCAACGGGGCCGGCACTGCGATGGCCGTTGGGGTCGCGACGGGCGTGGGTTGTTGCTCTGGCAGCGCCTTCACATGCACTGTGAGCGAGCGTGCAGGAAGCGGGAGCGGACGATGGCTGCGCGGCGCCTCGCTGTGGTGGTGCTGCAACAAGAGCAGCGCGACCGGCTATCTAACGGTCGCCGCGAACAAGCGATGGAGAGTTTGACGTGTTGCTTGACGTGAGTGGAGGAGGCAGAGAGACGGGGCTGAGCGACCGTCTGCGAGATAATTTCGCTTGTCTGCGAGGCTTGTAAAGGAGATGCATGCACATCACCACCTGCTCGGCATACACTAACATGAACGCGCCAGACGCACAGAACACGGCACCGCTCCGCCAGCTGCACAAGATTGCACTCAACCGCGCCGGCCCAGCCTCTCGCAGCACGCGCTCTGTGGCTCGCTCTCTACGGCAGCGGCGCTGCACTGCACTGCGGGCTGCTGGCCGCGCCTGCGCCTGCGCTGCACGTCTCCTTTTGGCCTGCAAGGATCCTAGGCGTTTCAAACACCACGACCCCGGCTCAGGCGTCATTGCGCAAATTGCCCTTTATGCGCCGACCGCAGCTCGACGGACTCACGATGTCGAGTTGCGGGCAAGCCATGTTGGTCTGAGGCTTCAGGGCGTGGTAAAGGCGGTCATTTGGAGACATCGGGTGCACGTGGCGCTATCGACTGAACATCGTGGAGATGGCACGCATTGCAAATCACATGCAGCTCCCTTATCTCACCTCTCGTCGAGACGTCACGCACTGAGCCCTCGCCGACGCTTCGATTGGCAGCAAGACTCCGATTGATGACTCCATATTGCTACGTGTCTCGCCCAACACCCGCCTCTTGACCGCTCTGCCCCCTATTGTGTATATCATTGCACGCGCGTGGTTGCAGCAACGGACGCGACGTCGGCATCAACATCAACAACCCCAAGACTTGTCGCCAACGGCAATGACGCGAGGTCAGAAAGGCAAAAGCGTGCCCCTGGCTTCGAGCAAGGAAGCCCAGGTCGCAGCGAGTTCGCAGAGTCTTCGAGACACGACGGTGCCTGTCTGTCACCGTGTCTCAGCCTGCACATCTGCCCTGCATGCGCTGCATTCCTCGGTACCGCGCCCAATGAGCGCTGCCGCAGATGACTCGCAGCGTGCAGCTGGGCTCGTGATGGCCATGTGCGTTCAGCAATTCGAGTCCGTCTTCATCGCGGACTCTGCACAGCGAGCGCACCTTCACATGAAGTCGCAAACTTGTACAACTTGCAGATTTGGGGCGCATCCTCGGAGATTAGATAACGCTTGGGTCGCCCTTTCCGCATCGCCCGGATCCTCTTTCCGCTAGCGCCAACAGACTGTTACTCGAGCCTCGCTCCTTCCTTCCGGGCTTTTCGACATGTTTGGGATACATGGTCAGGAGAACGACGGCGAGTTAGTTTTGACGTCACACGGTGGAAATGATTTCTTAGTATTCATCTTAAGGCTTCGCCTTGCGGGAGGTCATCCTTTGCGCCGGCAACAACACCATCACTACCGAGCCTTCACATCTTGATCTCGCTTGGCACGCCCATGTCCATGATATCGACGCCCTTCTGCAGCTCAGCCTTACCCGGCATCTTGCCTCGCCGCATCAGCTCTGCGCTCTGAGTCATGTACGGATCCTTCATCATGGACGCCACTGCGACAACCTCATCTCCCTTGGTGTAGTACGCGACGAACGATGGCTTTTCTGGCTCGCCTTGGAGAACCACATCGTCGTATCCACCGACTGTGTTACCACAGTATCGCAACTGCGAGCCGAGGGCTGACCAGAAGACAGGTATGAACGGCTTTGGCTTGGCTCCGGGGTTGTTGATCAAGTTGGCCACGGAGCGGCCTGCGTTTTGTGCAACGTTCCAATGTTCAATGCGTATAGGCGACCCGTTGCCACCAGGGCCGTGGTAGGGGTACGTTGCAATGTCGCCAATGGCGTAGACATCTTTCAGCCCGTTGACGGCGAACGACTCATCCGTCTTCAATGATCCGTCCTTCTCCAGCGTCACGGCTGAATTATCCTTCAGGTATTCGGTCGCAGGCGCGACACCGACACCTTCAATAACAAGGTCCGCCTCGAGTGTGGTTCCATCCTTGAGAAGTACTGCACCGACCTTTGAGGAGTCGCTCTTGGATGGTGTTGCCTTCTCCACACTTGCGCCCATTTTGAACTTGACACCATTCTTCTCGAGGAGGCCCCGGAAAATCTTGCCAACCTTCTTGCCCATTACCCGCTCCATGGGCTCTGTAAAGTGGTCAGCTAATTTTGTCAGGCTACAATGCGTACTCACCCTCTTCCATTCCGATTATTGTTACATCGTTCTTCATGCCCGCTAAACAGTTGCCCACCTCCATACCGATGAAGGAGCTGCCGATCACAACAACCTTCTTGCCATTGTCTCCGACAGCCTTCAGGATATTTTGCGCGTCCGGTAATGTTCGTAGCAGGAAGACGTTGCCCAGGTCACCCTTCAGACCGTCGAGTGGCAGCCACCTTGGTGTGCCACCAGTTGCCAGTACTAGCTTGGAGTATTCGTATGTCTCGCCAGACTTGGTTGACACTTTCTTGCTTGAAAAGTCAATGCTGTTGACCTCGCCCTCCTTGAACTCGATCGACGCATCTTTGTAGAAGTCCTTTTGTCTCCATGCCGCTTTCGAAAGGTCAGCCAAGAGGGCCTTGGATAGCTTAGTTCGATCGATCGGTTGGTATCCTTCTTTTGAGATCACAGTGATCTGTCCGGTATAACCCCCACCCCGTAGACCTTCGACTGCACCAAGTGTGCCGGAGCCACTAAGCTTATCAGCAGTACTCATCAAAGTAATGGCGATTACGTACCCTCCAATAACGAGCACCTTGTCACTGCTCACTGATGAACACTTGAGATTCAGGGACCTCCGATTCGCCTTCAATGTGTCCTCGTCGGTCTTGACGTATACGGCACCGTCTCGCTCAAACACTTCGTACTTCGACAAAGGATCGAGGGCAGGTGCGTCTTCGACATCTCCAGTTGCGACGCTGAAGCAAGCTGTACAACGTCAGTCGTGAATTGTATGACAAGCCCATCCATACATACCACCATGCCACGGGCAAGTAATGCGGCCCTCGGGAGTGAGAACGCCCTTCGCCAGCGGTGCGCCGTAATGCGTGCAATTGGCCGAAGTAGCATGAACCTTGTCTTGCACCTTCAACAACAGCACCTTTCCGCCCTCGACCCCTTCGACTTCCACCTCCTTCTTCTCTCCATTCTTGAGACTCAAAGACGTCACGTCCTTGAGCTTGAACTCCTTCGCCATGGCTGGAGCTGTCGTACCAAACGCGGGTCGTAGTAATCTAGCAGTAGCACTAAACTGGAGCTTGAGAGACTTTCGGAAAGGTCGAAGAACACGAAGTGAGTTCATGAATTGCTATATAATCGAAGGTAGGAGGAAGACGTGAGCTTGCTCGATGATGCTGGCAAATGGCGGGGTGAAGAGTAAGCATCATGAGGCATTGACGTGATTTGCTCGGCGAGTTGCCAGACAGGTGTGTCCCGGTTGTCATGACGTAGGTACTAAACGCGGAAGGTACGCGTCGGAGTTGCATTATCGATAAGCGATCGACCCTGCACGCCCTGCCCCACTCTCGATAGGACCCAATGCCATTCTTCCGAGAGCACACCTACCTCTTTACAACGCGACTAATGAGAATACTCAATGGACTGGCAGGTACGCCTGGATCAAGTCGTCCGTGATTTGACTTGGAAATATCTGCGTCTAGCCCAGCAGGCCTTTCAATGGTGAAAGATGTGGCTGCGATTGAAGTTTGCAATGGTGTTGATTGTGTCCGTACTGAGAGCATTCCAATGCATACCTGGAAGAATCAATGATGTCCTGCTACTCGACTACACAAATGTGCATGAGTAGGCATGGACTTGGGCCAAAATACCATCCCACACAATGGCCAGAACCGATCTTCCAACTTCACCAGCACACCACACCTTCAACCTTCACCACACAATCTGCCACGTCGTATGACTGAACCCCACAATCTGACTAAACGCCTCATCCCTCTGCTCCAGGTTCTTCATCACATACTCCTTCCCCTCCTTCGTTACGAGCTTCAAGTCCTTACCCGAATCCGTCGTCAATTTACTCGGCACGTTTTTCTTCACAATGCGATCCTGCTTTTCAATCTTACTGATCTGGTCATACGGAAGATGGAAGTGCACTGTATGTCCCACATTGCTGACGAAGCGACACGATGCGGCGCTGATGATCAGGTGTCCAGTGTCTTTGTTAACGTGGGCCTTGTAGAAGCCGTAGTCTTGTGCTTGTGCGGACTCCGGCGTCGTCTTGATGGGTATTGCAGAGGGTAGGGGCGTGTTATTCGTTTGGTTGTTGGTGTTCGCTGCGACGCGTGTGCCTTCGGCTTGGATATATTGGATAGCCCATTCGGCGTGCGTTGGGATGTTCCAGAGAATGCGCTTCGTTGGCGACACCAGAAGACGGTACTCTGGGAAGTTGGTGGCGAGCGGGAACAGAGCGAAGAATGTGAAGCCGAAGCTGAGGCCCATGAGTTTGACTAGTAGCCAGAGCGGGATAAATGGAATGATGAGAATGATGCACGCGAATGCTGCGAGAGTGGTAGCTGTACGTGTGGGTTTGCGCCATTCGTAGAAGTTGCGGACGGACTCGAAGAAGTTCGCCATATCGGCGAGTTGGACCATGAGCCAGGGCCCGAGGACTTCAAGGATCTCGTCAGCCCATTTGTCATTGTCGCGCTTCTCAATGAATTCGGTAAGAGAGAGCGCGGTTTGTTGCTGGTCCTCTCGGTGTTTGATATCCTGGCGCAAGTCTTCAAGGCTGTTGCCGTGTACACGACGCTCAATGACCAGGTACAGAATAGCGGACATCTAATCATTAATTAGGATAGGATCTTCACATTGAAATAGTCTTCAAGACTCACCATGCCTGGCAACAGTAGGTTGAAGTACCACAGAACAAGATAGATCAACAAGTACTTGAAGGTCTCCGGAGGACTCTCCCACCGGTACACTCGCCGAGTTGTCATAACAAACTCCTGGAGCGGCGAGGTTGCAACGATGAGACGCTCAATGTTCGGCATGATTGTCTCCTTGGATGGGTTCGGCGGTTCAGATCCGTAGCCGATGTATTGTCCGCCGTACCTGTGAGCATAATATATGAGTTGCTGCAGTAATCAATTGAAGCTTTTGTCATGATGCTTGCAATGGAAAACTTACATGTTGCCAATAACCTTTCCAGTCCATGAAAAGTTCTCCCCGGATATTCTTCCTCTGAAAGTCTGCTGGCGTCTTCTGCACCATTGTCTCCCGCGGTAATTGCCTTACCTTGGTGACATGCCGATCAAGCGACCATCGCGCATATGTGCTTTGTCTCTCTTTCAACAATTGCGATACATCCTGAATTGCCATCAGTCTCTCATGTTCCGTTGTCGCCCGTCCAATCTTGTCGTGCGCATTAACCAGATCGACTTCCTGTCCGTGAGGGATCTCTTTGGCAGCAATGTTCGCTGCAACTTCTTGATTGCCCTGACTCGAAACCTTGGACTTGACGGTGTCGACAGGATTATGAACAAAATCCTTCATGGTATGCTTGTCTGGTGCTGGCAGCTTCTCCGTCAGTCTTGAATCCGACTTTGTGTCGGCCGCGTTAGCTAGGACCGGCGCATGTGAGCTGAGATCATCTGAGTCTTTGCTGATGTGGAGCTTCTGTCGGATCTTGACAGCCGCGTGGTGTTTGCGTTCCTTCAGCGCATTCACCATGTTGGACGACGAGCGACCGACAGGCTCAATGGGTGGGTCATCCTCGACAGGCTGTAAGTCCTGCGGAGGAAGTTGAATTTGGCCCTGTTTTGTGACGTTTGACCGATCTATGCCAATGTCCATTTCATCCACCTGCACCGACTCTTTGTTAGGATTCATGTTTCTTGCTAGCCAGTCGGCTGTAGTGATATCCCAGCGCTATCGTTGTTAGTGATCTCCGAGATGTGTACAAGTGATCAAATTTGCAAAGCAAGGTTGTGCGGACAGAGAAGGCGCAGAGCCTTGGCTCGTTGTGCGCGTGCCCGTTTGCGTGCTGTATCACCATAACTGGTCATCGCGACGTCATCCTGGCAACGTCAAGTGGCAAGTACTCAAGAACCTGTGAATATAAAGTGAGAACCAAAGAATTGAGACGCAAGGGCTAAGAGCTTCACAAGGGCAAGTGCTAGTGACAGACAACGCCATGCCTGATGTTACCGATATACCGATACTGTGACAAAGGGTCCGAGGAAGGTGGACCAAGAGGGAGCTAGCTGACTCAGCGCCCCACTCTTTTTCAGCGTGCGACAACCCAGATCGTGAAGAAAACGCGGTATATTGGTACAGTTGGAAAGTGATGCAATTCAGTTCTCGAGACCTGCTACTACAACTTTCCTCGTGATTACTACCGTGGGTTTCGCAGCAAGATCTTCAACTACAGACCAAGATTCTCAATCACAACCCAAACCATGTCATCCGCTCCAATTGACGTCCCAGTGATATTTGCACTTGTCCGTGCCTTCAACCTCTCAGCGCGTGCTTCCTTCAACTTATTCCTGAATTTCAGCTTCTCCTTCTTCAACTCCTTCTTCTTGTCCCTGTATTCTTTCTTCGCTTGCTTCCACTGTGGTGTCCGCTTTGCTTTCGCCTTGCCCTTCCCAGTATACGATGCTTTGAGCTCACGCTTCTTGCATCTATGGTCGCGCTTTAGGTCTCTACGTTTCTGTTTGTGTTCCTTATTCAAGCCGCGTTTCGAGATCTTTTCCTCGACCTTGAGGTCCATAGCGGTCTTCTCATTTTGCGCCTTCTCAATAGCTAGGGCACGCTCCTCGGCGATCTCTTCGGAGGACTTCTTACCTTTCTGGGCGGCGGCTTCGGCTTGCTTGTTGATAGATTGAATGCGTTTGAGAAAGATTCCTTGGGTATCCGGCAGATCTTCGTCGTCTGAGTCAGAATCAGAGTCAAAGTCCGAATCGGAGTCACTCGAGTCTGAGGAGGTGGAAGATGCGTCGTCATCATCCTTAGACTTCGCTGTTTTCGTTCTGTTGATGTCGTCGTCGTACTTCGGGGGCTCATTGCTGCTTTTACAGTTGCCTCGCAATACGCCCGTCTCTTGAGCATGAGGCCCTTCGTCGTAGCTGGGCGGTAGTGCATCGTCTCGCTGGATGGGTACTGCTGCTGGACCACGCCTAGTGCCACTACCACTGGCTCGAGCTGACACTTGCTCACTCCAGGTTTCGGCTCGCTTGCCTACATCCTTACCCCAAACTTCTGCTTGCTTCCCGAAATGCTGGCCCCAGTCGCCCATTCTTTTACCGAAATCTTCGCCCCACTTTCCGAGATTTTGGCCCAATGCAGCCCACTCATTTGCGGACTGTGAGTGGCTGTGCCCACCCAAACGCTGTCCTGCACGATCTCGTCCGCAATGAGGCGGGCCATGCGGGAGAAATGAAGGGCCCAACGAACCACGGCCTCGACCACCGAAAGGGCCGCGGCCAGCACCGCTGAATGGACCGCGACCTGGGTGTCCAAAGGGACCGTGACCTGGTCTGCCGAACGGACCGTTACCCGGAGGTCCAAAAGGTCCACGACCCGGTGCGCCAAAAGGCATCCATGGCCCTCCACGATGGCCACCTCTTCCCCGACCATGGTGAAGTTCGTCGGACCCTCCAGCATGAGAAAAACTGTCGTGGTGCGTTGCTGGCTCTGGAACAGAATGTGGCGGATCTTCAACGTCAGTGCGTGCACCTGTTTTCCCATCCACTTCTCTTTGCTTTTTATGTCGCGCGGCCATGAATTGTAGGAGCGAAGTTTGTGCATTGGGTGACGGCACATCGAACTCCAAAGCTTCAGTCCACGGGTGTAGAGCTTGTGCTCGTCTGATCGAGGTTCTAGTTGTATCAAGAACACTGGCCACAGCACCAGCTCTCTGTCCTCTGTCGTTAGGGATAGCAAGAGCCTCAATCAGTGACGAGAGCGACTGTAGTGAGACCCGAAGACCGCGGGGTGCAAAGAAACCTTCGTTCGCTGCCGTGATGTAGTCTTGCACGAGAGTTGCAGTAGCACTTGTTGTTGGCGCCTCAGTGAGCAGGTCCTCGGCAGGCATGTTTGCTGCCACGCACAAGGCATTGAGACCATCCAGGAACTCCACGAACTCGGCCGGCCGAATGGAGTGAGCATGGAGAGCTTTGGCGTATGCTCGCGAAAATCGTACAGGCGTACATTCGAGACCGCCATGGTCATAACTAGGCATGTTCTGAGGTAGTGCGATGCGTCTAGTGAGACGTGGCGCATATTGAACATCTGCGTCTGGCTCATGGCGTGTGAAGTTGAGCGCGCGATCAAGGAGTCCTGCAGCCGAATCCGGAGCAAGAGGTGAAACGGTAGGTCCAACTCTTCCTACGGGAATGTTGTCGCTGTTCTGCACGTGCTGGATAGGTACTGCTGTTGCTGATCCATTCGTCACATTGCCATACTCAGGTGCTCGCTCATGCTCGGCGGCATCGTCCATTTGTTCACCTCTTACGCGATATTCCCATACTTCTGGTTCATTTGGTCCTTCATTCAGGGTCAGACGATGCGCTTCGATCTGATTCGGGTCTAGTGGAGTGATTCCATTTCGAGCGTCGCTCACAGCTTGATGCTGTGCCTCGTCATAGGAAGGTGGAAGATCATCATATTCCGGCCCGCCTCTGGGACTGTGTAGGGGTGTTGGGTCGAACTCGGCATCGGAATCGTCTACAAATGATGATGAGCGTGGCGTGAAGGGTGCGCTGGACTGTGATGATGTTGAAGGTGGCGGGAGATCGATGTTGAGGTTTGAATTGGCGGGGTTCGGTGGCTGGTCAGCCATCATTTGTGTGGTGTGCTACTCTTGAGAGATTTTTCGAGGAAGGTGTCGAAGTGCTGAAATGGAATCAATCCGTTGACTTGCAGGATCAAAGCTTAAATCTGGAGCTCGTCCCAAGCTTGTGATGCTGGAGAGCAGCTCACGTTTGTTGCTGCCTTGTGTCGGTTGGGGCGGCGTCCAATGGCGCTCTGGAAACCGCGCGTCTTACGTGCGCGAACGTTACCACAAGCCTTGCTCATTGTAGCCTCTCACACGTACTCTTGCACTCAGCCCTCGGATTCTCGCGTACATGTAGCGCTGCAGGACACTGGCGTGTGCAGTTTGTGCCTCCGCATCGCCTTACACTGCGCCACACCTGTGGCGTCACATCGGAGCCCATTCGACGTGTCTGACAGTGTAGTCCATATGAGCGGGCTGCTCGTAATTTATCCAGCTTACTAAATTATAGGCGCGCTTCCACCCTCCTTCCGATACTTGTAGTGTAGGTCTTCCCTGCCTCAGGCCCCCAACCGTGCCACTGCAAGCGTCAACCTTTCACTTCAACCACCACGTCTCCACCTGTAACCCAGGAACACTTTCTCAATTGCATTCCATCGCCAATGTCGTAGTCACCATCTTGCCACATCCACAGCCCCACATGGCTTATTAGTCGAAGCTTATCACGGTGTGTGACCACCTTCGGCGCGCAGTCCTTGCCGCGGCTTCACACAATACCTTCAAAACGTCAATGCAGCAGATCAAGATAGCTGTGATAGGCCTCGGAGCTGCCGGCCTGGTAGCACTGAAGAATCTCAAAGAAGAGGGATTCAATGTAACGGGATTTGAGCGGAACAGCTATATAGGAGGGCTGTGGAAATACTCTGAAAATGACCAAACCTCAGTCTTGAATACGACTGTTGTGAACATCTCGAAGGAAAGAGTAGGTCTTGCTTCCGCCCTGTTCTGGGATGACCTGAGCTAAATGATGACATAGGGCTGCTTTTCGGATTTCCCGTATCCTGAATGTGAGCATCGCACATGCTTCGGCAATGTACTTCTTCTAAAGCCAAACAGCTGTTCCGTCATACCCAACAGGAGTCCAAGTGCATCAGTATTTAACCAGCTATGCTGAGCATTTCGACCTCGGACGGCACGTTGAGCTGAACTGCCTCATTCAGCAAATTGTCTTTAACGACGAGCAGCAGAGGTGGATTATCAAGGTTCAAGACCAAACGGACAAGTGCTTCGACAAAGTCGTGATAGCGATCGGAGGCATGGTCGGGCTGCCCAACGTTCCTACTATTGAAGGCATGACCAAATTTGAAGGCATGAACCTCCACGCCCAGACCTTCAAGCGCCCGGCAGACTTCGCGGGCAAAAGAGTCATGGTGGTAGGCTTCGGAAACAGCGCAGCAGACACAGCCACGCAGCTCGTCGGTATCGCGGACAGAATCTACCTCGCTCATCGGCACGGCGCACGCGTCCTACCTCGCACTCTCAACGGCTGGCCAATTGACCACACACAATCATTGCGTCTTTTCACTATCCTCACGCTGATCATGCGTCTGTTCCCTCGGTGGGGCGAGCGAACTTTTGATAAAATGCTCAAGGGCATGCAGGACAAGAGCTTCGAAGTACGTCCAGAGTGGGGCTTCGAGCCTGCGCAAAAGGTGCCGCTTGTGTCTGACACTCTGGTCAATTGTCTGGAGAACGGAAGCATCCAGTCGACCAAAGGGGTAAAGCGTGTCCTTAGCGGAACAGAAGTCGAGCTCGAAGATGAGAGCAAAGTTGCAGTCGACGTGATAATTTGGTGCACGGGCTATAAGTCCGACTTCAGTATAATCGATTCGCGCTTCGAGCCCACGGCTCCCGGTACAGTAGCATGGACCACGGCACAAGGCTCGAATGGAAAGTCGCTGTTCCGACTGTGGAACAACGTCTTCTCACTCGAGAAGCCGGAGAGTCTGGCGTTCTTGGGGAACGTACATTTTGCAGCTGGAGGATTCATGATCTTCGATATGGCGGCGATGGCTATCACGCAGGTCTGGAAAGGCGCGTCACAACTACCTCGCAGGGTGCAACTTCTGCAAGACGTTGAAGAGCATCATGGCTGGATCGCTGACCAAGCATCTCGCGGGTACAACTACTCGCCTGGTAATGTTGATGCGGGGAAGTGGACCAAGACCATGGATGATCTTGGAGGGACAGGTGTGAACGAGTATCTTGGATATGGTTGGAAGGGATGGTGGTTCTGGTTGAGGAATATGAGGTTCTGCCGCTTGTTGATGGATGGCGTCTGGACGCCGCACATATATCGAGTGTTTGACGGGAAGAGGAAGACATGGGAAGGTGCGCGAGCAGCAATTGAGCTTGTAAATGCTTCAGTTGCGGAGAACAAGAAGTCGAAGACATGTTAGAAATTCATCGACGATAATGATGCTGAATTTCAACCGGGTCCAAAGCGCTTCATGTGAGCCCGTGCTCCAGGTTGCTGACTGCTCACCGGCGCCTGAAACGATATTGTTGATGGTTGTTTCGGTGACGTGAAGGTGATGTCCAGCGGTGATCAGACACGCGCACGGACGTACGAGGATCGGACATGCATGGAAACCACGAGCTTCATCAGCCCATTTCCAAACACTTCCACGACGCAGACACGCACAACACCCAATTGCTTGCCGCCTTGCGAGGCTCCGTCGCTAAATACCACGTCCACGTCCACCGACGCAGATAACCGAATACGTCACGCCCAAAGCGCACACAAGTAGAGCGGACAGTAATGGCGACGCAGACACTACATGGGTCGTGCGCCTGCGGTCGCAACCGCTACGTGGTCGAGATTCCAGCACACCAGGTGCAGCAGGCTGAGCTGCGATACGACAACACATCGGCATCACGTATGTCCCCTCGCTCCCAGTGCATCGCAGATATATGCGGCCGCACGAGTCACGTCATGCCACGCGCCTGTCAGTACCAACCTTCTGGAGGACCCTGACGCTAACGGGCCTGACAGGACACCACTCTGCAAACCCACTGACGCTCTGGCTCCGCGTCCCACTGCCCTGGTACACATCGGCGACGTTCGCTCAGTTCCCCGACGAGACGCGGTCGAGCATCCAGCGGTCCTTCACTTCACCCTTCACCTCCAACCACCGCCGCGTATTCTGCGGATACTGCGGCACACAACTCTCGTCATGGAACGAGCGGTCGCGCGAGGAGGCGGACCACATCTGCCTGACGGTCGGCAGCTTGCTGGATGAAGACCAGGCGTTGCTGGAGGAGCTTGGCTTCCTACCCAGCAGCGAGAGCAGTGATGAGGATACCAGCCACGCCGACGGCCCCTCGCGATCGAGCTCTTCGCGGCCCGTCGCGCGTCCAGACCCGGCGGCGCGTGGCGCACCCTGGTTCGAAGAGATAGTCCGGAACACCAGGCTGGGACGCTTCAAGCAGCAGCGCGGCGGACACACTTCCAGCGGCGTCCAAGTCGAGTGGGAAGTCATAGAGTGGACCGAGGGCGACGATGGCGACAACGACGGGCGCGCCACGCCTTCGACTGGCAAGAGGAAGATAGGCGATGTTGAGGCAGTCGAGGACAGTGACATGCGGAACACGTAGCTTCCGGGGAAGTGCATGTGTCATAGAACGGAACTGCTCACGCTTTACGAGAAAATGGTGGGCGCAAATAATGATTTGGGAGCACTGGGCTGGGCGTATCAACGGCATTTCACTACGCTGTATCAGTACACTTATCCGATCAACGGCGCATCTAACACAATCCATTCTAGATCTACTTTCAGATCATGCACGATTCCACCAACAGGACGGTGCATCTGCGATCACAAATCCCCACTGTTCGGTACATTTCATTTCTCGATACGCTCGACAGTCGTGCACTTGATGGCTGACGTGCCGATTGGCCAATGACCATGTCCAGAGCTCCACGGGGCTCAAAAAGGAAGGCGTGGGGGCAGCGCCCACGAGCCGTAGTTTGGGCAGGCGCCACTGGGACCCTGCCGTGCGGGAAGGCGGGAGGGTGCTCCATTGATCAGACTTTGGTGTTGACAGCACAGCAGTCGTAAGAACGCGTGCGATTGCAACATCTCCAAAAAGCCACCCCGGTGACGAGTCGTGACGTGAACGCCAGTTCGGCATCGCCAATCCTATCAGTCTTTTTATCTCGCCTTACGCGAGCGTCTTACGCCCCAAGCCACCTCTGCCGCATCGAAGCGGGTACATATCTGCATCAGCACGCATGTCACTTATTGGCTACTAGCATCACGCTTATTTCTGCACATCCCTGCACTCCTTCTCAAAACCACGCTGCTTGGCGTCTTCGTCTTCTGCGCGTGCTGATAAGCAGCCTAACCCAAGTCTCGACTCGGTCTCGTCTGCGCCAGCCATCCGGGACATGGATTTAGTTGGCCTTACAGCGGACTCCCCTGCGACAGACCACGCAGGGACCGTGGACAAGTGCTGCCGCTGTCGTCTCCGGAGCCTATCTGTGGCGTCGCTTAGTGCCAGATGAACGTAAGTGTCTTATGTCTTGTGCAGTGTAGATAGGCGTCCAAACCCGCCTGCCAAATGGTACGTGTATTAAGGGGATGCAGTGCATGCAACATGCTGGCCCCGAGGGTTTCTTTTACTTCTTGCTGCACGCCGTCCGCCTCTCTGAACGTTCCAGGGCCCCGGTATTAATTCTCAGAAGGCCATTTGTGATCGTCGCCGTTTCTTCCTTTCATCTTTATTAGATCTGCGAGGGGACTTGCCTCTCTTATACCATCGCACTGCAGTTTTCACACTGTTAGCGCCATCGACAACCGTCTTTTGCTCATCTCCGCCTCCTATTACGTCGAACAAGTGTCTTCGGCGCAGAGTGGTGTGCTGTGGCGCCCTGATAAGAACGAGATATGAGCGAGATGGAGAAGCATAGTGCGGAGAAGCCCCGACTGGAGACCGATGATAGTGTTGGTGTGGGCGAGGTGCTGAATGCGTCTGGACACAAGCAGGAGCTTGAACGACAGTTCAGCCTGTTGTCGATATGCTCAATCGGTATCACGACTGGTAATGTCTGGGCGGCTCTGGGAGGATCTATTGTAAGTTCACTTTGTTTTCTTCCGATCCTCCATCACTCTCACTTGACTCAGTTCCAGACCTCGCAATGGCAGGGCTGATCCAATCAAACAGGTTATCGCTCTCTACAATGGTGGCCCACCAGGCGTCATCTACGGTTTCATTGCTGTATCATGCATGTACTTCATGATTGCGGCCTGCATAGCTGAGATGGCTTCTGCCATTCCATCAGCAGCTGGTGTATACCACTGGGCTAGCGTGACAGCTGGCGCAAAGTATGGTCGCGTAGTCGGCTTCTTCGCTGGATGGTAAGTCCTACCATTTTCCCTTCCCACCATCACAATTCACCGAACAAGGATCACTGACAGGTCCAAAAAGGTGGAATTTCCTCGGCTGGCTCTTCGGCACTGCCTCCATTTCGTCCATCCTCGCCAACCAAATCATCTCCATGTACGGCCTCTTTCACGATGGCTACGAATATGAGCGCTGGCAGGTGTTCATCGTGTACCTGTTCATGACTTGGCTATCCGCCTTCGTTGTCATGTTCATGAACCGCGGGCTTCCCACTATCACCAAGATGGGCCTATTCTTCATCCTGGCTGGTGTCTTCGTCACTATCCTGGTCTGCGCCATCATGCCGAGTAAGACCGGCAAGGGATACGCAAGTAACTCGTTTGTATGGAAGGATTGGGAAAACCAAGCAGGCTGGAGCAGTGATGGTTTCGTGTTCTGCGCGGGTATGCTGAATGGTGCTTTTGCCGTTGGAACACCGTGAGCTTTCCCCACCCCCTCCCCTCTACCACAGAATCCACATACTAAGAATAGTTTGTAGCGACTGCGTGTCCCATCTCGCAGAAGAAATCCCCCGCCCTCGCATAAACATTCCCAGAGCCATCCTCGCGCAATACGTTGTCGGCTTCCTCAGCGCCTTCTGCTATGTCGTCACAATTTTCTACTCCGTCAACGACCTGGCCACCCTCTTCGACAACCCCTGGCCGTTCCCCCTCGCCGAACTCTACCGCCAAGCCACAAACTCGCGCTCCGGCTCCCTCGGCCTCCTCATCGTCATCTTCCTGCCCACCCTCAGCACCAGCATCGGCTGCTACATTACAACCGGCCGCATGCTCTGGACGCTCGGTCGCGACGGCGCAACCCCGTTCTCCGCCTGGGTCGGCCACGTCAACAAGTCCTGGGGCTGCCCGTTCAACGCGACCCTTGTCTGTGCCGTTCTCAACACCATCATCGGCCTCGTGTACGTCGGATCTAGCACCGCCTTCTCCGCTTTCGTCGGCTCCTTTATCGTCCTCGCGTCCCTCTCCTACCTCGCCTTCATCCTGCCCAACATCTACTCGCGCCGCAAATACGTCATTCGCGGACCCTTCGCCATGCCTGATCCTGTTTTCTACGCCGTTGCCGGCATCGCGAGCGCATACATGTCTGTCTGGATCGTGATTTACTGCTTCCCCTTCGCGGTGCCGTTTGATGCGACAACGATGAATTACACGAGCACCATGACGGGCGGATGCACGATTCTGCTGGGCGGGTGGTATTTGTGGATCAGGAATAAGGGATATGTGGGCCCCAGGGCGTTAGTGGAGGAGACGGAGAAGAGATTGGCGCGCGGAGAAGATGTGGTTGTGGGGACAGGGAGTATTGTGGAGACCATCTAGCTCAGATCGAGGAGCTGGAGGGGCGTGGAGTATATGGAATTGAGGGACTGCGGAGAGGAGCAGATAGAAGGTAGTTTTAAACACCCCTTTGTGTAGACTTCTCAAAAAGCATAAATGTGTTCCAATGGTCAGTGCTGGGTATTTGATGTTTGCATCTTGGTGCTGCCGATTGCCAGGTTTAGCCGATAAGTCTTCCCTCAAGACGCGCCCAATAACCACTGGTGGTAGGAATTTGTACAACACGAACGGGGCGTACACTGAGACCATGTGCCGACATCGAGTTTCGTCCGTGATGCAGCATATATTGCACACAGGCGCAGGTATAGGCCAATGCCACTTAGACGAAAATTATAACTGCATGATGTTCGTGTAGAAACATGAGGCTCATCTTCGCACCTCTCTTCTTTTGCGCGTTCCTGTCTAAAGCGAATGCATACTGTACGTTCGTCAGTCTCGTAGCAAGATATATCATTAACCAATACTCGGATACTTCTAGCACATCAACAGACCTAGTTTGTGGTCGCAACGCTACCAACGCTCGGAACAATTCCAAGACCACCATCATGCGGGCGGGCGAAAGGGTTGGCTTTGTGTTTGGCGAGCCGATGTTGGCTACGGTGCGCATAGCCTTGTGCTCCCCCTGACCGTAGTTGATATAGTTCTGTAAAGGACGATCATGTCCCACGAACCCAACACCAAGGAGACTTTTCCGTGCGGCTTTCCAGAGCCACCGAAGGTGGCGTCAACTGGTAGCGTGGCGCCGGCGAATGGTTTAAGATTCTGATTGTGCTTGTGGCCAACGGAGCAATGGATGGATTGGAGCTTGCTGGGAATATGAAGTTGTATGATTGATCCATTTTACGCGCAATGGGGGATGTAAATGGTCGAGAGAGTAAGTCCCGAGCGAGCGATAATGTCATCATGGGCATGTGTGACTAATGACTGATGACTGATGTGACAGTGGAACTTCACCATCCCGACTTCCACGCCGCCGGGCAATCACCTACTGCACTTCCAAAATATCTACCCAGACCCTGCAACTAGAGTTCTCGGTGACTTCATCGCTGCTACTGCAAGCGACGTCAATTTGATTTGTGGGCACTGTTGATGGAAAAATGCAAGGCGCATCATGTGCGGTGAGGGAGGTGTGGTCCAGCATGGCGGCGGAGGTATCCCGAGGTCGCGTCCTCGTGAAGCCACGATTACATATCGAGGAGTAAATGCTGTCATGATGCCAGTTCTGGTAGTTTGAACTTCTGATAGCCTGCGCGATGGCAACCTCGAGATTTACAGACTGCACACCAAGAAGACAGCAACAAGGAGCAAGTGAACGCGTCAGGCAGGACGTGGCGGTCTAAAGCGCGCCGAGTCATGTAGGCAGAGTGCGCGATTCGTGTTCCGCTCGGTCAAATTCATCGCGTTTAGCATCACATTTTTCTCAGTCCAACACACATTGCGCGCATTCCTCAAGCCTTGAACAAACTAAGCTGCAGAGCCTGAAGCATAAACAGACTGAATCTTTACCAAGATCAATAGCTAGTTTTGACGATTCGACCATTGATTGCTTCGCTTCAGCGCAATGAAGTTCACACGCCTCCCCCACATCCCCGCGATTCCGCGACTCCGATGACGCCGCCCCAGACTTCGCACTGCACAGGATAGCTTTATCCGCACTGCCACCGTGAACGATTACCCGCTTTGAGGTCTCAGGACAGTCCAGAATCGAGCCGCTAGTATGGACTCGTCGTCTCATTGGGCAATGGCCCGAAGAGCGGTTCCTGTGACTGACCTCAGACCTAAGCTTAAATCCGACTTCGAGACTTCGACCATCCACATATAGCTTCCAGACACCATCGCTGTCAGAGCCGTCATTCAATTGCACCTTCAAGACATCGCTCAAATTCATGTCACCAACCCGGACCTCGAAGCGAGTCAAGATGTCACCCTCAACTGATCGTAAACGTGCCGTGCGAATCGCCGGCTGTTCTGGTGGCTTTCTTGACCGCGCAGATGCCATCACTCGCATGGCTGGAGATCCCGACGTCGATGTGATCATGGGTGAGCACAAAAGGCATACCGCCATATTGATTCGATGCTAACTATGATAGGCGACTGGTTGTCGGAGATGACAATGACTGTACATGGAAGCGGGAAAGTCAAAAGCCGCTCCAGCCAAAATGGCAGCGCACCACTCACTCTGGAGGAGCGCAAAAAGAACGCCATGTTTGCCGAAACCTTCATCTCCTGCTTTGAGCCTGCAATCCCAAATTTGGTCAAAAATGGCGCCAAGCTCGCAGTCAATGCGGGCGCTTCAGACACTGAATTGCTAGCTGATGTTGTTGTTGATATG
>TARA_R110002003_G_scaffold45_15_pt1 | contig 50945 bp, 51 predicted proteins | sample TARA_R110002003 | Tara Oceans TARA_R110002003 (sample SAMEA4396441) | marine metagenome | biome: Westerlies Biome; feature: [SRF] surface water layer (ENVO:00010504); material: water (ENVO:00002006), including particulate matter (ENVO:01000060) such as... | depth 5 m | reverse complement strand
CTCTCTCAACAACGCTCTCTTCCGCTTCGGCAGCGTGACAAGCGCATGGTACGCAAACCACGCCAATCCGCCAAAAAGGAACAACACTGCGGCTATTATACCTACAATATCGGGTGTAGCCAGCGAAGTTCCTGCTTCGCTGGAGATAAGGATAGTCGATGTTGGTGCGGATGCATGAGCGATGGTGGTGTTGTTAAAGCGGATGCAGGGGTGAGAGGAAGGGGTAGAAGTAGAGATAGGTGCGAGTAGCGATGGAGTTGGGGAGGTGTAGTTGGTGTTGATAGGGATGTAGGGGTAGAATGGTGTTGGGGCCATCGTGCTTTTGAATTCAAGGGCAATCGGTTCATTGGGATTGGGATGGGGAGTGAAAAGAGAGAACATGTTATAGCCGGCTCGAAGTGAAATTGTACTTTGGATGAGAGAGATGGTGCACTGACAATGTCACTGGAATAAGGTGAGACAATGTAGCGCACTGGAGGTCATTGTTGTGAAATTGGGAATATGCAAGACGTCATTAGCCGGAATGTTGTGTCACGTCCACGGGTAATAAGACATGATCGCAAATTTATACATGATGCTAGGTCATTGTTTGGTGGTAGAGGTGAAGGGCTGGTCCCGTGACGTGCACGTGTGGTACTTATCGATAAGCCCTTTGTAGGAAGTGAAGGTTGTCGTCCCGTCCTCTTCGTTCCTTCATGGCCACTGTTCCCAATGCATTCAGATTTACACCTAACTTCAGCAACGAGTAGCTCAAATGGATGCATGCGTCGATACGGCGGTGGACGCGAGAACCTTGCAAGCGTTATGTGTGGGCAGAAGTCTCCCACACGTGGCCTGACTGCATTCACCCATACCAATGAGGGCACACGTCGGCATTTTGAGTTACGTGATCTATCTTTCCTTGATACAACACAACACCCTCTAGCAAACTGGGACCCGGACCAGCTGAATGGCAACATGTACAGATAGAAAATCTACGACAGTCGTGTTCATACATGACTTATTCCAGGACTCCTCGATACCTCATGCTCCTAGCATTGTCCACCAATCGTGTCCAGATCATACGTCTTGAGTACGGTTGACAAATTGACGCCAGATGGATCGCTGCAGTCGGTGGTGGCGTACTCAATGTTGAAAACCGCTAGCCCTGCCTTAGTCATGCTCTTATACGCGTTACATTCGTTCAGCTCGCGGCACTCTTCGTTGACGGCAAACTGGACATCTGAGAGAACATCTGGGATCATATCGACAGCGTTCTTAAGCCCAATCGCCATATCATTGTCGTGCGCAACCTTGGCCATGTACTTGACATAGTCGGCATATGCTGAACGTGGGTATCCAAATCCATCTTGGTTTCCGTCCTGAAACATGATGAGTAAGTCGTCTTTGGTTGTAAGATGCATCCTGGGGTTGACTTACATAGCCATCAACGTTGTCAGGGTCTACCGCCGTGCACCCTGCCTGCTTTGCCTTTTCGATACGTGCCTTCATGATCGATCTGACATTATCGCTCTTGACGTTAACCCAATTCTCGCCAGGCCAGCCGTCTAGTTCCTGACCATAATCGCTCGAACCGAACTGTGCAGCATCTTCACGCCAGTCTTCGCGAGACCCAGCGCTGAAGTAGCAGATGACTTGCTTCGTCTTGGCGAGCTCTTTGATAGTGGTCTGGTCATTTGCTTCGGTGATGTCGAGGAGATCGATGTCAATAACTTTACCTGGAGCTGCCTTGAGAGCAGCCAAGTTGGTCTTGCTTTTGTCGAGAACGATATCCCATGCTGTGCCTGGGGTGAACTTGGGTACGGTGCGTGGCTCGAGAGGGGAAGCGATGGCCAGGCCAATGGCGCTGCTGAAGAAAAGAAGAATCGAGTGATGCATGGTGTGAGAGCTAGAAATGAAGTTCTCAAGTTAAGCAAGTCGACAGTTTGATGTGGCATTTGGTTCTGCTCATCCTTCGACCAGTATATGTACTCGTGCCCTCGAACTACACGAGTCATGGCAAGTGTCACTTTAAACCGCGGATCCTACTGCTGCCTCCTAAATCTTGGAATAGTTAAGACATGGAAATTTATCGTGGGCAGAATTGGACCTGTTTCATTAGTTGTGACGATCGTTGAGCATTATTCTGTTGAAGGATCAATAGTAATTTCGCTGCGCAATAGGTTCCTTGCGCAAGGCAGGTTTGCACCACCAACAGTTAAGCGTCGTCAACATCTCACGGGCGTAGTCGCAGTGCTCAAATGCACGAGCAATCTACTAACTGCTTCCATAGAATATGCGACAGATTTTCCTAAGTACATCAACTGCTCTCTTTCTGTTCACATGCTTTCTTGTATCATAGCATCTGAACAATAATTGACTTCTGCTTTAGGTTAGGAGTACGTAACACTAGCACAATGTAACTGTGGGGAGGCATCATAACCCTGCACTATACAAACACTTGCGCATGTTCATGACAAGCTAACAAGCGCCGCGACCACGCCTCATCGAAGTAAGCTTCTCGAAGCCGTCCCAGGACCAGTCAAGGAAATGTTACCTTCCTATAAGGAGGCTCGCTCATCTGCACGATCCCGCTGTATGAAATCTCCGACCCTTAACCCCTGCGTAATCTCCACGTACGTTCTAGGCCTCCCGTTTCACAACAACCCCAACATCACCCTGCAAATTTCTTTGGCCGGGTGACGATGCTGCGCCTCTAGTCCGGGAATCGCAATTCTCCTGTCGAGTAGTGTAACGCTGCGCTAACTCGCACAGCAGGCGCACTATAAGACTTTAGCAAGACACTCCGCTGCAGGTGTAATGCAACAGCGGACCGTCAGTAAGAAGACTAGATTGCGGGCCCGCAAGACGTTAATTGGGCACATTCGACTCAGCCCTAAATTAACAAGGTAGTTAGCTCTCAGTCATGATTGTGGGCAGGCGATCACAAGCACGACAAACCAACGGGCGAGAGCGAACAATCTTTTCATCACATCGAAGAAGCCACATATCAATAAATAGATGCAGATTAAACGTTAATAATCTTTGATACTCCTTACAGCGTAACGTAGAGGCCTTGACCCTCGACTGCACGATCTCATTATGAATTGCAAAGTGGACGACCACACGCAACTAGGACCGCCGTCCTATGAAGTCGCCCCTTCAACCAGCCAATCCAAGAGAATCATCTATGAGATACTATCTGTGGAATAGTCCACGTCCCGCTTATCCAGAGCTTGTTTCAAGCTTTCCTCATAAATCGCCTTACCTGCAACTCAACATCCTCACTAACTTTCTGCTCTCCTTCCTGCTCCTCCAGCGCCGCTCGCTTGTCGCGATAGCGCTTGATAGTATAGCGATGCAACACAAATATAATGAAAGTAACGGCGAAAGGTGAGAAGATGCAAAGTGGGATGAGCTATGGCACGGGAACTTGTAATGGTCCGACTTTGATGTCCTCGGGATTGCGGCCTGGTGCTAGTGAGCGAGAGGTGTACATAGTGTTGAGTATGATTTCGGACTGTGGTAATTATTAGCAAAGTGCTCGTCAGGACAGTAATTTTGAAATGTAGCGGTGATGTAGTGGGTGGTAGTAACGTTAGCCGGGACAAAGAATAGATTTGGATGCATAAAGGGCAGTAAACTTTGGTTAAGAATGGTAAGCGTGGTTCAGTAAACTTCTCATTGTTTATAGTTTATTTCCTAAATCACGACACTCACAATGCCTTTCAAACGCCAATCAACATGCGATGCAGTCCAGCTGCGTCGCCAAAGGGGAGTCTAACACGGCGATTTGAGGACTGGTCAACCTGGACATGAAGACAAACACAGGATACCCACATGTCGAACCTACACGTTCCGGCCATTACCACCCGGTGAGTCGGGAGGCGAGACATCGTATGTGCGATTTGCCGGGGCGCGAATCGGTCCAAAGGTATCGCTGAGCGGAGACACAGGACTATTTGAGCGTCTCTCAGCCTGATGCGAACGATGGTGGGCCGGTGTGGGTGGCTCTACTACGACAATAGGCGGAGGTTGAAGGGCAGGCTTGGTAGCTGGCATATGTGCGGGCTGTTGGGGAGCCCGAGACTGAGAGTCAGCACGCCGAATTGATGTATCCCAGCCTTGAAATTCAGCAAGTTGCGACCGGTCAATGCTGGCATGACCATTGGCAATAGGACCACGAGGGTTGGCCATCTCGATATTATGCGCCTGCGCGGCGGCAGACCGGTTCGCTTCCTCACGAGTGCGACGATTACGCTCCTGACGGCACCGATGTGCTTCGTTGATCCATTCGTCCGTAGTACGATTGTCACGACGACCAGCTTGACCTTTCTCCGCAGTAGACTGCTTACCCTTGCTGCCGTACTTGAACTTCTTCCGGCGGATAGCACAGAATAGTATGAAGAGGACGACCAAGCATACGGAGCCGATGATAGCGCCTGTGATGGCTTTATTACTGGCGGTGCCCGGCTCGTCGATCTTATCGTTGGCTGATGGCTCATACAACTTGAATGCCACGTCAGTAACGTCCGCTGCACGTGCCTTGGCGATTGTTTGAGTGACATGGACTACAGAAGTGTGCTGAGGGACCGAGACAGCAGCTGGGCGGACCATAGTTGGAACTTGAGGAGCCATGACCATTCCGTCAGAGTGACCTGGGTGCGGAGCACCAGATGGCTTGGAGCTGGATAGAACAGGAAGTGCTGCAGTTGCTGTCACCATACCGGTCTTGTGTGTGCAAGAGCCAACGCACTGCGTGCACGAATGTGTCACAGTAGTGTCTGTCATCGGCAGAACAGTGATTGTGTGTGTGATCTGGATACGGACTGTACGCGGGCCGGGGGTTTCGGTAGCGGCCTTTGACCCAGCGTGAGATGAAGCCGCTGGCTGGCTACCAACAGGTATGGAAACCGGCGGTGCGTCACTACCAGAGGTCATCGTAGGCTTCAATGGAACAATGGGAAGAATGCTTACCGCCGGAGCGCCACTACTGGAAGTAATGGCCGGTTTGTGAGACATCATCGGCGGTGTGTCAGGTGCCATCGACGAAGATGGCGCGGAGGAAGAGAGTGAGACAACCGACTTCGAGGCTTTTGGCGCACCTGTTGCACCGGCGGGCCAATCGAAACCAGGAAGCTTAGACATCGTGTACGAGCTTGATGGGTTAGGAGCTGCCAAATACTTGATTGAGCTCAACTTATATGTAACGTCCGTGCTAGTTTTGTTTGGTCTTGCGAGCTTAGATTTGGTGGTTGTGGAGTTGTTTGGGACGGAAATCTAGGGAGCTTTCATTTAGGTTTATGCTCATTCGTTTTGGCTAAGATGTGAACGTACAGTGTAAATGAATGAACAAGACTGTTGTGTTCATTCACAATGTTGGTGCATGCCATTTGTGAAGGCGGTGGATGCTTTGAAGGGAATTCACTTGGAAGCACATTCGAGATTTCTCAACACAGTGACAACATCGGTCACACCTACTCAGTCCTACACTCATCTTCTTATCAAATCAAACAGTTGAGAACATATTTCAGACAATATCGAATTACTGTATAATCCAGCTTGTTTGGGTCTGTGATTCTTTAGAAATAGGCGAGTCGCGAGCTGCTTAATGGTGGAGTGAATTATGCACTCGCAATTTGACCAGTGCATCATCTAAGCCCATTTATTGAGTATCACTATTGGAATTGATAAAGGATAGAGAAGGGAAGTAAGGAAACGTGTATCAAACGACTCTCTAAGACGTGGAAAATGAACAGTGAACGAACGCGTGAGAATTCAGTCAATTAGAAAAAAGGTCGAAAGCTAGAATACATTGAGACTTCGCGACGGCTAAAGATTGCATGGGCTGCTTATTGCCCTAATGTCTATCTTAATTTGAGCCAGGCGTACTGAGCACGTCACGAATACCTAAGCAATCATATGCCCCTCTGCGCACCATTGCCAACAGACACCAAAACCGTCCAGTAATCTAGAACCGCTGATCAGACCTCTGGTATCGTATCAAGTGTCCGATGTACCGGAGCCGCCTTTGCACGCTTCAAGCGAGACTTGCGCTTGACGCCATGCTGTCGCGGCACCATGAACGGCCGCGGGACATCGTCTAACCTCGGTGCTGCCCCAACTCCAGACATCGGATACAGCCCGATCGGTTGCGAGGCCATGTAGTCTTGATTGACGTCTTTTTCCTTGCTTCGACCACCGCTGAAACAGTTGCAGACATTGATGCCACGATGACACGCATAGCTCCAGTAAATAAGCAAGCCAAGCAGTATGGCGCCGATGATGGAGCCCAGTGTTATCCCTATAATCGTGCCGATTTGCTTTCCTTTTTCTTTTGAAAAGGGCTCATTTGTGTTTGTAGGTGATGGCTGTGAAGTCTCGGTTTTGGTTGGTGGTGCGGTGGAAAGTTCCGTGCTTGTTGGCCCTTCACTCTCTTTGGAAGTTAAGAACGTCGTTGTTGGGGATTTCGAAGGAGAGGTTGAAGGTACAGTGCTTTCGCTGGTAGTAGAAGACTCGAGCGTTGGTAGACTACTCAAGGTAGTTTGTGTGGTAGTCGCCGCGGTCGACGAAGGCTTCGCAGATGTTGGACTCGACGAGGAATGTGGTTCTGAGCTTGGAAATGAAGTGGCGGTTGTGCTGGGCTTGACAGTGAGGGTGGTCGTAGAAACTATCACCGAAGTCTCTGCGGGAACACTGGAGGGCGGTGCCAAAGCTTCCTGACGCTGGACGAGCGATTGTAGCGGCGACGAAAATGCTGTTTGTTCGCTGCCTCTATGTATGACAGACTGCAAGCTCACCAGAATGCTCGCTGCAGTCAAAGCGTTGGTGGTCGGAATAAACATTGTTATGGTGTTTTGAATCTTGAGGCTGGACGAAGTTGCGCGGGCGAAGGTGGCAAGGAAAATTTCACTGCTTCTTTGTCACGTTAAGCTAAGGAGTGTGACCTATCGTGCATTGTGATCAAGATAACGTGTATTGCCCTATTCCCAGTATCACATATGGACAACATAAATTCAGGCTTCGAAGTGTGCGAGGTCACTTGCCACGCTAACCTATTTTTGGTTTCTTTCAAGAGCCGTGAAGAGAACAAATAATGTGAAAGGGTGACATAAAAGGAGCAATGAGGTGAAACCAACCAGCCTGATATTGGACATCGTTATTGAGGCAAATGAATGAACTCTGGTTGTTTTCAAAGCGACCACCATCGGGCGCGTGAAGAAGAAGTTTCCGACGAGGCGGTGGGCAAAGCTGCACCATCCACATCCTTGCCCGATATGGCCTCTAGCTCACACCACCCGTAGCCTTGGCAGCAGAAGCCCGGATAGGAAGCGACGGCGAAGGCGCGCATTGATAGCCAGCAGGGACGCTGGATCCAATTGCACCGTTGTCTACCAGTACATCGGGCGCAGCAGCAGGTACAGTTCCGACGTATGCGTTGAAGTTGTAGATGCCGCAGGGGCAGGAGTCGACGATGTCACGCTCGGATGTCGCGCTGAAGACTTCAGTAGCACCGTGCTTAAGGCTGAACTTTTGGGTGCCGACGCTCATGGGTAGTTTGTGAAGGCTTGCCCCAGCAGGTGCCTCGAAGTCCTTGGTGGTTGAGCCGGAGGTGACGGTGACGGTACCGGCAGTCTTCAGTAGGGCGACGACGAAGACTTCGTCGGTCATGAGGTCCCAACCATTGGGCTTGCCAAGGTTGTCTCCGCTGCAGGTGATGCCCTTCGGTGTTGGGCGGTACCAGTAGACAAGCTTCTCTTCCGTAATCGAGATACTGGTTGCGCCAGTCTTGTATGCAGCAATGTATGGCTTTGCCATCTCGAGCCATCCTCCGTGGGGCATATCGTTAACCCATTTGCTATGTCCATCATCAACATGCTGCCCAGCTAGCGGGCCAACATAGGCGGACTCGCCGAAGTCATTCCAGGTGACAATTTCGATGAACCGCGGTCCAAGTTCGAGAATCTCATTCCAGCGTGTAAACCAAAGATCATTGCTCTGGAAAATCCAGTTCTTGCGATAGCTCACCCAATCACCGTAGTGTGTGGAGAACCAAGGCGACACGGGTGCCATGTAGCGCTCCTTTGATCCAGTGTACTTTACATAGGCTGCATCGCCCCAGACGTCATTGTTCGGACCAACAGTTCCTGGATTGTTGTTGCCGTCAGAAGGCCAGCCCATCCAGTTGAAAAAGCCGTCGGTGCTTGTCTGGTCGCTGCCGACGTACCAGTTGGGCAGGAAGAATATATCGCTGCCGGCTGCGGCTTCGACTGCGGCAACGTTGAGACCCGGACCTGCGAAGGTCGAGACGAAGGGCTTGTTATCGATCTTCAACTGAGCTGGATTGTCTTTGAACGCCTTGATCCTATCGGCTACACCAGCTGTGTCGCTGACTGCGAATAGCCCGTTGTTGAAGTCGAAGGAGATGAAGACCTTAATTCCCACACGTGCTGCACTTTCGTATGCATAGCCCAGCTGGGTGTTGGAGACATCAGGTCCCATATTCAAAGCGAATGCATCAATGCCAGCTGCTTTGGCAAGTTGAAATTCTGCATCATAGACATCCGCACTGGCTCGATTGCCAACGATGCCCATCTACTTTTATAAGCTCCTATCGGGGAACATTTTGAAGGACATACCATAAAATGCGCAAATACATAGCGGTCGGCACTTTGCCTCTCCTGAAGCGGCGACGAGGTGGAAACGCCGCACATTAATGCCAAAAGGCCAACCACTAATGAGCTTTTGGAGCGCATCTTCGAACGCACTCTGGAATTGGGTGACTGAGTGAGTGCAGAGGTATGCTGGTGACGAGTTTGGTGCACAAGGCAGACCAACTTACATACTCGCGACCATGTTCATGTCTCATTCTTTATCCTATCCATAATTAAGGACGGGGAGAGCATGCAAGGATTTCCCCTGTAAGGTACCCGCTGCTAGCGATATTTTGGCAGGCAGAGAGCACAACAGGCCTAGTGGCGCTGGTTCGATGAATCGCATCTGATCATGGGTTGCATCGACTGGGGTTTCAGGATGTGCGTCCGGAGATTGCCCCGGGCCTACGTGGACTGCCGTACGTAGGCCGAGGGATCATAAGCAACGTGCTGCAGAAACATGAAAATGTAAGGCTGCATTGTTACGTTGGTCGTCAAATCAAGGGTCCCATTGTGCCAAAACAGAAAGAGACTTGGATTCGAGTAAGCGGATCCCGCGAATTGTGGGATTAGGCCCAGTCTTTATTGAAGAAGTTTGCAGGCATCTCATCAACAACACAAGCGTACCCAGCATCCAATGGTCGTTCTTTCGCAGGTTTTTACAGCTTTGCTTTGATTGAAAAGCTCTTTTCAACAGCCTCAACTCCTCTTTTCGCGACATCTTCATCCTGGCTCGGGGTTCCAGTACTGCACCCCACAGCTCCAACAACTACGCCATCCTTAACGATTGGGACGCCGCCTGCGATAGTCATGAAGCGTCCGCTGTTGCTGTGATTGATGCCGTATGCGGGTCCACCAGGCCATACAGCTTCTTTGTAAATCGAGGTAGGTGCGCGATGTCCAGCTGCTGTGTAGGCTTTGTCGATTGCGATATTGATTGATGTGAACTTCGCGCCCTCCATGCGTGCAAATGCCAGAAGATGACACGCGTTGTCGACAACTGCGATATTCATTGGTATTTTGATCTCTTTAGAGCGCGCTTCGGCGGCGGACAGCGCAGTCTTTGCGCCATCGAGAGTCAACACTGGGACAGTCTTTGTCGACATGTTGATTTGATATGAGGGTCTGATGAGTTTCCTGTCTTGGAAAGTGAAGTTCGATGGAGCTCGTCGAACTTGTCGTGATATCGCGGAACCGCAGCGGATAGTACAGGAGTTTATCGCAGACCTCGGCCTCCGTAGGCCAGAGGGCGTGACGTAACCACTCGCTTGGGAAGGATTAGCCGAGACGCGACCTCAAAACATCCCTCTTTCACACCTTCACTCCAAAAGGTGTGTAACCTCGCCTGAGTATACCATTGTTTTCTGATAGAGTAGTTATCATTGTGGATGACAGTCACTGCGGCCCCGAATGAGGACTGCCTGACGCGATCATGAAGGCACACTGCCTCAGGAACGAAACCGGAAATCTGCCTAGTATTGATTTGTTAACATAGTCACAGACTTATTAACAATGGAGCGTTGGCCAGACTCCCTTTCTCCCTCCTCATTGATTCTCATTGAATCGTCGCGGCGTCTCTCGGCAGCTCAGGATTCAGATTGGAGACCACCACGACTTGGAAGCCATTGGAAACAGTGGATGCTTCATTTCTCTATTCGTTCCCCATATCTCGGCACCGGCAATTAGGCCATGACATATGACATTTGGGAACGCGGCTTTTCAAGAATCAGAGAGCTCGAGATCGCTGGTCTCAGTCAGGTCACGGTGATTCACACTTGACATACAACGTTCGAGTTCCTCAAGAGGCATCACGCACTCGTCCTGACAGTGCCCATTATCAATTGCTATTCGTAGGAACTCTTGCGACAAGCTATCCTTAATTCATCTTACTTTCTGGTCCAAGTTGAACGCAATGGATACCATGGCGTTGTGCCGGCGTTGGTGGAGCGTTCGAAGCGGCGTGCGCCTTCACTTTCACAAACAGCTCATGATGAAAGTGAAACTTTTCCTTCGTTCATGTTGCGTCATTGGCCCGATACGCTCTTTGCCAAAATTTTACCTCACTTTGGTCCACCTCTCACCTCGCGACCGGACTGTCAACTTGGACACATCGCCTGCTGATCAAGTATGGGTACTCACGACGGTCAGAACCTCAAGTCGGAAGCAGACATTCTCGCGCGGCAGTCCCGTCCTCAGCGGAACTCCACATGGATCCCAAAGACACGCGATTGGCGCTATGCCACTGGCGTCATTCAACACGATGACTTCGAGGATGCGCCCAAAGCACGATCGGTGTGGGACACGCTAGATTTCGACTACCAAGCAAGCGCCGGCAGGAATGAACAAGGAGAGTGGCGCAGTCGAAGCGGCAGCGGCATGGGAAGCGACCCCGGTACTGACGATACGGCTACGTCTGTACAGGCCCCAAGGAACACAAATTCGATTGGGGAGACTGTGTCGCCGAACGCGGAGGCTCGAAATAAGGCAGGGTATAAGTCGATGTCTCAGCGGAAACATGTGTGGGCACAGGTTACGACCTACACGCGCAATGGACTTGTAGATGGACAGCACGATGGTCCGGGCTATGAAGTCAAGGGCTTGTTCGTGCGCCTGCGTTTCACGGGCAAGAACAGGGAGCGACTTCAAGAGAGTCTAGCGCGACCTATGCAGCCATTGCCAACGCCAGGGCCATCAGATCGCACTCTCTCGCCAGCGGCCAAATGGCATCTAACGCCATCGATCTCTTATCCGAGCACGCCAGCAAGCTCACGAACGGCTGAAACCATTCGTACACCACATATTCTGGACTCAATCGAATCGCTTTACGCCTTTCCTCTATTTCAACGCACCTGGATAGACGAGACATACAGCTTCGATGCAAAGGCTGTTCGTTCAACATTACGTGCCCCGGATGCGCCAGATGTGGAGGAATTGGGTGCCAATTACGGGTGGTACGCAGATGCCGTTCACATGGATGCAATCTTTCCACCAGGTGTGCAAATCTCTGCAAAGGAGATTTGTGCATTCTATCCACATCATGTGCGTTGGAAGAGCGTCATGATCAGACTCACGAACAACGACTATCGTGGAGCGGATATCATGGGCATGCAGGTATGTAATGCCACGGCTTCATGGAATGCATGGGATGAAAGTTAACTCTCTCAGGCTCATTTTCGCGGCACTCCAGATCATCCCACGCCCGCGGTATACATGAATAATTACCAGCGCGACATTGTGAAGACCGCAATTCCTGGTTTCAAGACTGCAACGTACAAAGGCAAGTCTGACCGCAACCTCCGTACCGATCATCTCGCGCCAGGTCCCCACCTGCAGAGCATGCGTAAGGGATTCAGCCTACCTACTTTCGAGAATCTTGTACATGGGTTACGACACCTGCCATCTGGTCTCGATGCGCGCAACCTTACACAATGCCTCTCGTGGTATCTCGGAATTTGTGACTCATTTACTCCAAAATTGGATCTGAATGTGCTGCATACCCAATCGCTGGTTCGCGCGCTCCGCCAGCCTCTCAAGCCGTTCGGACCACAAAACCTCGATCGCAACGCTTTGCAAGAGTGGCGGACGAAGGGATGTTTTGAGGAATCAAAGGTCGAGTATAACAAGCGCGAGTCTCATCACAGTAAAGTTGCGGAGGAGCAGTTGCGGAGGAGTCAGCTTCATCTCGACCTCGATGAAGACGAGGTTAAGATGGACCTCACTCTTCCCGTTCGACATATTCTGACCTTCCCTTTCCTTGCTTTACATGGCGTCGTTAGCGAGGCGCTCAAGCTGGGTATCGAAAAGGCAGAAGTTCGCCAAGCTAGGCGGAAAGAAGGAGAATTGAAGAGTGTTCTGGAAGCGAGGTGGGCGGCAAGAGTTGCAGGAAGCGAAGAGGTCGAGATGGCCGATGAAGAGCAGCATGATGACGCCGCGCGAGTCGAAACACCATCAGAAGTGGTAGCAGAGGAGCCGAAGAAGCCTTACCGCATACCAAAGCGTCCGCGGCCACTCGACTCTGACCAGCAAGCACCCAGTATACCAACCAGACCCCGTCTTCTAGCACCAGCTGTTCCCCGCCCAGCTTCGTCATATCCTCACTATGGCGGACCCTTAAGTAGGCCGTGGCACGCGCCGGCGCCCTCGTCAGTGTATAGACCTTCACAACAGGGACAAGAATCTGTGTACGGTCGGCGAGATCTGCACAGTAGACGAACAGACCCACGACGTACCGGAACACTTCCAAATGGCGGTTCGCATCCACATGCAGGACCAAATACGTATGGGTATAACGGAACTAGGAACGAGTACGATGCCTATGGACGACGCTGAAATCGGGCCGAAACCGGTTAGGAGGATTGACACGACGTTGCTTGGACATATTGGAACATAATGACTAGAAATCTGGGTATCATACTGGGTTACTGCAATACAGGTAATGAGTCTCTCTTCCTGAATGGCCTCGCCCCTACTCGAAACTCGCCCGTTAATGTCAATCCCTCCTGCCATCCTCATACCTCTCCCTCCCCGCAGCACCCGTATACTCCAAACTGTCCCTCTCCTCCCCCGGCCCATTCACCCCCGGCTTAAACGCCTCCTCATCCTCCTCCCCTTTCCCACTAACTGCCTTCTTCGCCTGGCGTCGCTTGTAAAACCAGTACGCTGCGTACGCGATCAGGCACGCTGCGATGATGGACCCGACGATGATGAGAGCGAGTTGCCAGTTCGCGATGATGGCGGAGCCGTTTTGGATTTTCGTCGTCTTTTTAGGCTTGTAACTGGATGATTTGGGGGCGCGCGGGAGTATGGCCTTACTATGGGGTCTGTTAGCGGGGAGTGGAATCGAGGATGATTGGGGAAGTACGTACGTTGTGGCTACTGCGCTACGGTGGAAGAAGGTGTCGAGCATGGTGAGAATTCAGTGACTTGTAAGTTATCCGAAGTAGTTAATGTTTCGAAGCAGATATGTCTTCGATGCGTTGGCCGACCCTGTGTCTTTGTACCACGAACCACCCGCCTTGCGCCCGCGCCTTATTTATATCGCATCTCACGCATTATCTTTCATTTACGAGTCGCCATTGGTAGCGAGGGCTGAGTTCGATCCTTCTGCGATCAAGTCTTCAGCTGAATAGGCACGGGCCAATCACGTTGCAGCGGTCACGAAGGCGTTCAGCTCGCCTAACCCGAATAGGCGATTGTGCAGCATCAGCATGCTGAAATGGGGAAATGCGATTAGGGCGGACGTTTTATCGGGCTTGGGGGATGGGCATGGTCTGGGCAACGTCTGAGATCGAACGGCAGATGCATCTGTTGGATCTACTTGGCAAGCGACATCAGTTTCTTATCGCTGTCGACGTGTTCGGCGACAGGTGATTGATAGCGGAGTGGCAACGACGGTAATGCTTGGTTCGGTAACTTCTATTTTCAATTTCACCTAGAACAGCCCCTTCTCATGTCCGTGCTGCGGGCAGTGACGTCTGATCACTCCGTACGGATACTCGACTGCCTATTCACCGCAAACACCTGTGGAATGACTGCCAAGGATGTGGCTCAGCAGTGGCTGGTGCTCGGTCTACAGCTCATCTGATCTTGGCTATGCTCTTCTTTCGAAGTACCTTAGACAATATACGATTGCATACCCAAACTTCCACAACTCCCTCTCTCAACCCATCCCCGGCCCTCTATACCCCAACTCCACTCCTCCGCCCGGCCCATTCACACCCGGCCTCAGCGCCTCCTCATCCCCCCTCGTCCTCTTCTCGCGCTTGGTATTCCGCCTTATCCTGCACTGTCTGAACAGCCTTTTGCATCGTCAGTGTTAGCTTCATCCAAGGGGTGTGATCTTTCCCGCACTGATCTCGCAACTTACCAATAAAAGAGAAAAACAAAGACTACCGCTGCCATAGTAGCGGCGATTGCCATGCCGGCGATCTTGCCGACTTTAGCAGACATATTTCCGCTGCCGCCTTTCGACCCGCCGCCGCCGCGACCGCCGCCGCCTTTTCTTGGGGTGAGCATGGGGATGGTGGAGGAGCTAGAAGGAAGTAAGTGCATGGGTTTTATGGCTTTGGAGGGATGCGGACATTGCATTTGTTGCGCTTCGTTGCAGGAGTTGGAGTGTAGTGGCGAGGTTATGTTCCATCGTGAAGACTACGGTGGGGGATAGAGGAAGTATTAGGTGATGGGTGTAGGTGGACAATAATGATTGGGCAGAGCTTGTATGGTTAGAATAGCAAGTGTCTGGAAAATCTGGTAGTGACCGGTGCCTGGACGTGCTATTTATTTGTAGTTTCGGTTTATTGAAGGCGCTCTAAGTCACAATGTTGTTATGTTGGAGATTTGTGACTGTGTGCGTGTGCGTGAAGGGTGAGTCTTTGTGCGACTGGCCTGGCTGTTTGGGTACTTCACAGGTCTATGCTTCCGACAAAACGCGTTCGCGAAGTGGACGCGACACTCGACGCATTATGGAATGGAACATCGCATTCAAGCAGTCGCATTATCATCTTATCTTGTCCTTCAAGTGTAGAATGTACGCCAAAAACATAATGCTCATGTAAACATCGCCCATATGACTCGCTGGAAGTGTCGTCTTGATATCGCGCTACTCTGTCGCCGTGGAACTCACTTCACTTCCCCCTCTTTCTTCCACTTTCGAATCTTCCACCAACTGAACCAAACATTAGCAGCCATCCAACAACTACCACTCATCTTGAGCAACGTCGCAACTCACCAGCACAAGGCGATCCCGACTATAACTGCTGCGGCAGAACAACCAAATGCGATACCAGTCAGCCTTGCACCCTCGTCAGAGGTGCTAAATTCGCTGCTGGATCCGCTGCTAGATCCGCTGCTTGAATGATGGCCACCTCTGCTGCCGGAGTGGCCCGACACCGCTGGCGCCGCCTCCCTTGCGAGGCTCGAGGGCAATGTAGGAACTGTCAGAGTGTAAGTAAATGACCTTGAGACCGGGATGGGAACGAACATTGTCTTCAGGGCGCCGCGTTGTAGGAGGGCTAGCGTGATGGGGACAATTGGTGGCATGGTGTAATTGTAAGTTGGGTTTATATGTTGTGCACAGTAAGTGTTGCTTTGACGTGGAGATATCGGGTTGGCAGGTCCGATGACGAGGGGCAAAGTGGTGGTTTTGAAGGATTGTACTCTATTCGCATGCGTGAAGCACGGTTCTTTGCGTGATTGTGCATCATTTGAATGCAACGTCTTGAAGATTGGCACTTTTTAAACCTCCGGTATGAGTCCGATGGTAGTTCATGGAAGTGTTGCTGAATTGACATCACGTGAGTCTCTTGAAGAGAGGATGAAGCATGGAAATGAAGTGCGCAAAATTCTGTGACAGAATTCTGTGAGTGCATAAACGTCGGATGGAAGTGAATATCTAGGAAACGAGAGAAGATTGGTGAAACGTGAAGGGGCTGCGAATCTTAATAAAAAGAGGTCTGAGTCTTGGAAGGTACATTGCAAGTGAGTCGTTGCCCCAATCCAGACATGGCCGAATCCAGAGTCCACATCTGAGCCTATCCGACCAATAAGGTGAGTCTGCACTCGTACCTTCAAGTATGAAGTCTATGTCCGGACGCATCTCTGGTCGCATAGTCGTAGAACACGAAGAGCAGAGCGATCAAGAAGAGCAGCGTTAAGATAAGATAAGCGCTGCAATCGATTAAGTGCTGACTAACCACGGCTAGTGTGCCCTAGATGGAGCTAGCGCGACGGCGTTCACGCGACCCCACCTGAGCCGGTTCTAAGATGGATGGTCGTCTACGCGGCGCGGCTGTGTCGGGTGGCGGCTCTTACGATGACCGGTCCTCTAGGCTGCTCGTCCCTTCTTCTTCAACGACGAGCCGGTAGGCTGCAGTTCTTCATTATTATCACCTAGGCCTTTTCGTCTCAACCTCTCCTCTAAATTGTCTGCACTTAAGAGGCGCTATCTCGGAAGACCGCATCATGCCTGCGCCACTAGCCAAAGGTACGTAGCTCAAGCTATGCATGTCTGTCGTGTTCACTACGGCCCAACTGCGTCACGCTGTTCTTGTCTGTCCCATCTTTTCCTCATACTCTTGCCAACCTGCTTGCAGGATCCGGCGTGAGAACCGCCTCTCCCTCTCAACGCACTCCCGCCCGACCTAACCACCCTCTCGCCACAGGCCTCATCATCGCCGCGTCCATCGTCGTAGCCGCCGGCATCGCCATCTACGAGTCGCCTCAAGTCCGCGCATGGGTCGACCAGTCCCGCCGCAAGATCGCCGTCGCTCTTCACAACCTCGGCGACGACATTCAGCCTCGCCGCCCCAGCGAATCGTCCGATGACTTCGACCAGAGGAAGCGCAGGAGGGACGAGCTGGTCAAGCGGAACAGGAATGAGCTGATCAGGCGAGCAAGGGAGGAGGGCGTTGCGGTAGATCTGGACGAGCTGGCCAGGATTGGCAGCGAGAACATGGAGAGGGCCGAGAGACGAGAGAGGGCCGATCGGACGCAGAGCTTCGATACTATGGTCGGCAGCGATGGCATGCTCAGGAACAACACCAAGGCTACCGGTCACGACACGTCAGACAGCAGTGTTAGAAAGCGTGGTGCGGCTGGCTTCGCAGCTGGTACAGCCGCAGCTGCTGCCATGTCGAACCCCTTCTCAGACGAGAATGTGCTCTTCGATGTTGGCGACGACGAGGCTCCCTCACCCAAGCCCTTCACTTATGTCGAATCTGGAACGCGCGAAAGCTCCGCTACGATTGAAGCCATTACCCCTCCTGCCGCCGCTGCACCCCTCATCGACCTGACGCCCGAGGCTGTCCACGCCGAACCTGACAGCCGCGACGAGACCGACCAAGCAGCGCAATCCTTCTACTCTTTCACATCGGACGCCTCGCACGCGCAAGAATCTCTCGCTCAGACTCAGTTCTTCGACGATGAAGCCGACCACGTCTCGACCGGCACCCTCACACCCCGCTCTGAGCGCTCACACTCCATCGTGACCGGCGCATCGGTCGCTGGCAGCAACGCCGACGACATTGGCATCCTCAGCATGCAGAACGATACCGATCACGACGCGCGCTCCGAAATCTTCTCCGAAGGTGGTTTCACAGACGCTGGGTTCTCGGAAGCTGGCTTCAGCGAGCTAGAGGACGATAGGACAGGCGTCATGACACCAAACTCGTGGACAGACGTCGGGAGTGACAACGAGAGCGAGTGGGGTGGCGCTCAGGGCAACGGGCAGGTGAGCCAGATACACCAGTAGCTGTGTTGTTTCCTCTTGGTTCAAAGTGTTGCCGCATGAAAAGGGCATGGCGTTCGGGATATACATCATGGGTGGGAACGGGTTGATACCTCTGGCGTTTATGACGGCTTTCCATTCATACTGTATTCTTTTCGTTCTTGATGAACTATCGAGAATACAGGGCTCCGCCGCTCTACGTTGTGTCGTCGTCTCCTTCTTTGCCAAATACAGAACACACCCATTATTCGATTCCACCATAACGTCCTACCCTTTCGTTTCGTTTCAGTTCAGTCAGAGTTAACAATTCCGTTCTTACCTTTCTTACCTTCTTCTTACGGACCTCGACTAACACATATCGCATTGCACAGCTTTAAATTAAGTGTTCTGCCCCTCTCGATGTGAGCGTTATAGATCTGATAATGTAGGTATGTATACGCATCGGCGACGGTGGAGGGATAGCGAAAACGTGTTTAGGTGAGTGTCGCGAGATGCGCTGTTTGGGAGGGAGGTGAGGCGGGAAGGGTGTGCTCGAGGCTTCGTTGCGTGCACATGATGGGGGTGCGGGTGCGGGATGTATGGAGAGGTATTGACATGGATTGTGAGGGGGCAGTGAGATAGGAGGTGGGTGCTGGGGCGGTTGTTGACTTGGAGAAGTGCTGTGCGCGTATTTCGTATGGTGTTAGGTGGTTGAAGACGTCATGGGAGCGAGTCCATGGTCTGGGACAACGACCTTAGCAGGTTCGACAGGCTGGACAAAAGCACTAAGTCCGGAATTACTTGTGTCCTACGCTGCGAGCAGATGTTTACAAAACTTTTCTCCAAAACAAGGCTTGAACATCCGCGGTGTGTTGCGTACTTTGGTTGAAAGAGGCAAGGTGAGGCAGGCGATTGTATAGCGTTACCAGGGGCCCTAATTGGGTGTTCCAGAGCAAATCTTGCAATCGAAAAGAAAGTCCAATGATATGTGCACATACACATAAAATACGAGAATAGCATATAAGTAGGGTGTGGTCTTTCACCTCTGATGCGGCCGCTAGCGCCTAGCGCCTTGGCGGGCGTTTACAAGGCAGGATAGCCAAAGCAATGTCTTGAATACCTGAATAGAGATTCCAGGATAAGTCAACCCCGGAAAATGTAGCAGCTCTTTGCCCATCTTAAAACCAATAGGTGCATATGCGGTTCTTCTCGAGACAGCTTGTGCATTCCGTCATATTATCTGCACAGCACAGTTACGCGGTGCCAAGAAGAATCACGTGAAGGCGCGCTCAGCCTTGTTGGCCCCGCCGCACTTCAAAGTGCAGCCTTGAAAGCATCTGGATTCTGTTAGCTTCCATTACTGCGATCAGAACGCACTCTTCTCAGGCTGCTGTCTTCCAAGGTTATCATTTCCCGCGGCATGGCACGGTCTTCAATCACCGAAGACTACTACATGGTCCTCGAAGTGGCGCAGACTGCGACGCCGGAGCTCATCGTCAAATCTTACAAGCGGCTGGCGCTTAAACTGCATCCGGACCGAAACGCTAAGCAAGATGCTACTGAAGCATTCCAACTGGTGAGTCGGAAATGAGCTTGCATTTTACCATCACCCTCTCGTACTGATCTTGAGTATCAAAGCTGCAACGAGCCTACGAAACTCTGAGTGATGAAAGCGAACGGCGCGCATACGATCTCATCTACTCTTCCATAAATCGAAGCGCCTCTACTACGAAGGCATACACCTCACGTCCGCCTCCAACAACAGACCCAGGAGCCGACGCGCTGAGCGAAGCGACGCAACTTGCTGCTCTTACGAAGTCAAAAGAAGAACGTGCCGCACGATGGAGAACGAAGAAAACCGTGTTCGATTCGTCCATCTCCGAGCTACAAAGAGGCGTCCAAACGATACAGCAAGAGATAAAAAACCTTGACAGCATTCTAGTAGCCGAAGCTGCAGCAGAGGCACAGAAGAACAGCTGGACAACATGGTTGCTGTCACCGATATACAAGAAGCCTGAAGAGAGCGAGGAGGAGAAGGCCCGGAAAGATAGAGAGAAGCAGGAAAGAAGGATAGAAAAGGACATGAAGGAGCGGCGCTTGCAGCTGAAGAAGGCCGATTTGCAACAAGAGGAGATGAAGTGCCGAAAGGCCAAGGAAGAGGTTGATGCCGCGATTGCGTGCGACGATCAGAAGATAGGAGCAATCCACATCAGGAAATGGACCAGAGAAGAACGTTTAAGAAGGGAGAAAGAGAGGGAGAGACAAGAGAAAGAGAAGGCGGAAAAGGAGAGGTTGGCCAAGATCTGGAAGCAGCAACAAGAACAACGAGTGAAACAAGAACGAGAGGCTGCCGAGGTAAGGCGGAAGCAGCAAGCAGAGATACTAGCAGCACAACAGAAACGCCAAGAAGAAGAGAACCGACGGTGGCAGAAGATTATAGAGGAACAAGCCAGGCAGGACCGAGAGCGAGCCGCACAGTATCAGCGCACTGCACGGTTCGACTACGACGAGCCCTGGACAGCAAGCTGCGATCATGGCGAGTGGTGGTCGAAGGTGCAAGGCCGAACAGCATGTCCAGAGTGTTCAGATGTCTGGACCTACCTTCTCAAGTGCCCTGGCTGTGAGAAGAAGGCATGTCCGAAATGTCAAGCCGTGATACGACCTAGGTTGCCTCGTGGTGCGGCGAGGTTGAATCGAAATACTGCACCGCGGTTGAGGACTCCAAGCCCGGACTATACGTACACAGGTTATTGGGATTGAACTCATATGCCAATAGAGACAGCGGAATCGATAGAGCACTATATGAGCTACGTTCACAATGTCTTTAGTGTTCGTGACTGCACAGGTTTCATCCTCAAAGTTGTGTTTTCTGGCAAGCATACACTCGGAGCCTTGCAGCCAAACAATGGCAAACGCAGTGAAAATGCTGGTTCACGCAAGCTTATATGTCCTTCGTGTCCAACCTCTTCTCTCCCGTACATTGACATTCCTCTCCTTGATCAACGCGCCCACAACAACTTCACTCCGACTAATACCCACACGTCAAAGATGTCCGAGATCTTCCTGCAAAATCTCGGGCACAATTCGCTAGCACCCACAATCGCCTGGAACGATTTTCCCATCGAACCGTTGGAGAGCGTTCGCTGGCTGGTGGGTGCCTTTCGGAATGACGCGGACAAAGCAAACGAGGCCCTCAATGGTCTTGCTCTCTATGTTGTCATAGCACTCGCGTCCTTGCACCAAACCAACGTATCCGCGGCTGTTGTTCTGCAAGATTGGAAGCGAACGTATGGCCTTGGTGTTCTTTCTAGAAACATCCCGGAGGTCGAGATAGCGATTGGCGGACATGACTTGTCAGACCTGTACAACTGCATTCACCAAACTGCGCTCCCCCTGACTCTTAATGGGGACGGTACTATTGGGCCAAACTTCGCTTCCATATATAGTCTGAGCGTGGTTAAGCAGTCACAGGTTATTATGGGTGCTAGGAAGTGGTTGCTTGCTTGTGTGCAGCATCCTGACCTGCAGGTCGATGACAAACTCCTCGGGGAACTCAAGATACTACACGAATTACCACAACCGCATGTGCTTCCAGATAAGACATGCAATTACCACGATCAACTTCAAGCTCGCCTGAATGGCGGATCCGGCCTCTGGCCAGATCTGACCGAAGCACTGAAAGCGCTTACCACAACCACCGACAACGCCTGGAGCCAAACCCACGAAAATGACATTGTATCCATGATGAAGATGTTCCTAAGACTCTTGTGCTCCGTAAACTACGCCGAGACCATGAACTGGCTTTGGTTATCCAAGGCACACTTCTTGTTAAGCGAGTTCGTCTACATCCAGCTCCTCAAGGATGCATTTTCTCCAATGTCTCTAAAAGCACGCCAGGTGCTTGCCAACACAAACTTCCTCGGCAACTGGAACTTCAGCCAATGTTTCGTCCGGCAGCACTACTCTGAGGAGAACGCAAAGTGCAGCATGTTTCTGCTTTATCGCTGGCTCATGCTCGCAGCCACACATCCCGATGCCGATCCTAGCGGGAAGATCAAGGCGGTGCTAGCCAAACACTTTGATTTGGAGTGTCTGGAGCGTCTGCCAAACATGCGCGCGCGAACTTACGATGGGGGTTGGCGTAATGATGGACGGTTCGTTTGGTTCAGCATCTCCGACAATGCGGAACAAGAGGAGTTTGAAACTGAGATAAAGGAGGAAGAAGCGCGGCGCGTGGTAGCTGCTCGTCTTCCATCTGGACCCCGGTTCAAAGTCTTTGACTATTATTCCAGCGCACACTTCGCCAAAGATCCGCAAAGTGACTTCAGCGTCGATAAAATCCCCTGGATCTCGCCGCTCTTGAAATCCGGAACACACTCCGTTTCCGACCCTGGCCAAGACGCAGAATGCGGCATTTGCAAGGAGGACTTCGAGAACGATGCGTGCATTGTGCCGAATGCTTGCAATCATCCATATCATCTTCATTGTCTCGCAAAGTGGCAAGCCAGACACCAGCAAAATGCAAATTACGCGCTTACATGCTGTTTCTGCTGCAAGCAAATTGTCTCGGGGGAGGAGGCAAAGACACTAGACGAACAGTTGATTCGGGAACGTGAGCATGTGCCTTACTGGCAGACCATGGAGCAGTTTGAGAAGGAGAAGGAACGTCGGGCTGAACGTGCTAAGATAGTGGCGGCATCTGCTGAATAACTTGAGATGTATGTCTTGCCAGTTAGGATGGAGAGTTTCGCAGTTCAGGTCGCGTAATAATACAATAATTGAAGAAACCACAAACTCTGTGCATCGACGGAATCCGCTTCCTATTCGTATGAGTTATTTTTTGACTGACTGCGTCTTGTGGCACAGCGTTTTGGCTTCCATTGGATACTGTGAGCTGAGTATTAACTCCGCGGTACCGTAGGTTGGATGCAAAAGCACTGTAGAGCTTGAGTGTGGTAGGAGCCAGCCAGGTATTGCCGCTCTCAAGTCCAGGATACGGGCTGAGGTTTAGATTCTGGGACAAGCATCAAAACGATCCTCAGATTCGATTACACTGGATTTTCGTGGTCGGGGCGCGTCGCTCCTCAAAAGACATCATCAACTGCTTCCAACTTCGCATATCTCCCAATCCCGTGCCTATTCCCCCTCTCCCCATTCTTTCAATCCCCAGCTCCCCTACTCTCTTCCCCTTCTCAACTCCTCACCAACCCCAATCTGCTCCCTCAGCATTCCCTCCAACACCCTCGTTACTTTCAATCTTTCTCTGACCTCCGCTTCCAGCGCACTCGACGTCCGCTGCAGTGCCGAACTCGTCCAATCCAGTTCTCTCAACACCATCGTAATAGCGGTTGATAGTTCGATGAAGTCGATTGTTACGCCTTGTTCAACACCGTTGTCCAGATCGGTCTTGACTCGGTGAAGGATTTGATAGGCTTGCACGACATCTTGTGCGTATCGCTCTCCTAACAGAGCGAGCTGGTGTGGCGTCATGTCAGACATGATAATCCAGCTATAGTGATCTTGCAAGCAAACTCCAATTCCCAGTTCGGCAAGATGTTAGACTAGACAGGAGAGAATTCGCCGTTTAGCAGCAACAGCGGGGAAAGTGAGGATTATATAGCATCAACGCGCTAGTGAGTGTTGTATCCTGAGCTGTACACCAATAACAGCCAGCACAACCACAACCACAACCACAACCATAACACAACACAACACACACCGATCACCCTCCCCCTCCAGCCGCAGCCGCAGCCCCAACCCCTCTCTCCAAAGCCACCACGACACCCCTCAACCTCTCCACCTCCCTCAACACCACCTCCACACACCTCGCAACCTCCCACCCATCCTCACCCTCCAGCTTCCTCCCCGCCAGCCATCGATGCAAATACTTGTATGCATCCACCACCCCATCTCCCACGCGCGGTAAGCCGTGATTCCGCTCCCACTTCTGCTCGTTGTTCCGAATGCGTGGGGAGGGATATGTTGTTTCCACTACTTGTGTCTGATCATGAGCACATGACCACGGCGAGCTGTGGTTTTGCGCCACGGGGATGCTGGTGGGGAAGCCGACGACGCATTCCGTACTCCAGCGCGAAGGGGAGCTTGAGAGGGACCGGGATGATCTGTGCGGATTGTTAGCAGTGTTAGAATGCATGGTTGAGCAAAAGGGAGCTGACTCGTGATGGAGGGCTTTTGGAGGGTGAACTGGTGGCGAAAGGATAAGCGGAAAGGTAGCTGATGTGAGGTGTAAGCGATGGTGGTATGGTTGGTAGATGGACATGGACGTTGCGTTTGCGTATGTTTTGTTGCGAGGAGGCGTGTCTAGCTTAGTGTGTTGTGGGCGAGATAGATTGTTTGCACACGTTCGACGATGGACAATGGTTCGAGCTGGCATGTTCAAGCATTATGAAGAAACAACGTTGGCGCTGTCATCTGGTGTGGGAACATGGGAAAGTCTAGTTATCTTTATTTTGTATGTGAGCCAGAAGCTCGTACTGTCCCGTGGCAGTCAACACATGCGTAGCTCGTACATTCCTTCAAGATGCGAGAGAGGCACACGTTTTATGATGATAAGATACCGAACGAACATGGCAAGAATGAAATGAGCATTCTGTGTTGACATACTAGCCACGTAATAGTTTTCTTTTACGTTGATACCCACTCATCTATGATTCTCGTGGACAGCACAAACACACCAATAGCGCTGTGCTCACAAATGCCATGAATTCCCTCCCATGTGTTCCGCCATTCAACGCCAGTAACCTAGCTGCTCGTTTGTGAAGAGCCCGTCATAGACCAAGGAAATGCTCAGGTAAGCCCGTTATTCATTAATTACCCAAAGGTGGCGACAGAAAGGAACAGACACCAAGCGCTTAAGCAAGGTAGCCCAGCTCGTCGCCCTCCAAGCGCTCCAAGTACTCCTTCTCCAGCAAGATGTCTATGCACTTCTTGATGTCGGGGACGCGGGGCATGAAGCGGTTCTTGATCTGTTGAATCGTCTCCGAGACAAGCTGCTGGTGCTTCATCTTCTTCCTGGACTTCATGATACGCACAATGGCCGACTGGTACATGTTAGTAATGATCTCACAGACAAAATTGAATAAGCTGTACATACCTGCATCAGCAGCTTGCGGTCCTCTTCGATCGTCTTGTGGGTATCCTCAGCCTCCGCCTTCTGCTCAGACTTGATACCAATGTTCAAGTTCATCTTGGTCTTCTTGGTCTTGAAGCCAGTGTTGAGCTTGTAGGTAGTGCCTGATTCGGGCTTGCCGTTCTCGGGCTGCGCAATCAAGACCTTGGCTTTAATGAAGACACTCAAGCTAGGGTCCAGCGTCTCCTTGTTGAGGCTAGTAGCTTGCGAGATCTCGTCGTAGGTGACGGTGTCGCTGTCGTTGAACAGCAACATGATAGCCATCTGGTATGTCGAAACCTGGAAAGTAGGCGATGCCTTGCTCTGCGCGACTTTGCAGTAGTTGGCCTTGACCTCACCCTTGCACAACTGCCATAGCCAGGTGAGCTTCCGACCCTGATGCTTGTGGTTGTAGAACCGTGAGAAGCGCTCGTAAGTTGAAACAATGAGTTGAGGGGGGGTAAAGGCGGTTGTAGGAGGGTTTAGCGGCCAGAAACCAGTACCAAGAATGTGGTAGCTAGCATCAACGTTGCTCTTGATGTCGGACTCCTCCAAGTTGTTTGACTGCCATTCCTTGTAAGCAGAGTTCAAATCCTTGGAGATCTGCATGTCCTGGAACATGCGCTGGAGCTTGTTGGTGTATTCAAAACCACAGGCTTCCTTCAGTTTCGAGATCATGCTGGTCTCGGCATCGTCGGATGCGGAAGTGGTCTGCACCAGACGCTTTGCCAACATTCGTGAGTAGAACTTCTGGAAGACATCCTTGTCCTCAATATACTTGAAGACGGTCATAATCTGCGTCAAAAGCTTCTCCATATCGTCTTCTTCGCTCATCTTGGCGCTCGATCGCTTCAGGAGGGTATCCGTGTACTTGGCGAGCAACTCAGGCGACTTGTTGGAACCAGACTTGCAAATCTTGTTGCGGTTGACAAACTCGCGACAGGCGTTATCAAGTGAACGCACGAACTCTGACTCGCCGTTGAAAGCTTTGTTCACGAGGTCCTGATACTGAGTGTGGACCTCGAGCAGAGCCTCCACATAGACCTTGGGCTCCAGATTCTCGCCGTCTTGCGAGATCTTGTCGACAGCCGCCAAGCCAGCCTTACGAACATGCGTCTCGAATCTACCACGGAGCGGATCCAAGCCTTCGGGTATCCGAGCAAGCAATTTGTACATGCGCCCTAGGTCCTCGATCTTGTCGTGGTCAAGGAGAATCTGGAACTCCTCGCGGAGGGCTTGCGAGTGGTTTGTGATGAGTGACTGCTCACATGTTCGCATCAAAGGAGACATGATCTCATTCAAGAGGTACAGTGGGACGCGCTCCTTCTCCTCGTCCAGGCGAGCCTCAGCCTTCTTCATATATTCGACCACACTGTTCTCCGCCAAGAACTGTTTCGACTCGTTGTCGTAGTATTCGGCGGTCGCGGCCAAGAATGGCTTCTCGAAGAACTCCTTGTACACGTCGAGAGTCGATTTCGAGCTGTCAGCCTCGTCGAGACCCAGTGACACAAATGAGTCCACGACAGACTTGATCTGCGACTGCTCGATGGTCTCGCCGTTGCGCTGCTTCTCAACGAGCTTCAGCACGCTACGCATGACGCTCTCCTGAGTACCGGTGAACATGTCTTCCTTCCACCGAACCAGATGCAGGGTGTAGATGTCGTAAATGTGCTTCTTGCCCTCATCCATCTCCCGCTTCACCCAATGGCGGTTCAGGTACCGGAACAGATGGTTGTTGTACTGCCCGGCGGTGGTGTACCGGTTCCACTCCTTGATGTAGAAGGTGAGAAGTGCCTCATCGACGTGTTGCCGCGACTCGTCCTGAACGCCCTGGAGATGTGTCTTGAGGTATTCGATCAGGTGCTGGTAGAGGTCTTCGCCGAGGAGATGCGCGCCACCACGGTTATTAGCAGAGTGGAACGAGGAACCAGCGACAGCTTTCTGAGCGGTACAGAAGTTGTGGATAGCGGTGTAAAGACCCATGTACGTCTTCATGTCCATGCCCCCGCGGAGGTTGGTCATGATCTTGTCAACACCGGCTTCGAGGTACTTCCATCTGCGAGGTAGTCAGCCAGCTGCGCAATGTGGAAGTGGGGGCGGGGTGTAGTCGAGGGCTGCACGCCAGCCAGATACTCAAACGCGTGCTCTGAAGGATCGCAGCCTGCAGTTAGCAGCTAAACAGCTGTAACGGTGGAAGCGGTTGCGGCATCCGCCATGTTTGCGGAGCTCTACAGGTGCTGTAGCGCAATCACAAGCTCCGGCCGCTGCGCCTTTAGATCCCCCAAATAGCAGATCCTCCCAACAGTAAATCCCCCAAACAGTATAACGCTGACAACAAAAGGAAATAAGGTACTTACGTGGCATTGACATCGTCCTTTGCCGGGACTGGCGGCATGGGGGACGCCGATGTGGATGCGGAGGCCATGGTGGATGTCGTCGCGTGCTCTGGGGCACTTTTCGAGGGCGACTTCTTGCGCGAGAGGAAGCCTATCTTCGGGGCGGCGGGGGAGTGACGGAGACGTGCGCGCGCTTCTGCAGGCAGGTGTTGGGTTGAGGTGCTGCGATGTAGAAGGTGCGGAGTGCGAGCGGAGGCGATGAGTAGAAGGCAGGCTGCGGAGCGCTGAATTTATGGGACAGGGCGCTAGGGTACCGCGATTCTTGGCGTGTGCGGCGCCGGCGGGAGGTGCAGCAGGCGAGGAAGAGGGGAGATGAGGTGAAGGTGACTGATGTGCGGGCGGCGAGGTTTTGTGATTCACGACATGTTCAGGCAGCACCGGCGAAGTTGCTTGGCGGGGAAGGTCGGATTCACTTCAGCCTCGCGCTAACGACCCGACTGCCTACACGCATGCACGTTCTTGTTAGTGGCGGTGCAAATGCTTGTTTTCGACGTCAGACACTTCATTCATTTCACAACTTAGCCAGCGGAGCGATAGTGATGCTTTCGATAACGACGTCCCGATCACAATGTCGTGCTGACAAACCGCAATGTCGACATCTAACGGGCAGAGTAGTACCGCATTGAATGTCCACTGGCCAGACTCGTGATTCAAGAAGCAATCAAGTCATTGCCATCAGTAGGGAATTGGAGAGACAGCTGTCCGCCCCTTATTCGACGAGATGCCCATGCATTCGATGACGTCTTTCCGGGATCATAAAGCCACTCCAGGGTCCTGGTTGTTCTTCGTCTCCCTGCAGTCTAATGCCCAACTCATCCAATACAAGGCTCTACATTCGACATCTCCACGAACTGAGACACCGAAATCCACCAAAGTCCAACATCGCCATCACCCAACCACACCACAATGCCCCCTCCATCCATCACACTGACCCCCCTCCCTTCCCTGCGTCTCACAACCCACCTCATCCCCACACACTCCCACCTCCCCAACTCCACCCCGTCCTCCCAACCCCTCTACATCTACCACTCCGCCTACCCCGCCTCGACCCCTCCCTCCGCCATAGAAGCACACCTCCGCACCACCTCTCTCGAGCCGCAATGGCGCTACACCATGTACACGACGACGCACTACCACAGCACGACGCACGAAGTGCTGTGCGTGTACTCGGGCCGCGCACGCCTGTTGTTCGGCGGCGAGGCGAACCCGGGCCGCGTGGAGGTAGACGTGCAGGCGGGGGATGTGCTTGTTGTGCCGGCGGGCGTGGCGCATCGGTTGCTGGAGGAGCGGGATGGGGAGGGTGGGTTTATGATGGTTGGGAGTTATCCGCGGGGGTGTGCGTGGGATATGTGTTATGGGAAGGAGGGAGAGGAGGAGAAGGCGAGGGGCGTGGCGAGGGTGGAGTGGTTCAAGAGGGATCCGATGTATGGGGATGATGGGCCGGTGTTGTGGGGGGCGGAGAAGATAGCTGAGAGGGAGCGCGAGAGGGTGGGAAGAGGGAGCTGTGAGGGGAGGTTCATTGCGTCTCGACTTCAATGAGGGGGAGTATGGCTTTGGGAAGTTGGTGAGGAAAGTGTAGATTTGAGGCACCTCAATGCTGCTACTGATATCGATGACGTACTGGTGGTCTTCAGCATGAGCTAGAAGGATTGAAACAGAGTGTAATCGTACATTAGCATCATTCATCTATGCGGGTATACAGACGCCATGCCTCCAACTCCCGTCACTCTTAAACTCGTGATATCGTACAACGCATCCCGCTAAAAGCATGTCCGGACAGTGTTCTAGCTGCCTCGAGTTTCCATGTTTGGCTTCTTGGCATCATCTGCATCGACTTTCTTCTTCGCTTCCCTGACCCCACTCTCTGCTTCTTTCTTCGCCTGGTCCGCGACATGCTCTGCTTGTTCGTGTATCTTCTCCGTGATGTGGTCCGGTAGCGCATCCTTGGCTCTCTCTCCGTTGTTGCCAGCTGCCTTCTCGAGCTCGAGCTTCTCCTCCATTAGCTCTTCCTTGCTCTTTATTGACTTCTCAACCTGCTCCACGGCACGCTCGATCTCGACCTCCATGTCAGGCAGCTGAAACTGCTCGGCAATCAGCTTGCCGTTCCACCGCTGCAGCACCATGACATCCTCGGTGTCGTTGTTGGTTTGCTGGTGCACAACCTTCGCTACCTCTTCCGCCTGCTCTTTGGTGGGTCGTGGGGCAGCGCGAGACAGTGCTCGTGTGGGGTACATGAGACCGGCCGTGTAGACCTCGTCAAGGGCCCACGAGGGTGTCGGGGTCGGGAGATTATGCTTGAGCAGGAACTCGAGGTGTTTGGAGCCAGAGAGGGCCTTCCAATGCGAATATGCGCGGTACAGGACGTAGAAGAATGGCAGATTGGGGACGACGGGTACCAGCATGAAAGGCGCAGTGAAGGGCATGATGACGACGCTCCAGATCAGCTTGCTGCGGTGCATGAGTTGCCGTTCTTTCGCCAGCTTCTCGAGGATGCCAGGCAGCTTCTCTTGCTTGAGGTACATGCCGGGAAACATGACCTCATACTTCTCCTTCCCCTCCATGATCGACTTCTTCCGCGCCGCCGTCAGCGCTGGCAGAGTCTTGAGCCCCCACTCTTCGTACGGTATCCGCTTGAGCGCATGGTTGCCGTAAAAGGTGACCTTCTTCTTCCAGTCCCAGATGGCCTTTGTGTCTTTCTCCCACGCGGCCCACGTCTCGTTTGCCTTGATAGACACTTTGTCGATGATTGAACGGTCCTTTGGCGCCTTCTCGTGCAGCTTCTCGCAGTAGATGAGCGAGCGGCGCGTGGATATGGGCAGCAGGAAGAGGCGCATCGTAAGCGACTGGGTGCAGGCTCGTCGCTGCAGCGGGGTTCAGGTAAGCGCGCAATGGCGCTGGGGAAGCGACGTTTCTCAGACCGAGATGGTGTGGAACATGACGCAAATGGTCGCGGAGCTGTGGAGGAAGAAAATGCAGATGCAATTGCTGGGCGACGTCTGAAATTGCATGGGGAAGCTCAGGCTAAGCTCAGTAGTGACGTCGGTCTGCGCAGCGTGTCTGGTGGACAGGACTTCGTATCCCTGTTTGAAACTACCGCGGCCCTGAATGCACTGATCTGCGGACAAGCAATCTCCCCAGCAGCCAGCGCGAGAAACGCCGCCCGGGCCCCATCCCAACCCTCGCCCACGGCTACACCTCGACGCTGCCCGCCGCGCAATAATAGCAATTGCCAGAGACTGCACGTCCCGTCACCTGCTGCAAGTCGCCCACCGGGATGCTGTCGTCGCGCGTCGTCTACTTTGCTCCCACGTAATCGCCGCCAGCACTCGCTCACCGCCAAGCAGGCCCGGCTTCCTGTTTCCTGCTCACGCGCCTCGACTGGGACGTGGCTCAGGCGCCGCTGCTGCGACGAGGAGGGCCCTCACACTCCCCAGCGATGACCAGCAAGTCCATGGTCGAGCGCAGAAAGAGCGACCATGGCAGCAGCACGCAGGCCCCCTTCCTCAGCCCCGAGTCGGCCCAGGGCAGCAGCACTCACCATCCGTCCGTCTCGAGCACCGCCAGCAGTCGCCTGCTGCCCTCGCCCATCCCGCCGCCCACCGCCTCGTCCATTCACTCCCAGCAGCGCCCGCAGTCCAGAGTCAGCGCCGTGTCAAGAGCCTCGCGCGACAGCCAGAGCGAGGCCGCCGTCCGCAAGAGCCACAGCCAGTCCGTCTCGAGCACGCCGCACACGCTGGCGTCGTCGGCCCGTACGCTGAGTGCGGAGAACAAGGACAACAAGGAGCGACAGCGTGCTGCCCGGACACTACCGCGTAAGAACCCCGTGTGGTGGACATCCAGCATCGATGATTACCGGAATGCTCGGAACACCCAGATATCCCACGACAGACTATATACTAACACATCTCAGCCTGGGTGCAGTCAGCCGAAGAAGATGACAATGTCGACGCGACCTCCCTCCTGCTTCCGCGAACACCCACATCGGCCCGCCACGCATGCCACAACTTCATGCCCACCCCCAAGTCGAACGTGCCCGGCCGCAAGTTCGACCACGCCCGCGAGGGCGCGCCAGTGACTCTCACCACACCCATGAGCGACAGCGCCGGCAAGTGGAAGCAGTTCGCCCATGCCTCCTCGCATTTTGGCGACCACACCGACCGCCCCATCTCGTCGAGAGGTCAGATCGTGGACGACGACTGGATGAAGGAGAACATGCCAGACCTGGAGACGCCATGGGAGCCGATAGACGAGAGCAAGGGCGACGAGAAGCTCAAGGGCTTCTGGCTGTTCAGTCCCGCCAAGAGAAGGCGGAAGGTCATGCGCTTCCACAAGACCATCATGAATCATCCCATGGTGCCGGCTGTCGTCCGTATGGTCGTACTCACATTCTCTATCATGGCTCTCTCGCTCGCAGGCGCCATATTCCACCACTCCGACACCGCCGGCTGCAACAACAATTCCTCGACGTGGATGGCCATTGTCGTTGACGTGGTCGCCATTCTCTACACCGTTTACATCACGTACGACGAATATACCTCGAAACCCCTAGGTCTGCGCTCACACAACGCAAAAATGTCTCTTATATTCTTAGATCTCGCCTTCATCGTGTTTGAGTCGGCGAACTTGAGTTTAGCATTCCAAGCCTTGACAGATGACAAGTGGGCGTGCAGAGACGCCCCTGATCAAGATAGTCAGTTTTGTCCGTACACGCGGTCAATCTGCGTTCGCCAGAAGGCATTGACTGCAACGCTTTTGATTGCACTACTTGCGTGGTTGAGTACTTTTACCATTAGCACCTTGAGGTACGTTATCGTCAAAATCACAGAGAATCATGTGTATTAATCTAATGCAGGTTGATCCATCGTGTGGCGAGGTAGCACTTGCACACATGCAATCCACATTTTCCCACCTATTCCGCATCCCGTGTACCACTACTTCTTTCCATCAGCTCCAGACTGATCCAAGCATCCATCTAGGAAGGACGGCAGTCCTCTTCATATTTCAGCATTCCTGCCCATCCGCCGACGAAAACCTCGATTTCCTACACATTACCGCCCTTATTCCGACTCTACTTGATTTCTACTGTAAGCTGGCATTGCACAGCGACGGCGCCGGGGCGTTCATCATGATTGGATTGGCATGCATGCTTATGCGTACATCAACACTTCTCATTGTCAGCAAGTTGCATGGGAAACGGCCGTGGAGGGCGCAGAAGGGTGTGCACAGTGTATAGCAATTGAACAACTACAAAATGCCACTATGCAAACATGCTGACTTGTTCATGAAGTTCGGGACGACTAATCATACTCACACCGCACAAATACAAAAACATATATATCTTCTTGCCGCCAGAACTCAGCCACCTATACAATCGCCAATGGCATTCCAAAGCTCCAAGCCCAACCAATCAGTTCCTACTTCGCATACTTCTTCACAAACTCCACCACCGCACCAAACACCTCTTTCGGATGCGACGCGCTCAGAAAGTGCTTCCCGCCCTCAATCACCTCGAGCCTCGCATCCGGCGATCCCTTGAACAGCACAATCTCCTCCTTGGCATTCGCAATCGTGTACACCGCATCATCAGTGCCCTGGTAGCCGTTAGCCATCTTCGCATCGAACACCGCACTTTCGCCCCGTAGACGCGAAGGAAAAACCTACATGCAGCCACAGCACGGGACACACGACATCGCACGCGCGCGAGTGCAGCCCATCACGGTCCCGCAGATTAATAGCCGCCATGCGAATCCGCTTCCTGCCGTCGTCGCCGCGGTAGTTGGCTTCGATCTCGCTGACCCAGTAGTCCCGGATGTCCTGCGCCACATCGGTGCCGAAGCCAATGTCGATCAGGAAGTTACTGTACGCTTTGCTCGGCACGAAGTCCGGCGTTGCTGTTGTCGAGCTGAATTCCTCGTCGATGCTCTTCCCGAGCAGGTCGGGCGCCTGCCAGCAGCCGAGGGCGCGTGTGCGCTCGGACTCGTAGTCGAGCGATGTGCCGAGGGGGATGATTCCAAGGACCTGTGGGGATTCATGTATGTGGTTAGTTGGTTGGTTGGTTTCTAGGTTTACTACATCCCTTGGAGAAGGAACAAGCACAAGCATGCGCACAACGCAGTCAAACTCACCCTCTCCGGCGCCAACAACGCCATGCGCACCGTAATCCAGCCGCCCTGGCTGGTGCCGAGGACGAAAAACCGCTGCACGCCCAGTTTCTCCAGGACCTGGACGTTCATGATGGCAGTGTCCCAGTACGTCCAGTGCGTCTTGGTGTCGTGCACGCGCGTCTGCCCGTGGCCGAGCAGTTCGATGGAGATCAGATTCATGACGCTGGTTAGCGCCTTGTCGGTGTAGGCGTCGCGGTACAGCTCCGAGGAGGTGGTGAAGGAGTTTACCAGCAGGAGAGTGGGCTTGGAGGGGTCGATGGGGCCGGAGGTTTGGTAGGCGGCGGTTATGCCGCCCAGGTGGGGAACGGTGACGGTTTGGGTGTTGGGCATTTTGAAGGTTGGAGGGGATAGGCAACGTGTTTGGGGTTGGGGTGGGAGATGGGATGAGTAAGGGATTCAAGGGGTGGTCATGTGTTTTATATGGGGGATGTAGATGCTCCTCGGGCATATGGCAGAGGGCTTATTGCCGGGCGGGGAAAGAGGGGTTGGTGGAGCTGCTTACGATACAATCATGATGCTTTGGTTGAACAGCTGGCCAGACTATGAGGCGTGAGGATCGGCATGACAGAATTGAGTCGCGGTATGTTGGTCGAGCAAGTCACGATCCGGGGATGTGGGCGTTAGCGTATCCTCTTTGGGACTAGCAAGAACTGGGCTTCTGGTAGACAGCCACTGAATTTGTGATTCTTATAGGCTGGTATATCCTCCATCAACCGGGAGGCCGATACCGGTAACCCATCCAGCGTCGTCACTTGCCAGAAAAACTGCCGCTTTTGCAATATCCTGTGGCGTGCCAAGTCCTCTGAACGGATGCTTCATCTCCAATCCAGCTTTGATCTCTTGAGTTTCCGGCGTTAGGAGGGCATGAATGAAGGATGTCTGGGTATAACCCGGACATAAGGCGTTGACGTGGATACGATGGGGCGCGCAGTCGTTCGCAGTCGATTTGGTAAGACCCATCACTGCATGCTTGGAGGTTATGTAGGCCGCTATCGAAGATATTAGTACCTCGAATGTTCAAGTGACAAACGTCTCAGGTGCTGTGAAAATTCCACTTACATGTTCCCGACGATCCCACCAACCCATATATACTCGCTAGGTTGATTATCCAACCTCTATCGCCGCTTGGATGCGGCTCCTGACCCTTCATCTGTTTCGCAGCATACTTGATTCCCAGAAAAACACCCTTGACATTTACGGCCATGGTCTTTTCAAACGCCGACTCTTCCAAGTCCCAGACATCGATACTACCCTTCTCAGCCTCGACAGCAATGCCTGCATTGTTCACCATGATGTCGATCCGGCCGTATGTCTCCACAGCCTTTTGGACGAGAGCTTCCACCTCACTTGCCTGTGTGGTGTCGCATTTCTGGTAGATGGCCTTCACGCCGAGTTTCTCGGCTTCTTGGACGGTGGTGCCGGAGAGCGAGTCGGTTCTGAACTCGACACGGAAGTCTTCACGGATATCGCTGCATACAAGATTTGCGCCTTCAGCCGCGAAGGCAAGGGATATTGCGCGGCCAATTCCGGAGGATGACCCAGTGATCACGGCGACTCTGTTGGCTAGACGGCCTGGCATGTTTGCTGTAGGGTATCTGGATTTCTCGAAAGGACGTCAAAGAACTGTAAGATGTCGTGAGATTGGAAGAGTAGATGGCAAGGAAGTGGTTTCAGCCTACGACCCACGTAGGATGAAGGTGCATATAACGGAAATTTATACGAGACTCTGACCCGGAACCGGAAAGAAATGTGGTTGGTCTATACGTTTGTAGACAGGCCAATTGTTCGTGCTACTGCGTGATGAGGGGTCGCTGCGGAGTACTTCCTCGGCCTTTTCGAGTAAGTGAAGCAAAGCTGCCCAGCATGGTGTCAGGTTTTCGTACAGTCTGGACAAGGCAATGAAACATCGACCTCATACATCAATGGCGGTTTTAGGTCATGCGTACGTGCAGGCATTCATGTCTAGTATGAGCTTGTAAGGATGCCTCGGAAGAACAGCGGAGGTCTTCTGCCAGTCGTACGAACGCCGTCTGGGGTGGACATTCTGCTCTTGCGACTTTGGCTAAAACTTCGAAAATCAGACAATTTCGAAAGGCGACTGGCGATACAGCAGATTCATCCTGGTAATTAATGCAGCACAAGGTGGCCATGGCTACTTGAAGAGGATGTGGGGTAGCTCAGGTCGACCTGCATTGGACTTAGCTTTGCCTATCCTGACATTGACGTCATGTTCGAGACATCAACACCACCAACACAACGAATTTCGCAAAGAGCTCGAGCGTTTCAACCCTGGGCTTTCCTTTACCGCAAGTAAACACAGCATCTTCATCTCGTGTCTTAGTTAGAGTACCTCAAGTTTCTAGATGGCCGTCGAATCTGACAGCAGGTCTGGCAAAAATGGTACATTCCCATGGCATCTCGGTGTCTACGATGCACATTGTCATCCTACAGACACCATGGACAGTCTCGCGACAATTAAGGGAATGAAGACTCGTATTCTTACTGTCATGGCTACGCGGGGTCAGGACCAAGACCTCGTCACAGCTGTAGCAGACAAGCATGGCGTGAAATCATCTGACCCGGGTCAGTGGTCCCTGGACGAGTGTATAGTGCCGTGCTTCGGCTGGCATCCGTGGTTCTCGCACCAAATGTACTTCGATGATGAGGAAACAGATGCGGGCGGCGAGCGACGGAAAGAGCAAGGAAACCTCACCGGCGATGCAAAATTAGTGCACTACCAAAGCGTTCTGCAACCCTCTCGCGACAGCCTCAGCGATGAAGATCGCCAAACTTTCCTCTCCCTCCCAGACCCAACGCCCTTCTTCGCTTTCCTCGCGCAAACCCGCCAACACCTCGAGCACTACCCTTACGCGCTCATTGGCGAAATCGGCCTCGATCGCTCCTTCCGCATCCCGGAAGCCTGGACCGACAACCAAGACCTCTGGGCAAAACGAAACCACAGCCTCACCGTCGGCGGCCGCGAAGGTCGGCGCCTCACACCCTTCCGCTGCAGCCCCGCGCACCAAAAGAAGATCTTCAAAGCACAGCTCCAACTCGCCGCCGAAATGCGCCGCGGCGTAAGCGTGCACGGCGTCCAAGCCCACGGCCTGGTCCTCGAAACACTGCAAGAGCTGTGGCGCGGCCACGAGAAAGAAGTCCTAAGTAAGCGCGAGCGCAAGAAACGCGGGCAAGATCATGATCATGCGTCTGTCGAAGACGACGTCTCGCATCCACAGCAGCTAGATGACGCACCGAAGCCGTACCCACCACGAATCTGTCTGCATTCGTATTCTGGAAACGCGTCGAACTTCAAGCAATATCTCAATCCTGCGATTCCAGCGCAGATCTTCGCGTCGTTTAGCACCGCCATCAATCTGTCCGATGCCATGGATGAAGAGACGCCGGCGGCGTTTGAGGACGTTGTCAAGACGGTGCCGGATCATATGGTGCTTGTGGAGAGTGATTTGCATACGGCGGGCGAGGAGATGGATAGGAGGATAGAGGATATTGTGAGGAGGATATGTAAAGTAAAGGGATGGAGTTTGGAGGAAGGAGTGAAGCAGCTGGGGAAGAACTGGAGAGCGTTCGCGTTTGGCGAGACTGGATGAGCGGGCTCTCGTAGCAAACTATGTCATTCTTCAACTGTATCTGGGGTATTGTAATAGTGCATGGCATGATTTGTCTTGTCTTGCCCGCTTGACCGGCGTCTTCGGAAGCCACGAATGTGATTGTTCTGATCGCATGAGACACGAAGTCAGTGCATCGTAGGGTGCATGAAAAGGTCATGACATGATCACGACACTCATCACATTAGACATGATATCAAATCGCACTATAGGCATATGTCAAAGGGACGGAGTGATGTAAGTGGGGATTCTCATTCAGTGAGCCTGGTCTCGAGGATAATCCTACGGACAATCCTGGAGACACAAGAGCTGAGCAAGTGGCAGCAGCAACTGCCGCATCGGCTTTACAACCCAGAGCGCAGAGCATCCTTGATGGAAAGCTTGCAGCTAGATGTGGTCAAGTTGCAACGAAAGCAACAACCAGCAACTGGGTGTAAGAAAGAACAACCATAAACACTTTTTGTCGTCAACATGACTCTCATCAATCATAACCCGTAACCGTCACTTCAAGTCCACCGATACTCCAGCAAGTCGGAAACCCATTCGTGGAGTGCCTGAACGCCGAAGCCTGCACCGAAGTTGTGACGGAAGATTACAAGATGACTGGACCGGCGAAGCCGCTAGTGGTCAGAGCGGCGTTGAAGTCGTCGATGAAGGAAGCCTGAGGGCCGGCGCCGGGCTCAACGACGTCCTCGCCGTACTCGTCCGTGTAGGTGGTGACGCGATGGTGGACCGTGTCATACTGCCAGTCGCCGTAGTACACCTCCTTGGTGTCCAGACCAGGACGATAGAACGACAGCTGCTTGATCTTCTCGGTGTCGGACCATCCAGGGATGTGCTCGTCGATCTTCGAGGTTGCCGACATGTCAGTGCGTGTGCAGAGTATCTTTAGGACTTGGGAGACTTACGTTGAGCTTGCGAACGGTGAGTGTGAACGTAGACGGAAGCAGACCAAGGAGATCGCCAAGCATGGTGCGATAGCCGCCGCTGTAGATGAAGGCGTTGGCTTTGATGACCTCGTTGGCGTGGTCGAAGTCGATCTTGTCGAGAATTTTGTTGTCCTCGCTGGTGAGTCCCGTGCCCTCCTTGTGCGCGAGATCTTCCCAAGCCCACTCCGAACGATACTCATGTTCCTTAAACCCATCCGCCACCACAGTGATCTCGCTCATATACTCCACCAACGAAGGAAAGCGCCTAAGCAAGAAAAGGAAACTCGCGACGCTCGCATACCTAGCGTAGATGCATCTGTCCTTAGCCGCGGCGCGCAAGAAGTCCTGCTCGACAGTATCCCTGATTTCCGAGCAGACTGCGCGAAAGTTGTTGACATCTCCACCGAGGTGAGAGACGATCTCGTTGAACAGCTCGGTGGGAAGGCCCTTAAGGTGAGTTGCTTAACATATGATTCCTGAAGTGATAGGCGGCACCGAATCAAGAAAGTACTAACATTAAGGTTGGATTCAGGCCTGACTGTAGCAGGTATCCAGACGCCGGCTGAAGCGTTAATGTCAGCGGAAGTAACGTAACAGACTTGCTTAGTTCACACTCACCAGCTTTGATCATCTCGGAGCACGGCATCTTTGAAGCGAAACTTTGCTGGTCGCGATGTTGTTGTAATGATTGCAGGTCTGCCGAAAACTACGCAGCAATCGTGCCGCAGGGAATTTGGTGGATGGGCGAAGTGAGTGTGGGCGAGGCGTCCTTTAAGTAGAGACTGTGGGAGAGCTTGGACCGCCGGCTCGTCTTCGGTATTCGCAAGGCAGAAGCACTGTTTTTGCGGTGATGAGGTGAAAGTGAAGTCCGTTTGTCACAACAGAAGACGGGCTAGCTAAATACAGCAGGCCGAGGGCGTCGTGTGCGACTGACCGCCCTCCCTTTCACCTTGGCTAGCCTGGCAGACTCTATGTTGCGCAGAAAGTGGAAGAGATTGGCGCAGCAAGTTGGACCAGTAGACTCTGATGTTCGAAGGAGCTTTCCATGCTGTGTATGTGCGAAATGCAGGAAAGCGTAGACGACACGAGCGCCATCCTGGTGAAGAATCAGAGCCGAAATCACGAATCGCCTATGCAGAGCCACTAGATGGTCGGCCAGAGGGTCTCTGCTGGGTTGTGCGGACGCGCAAAGTGCGGCAGTGTCCCGGGCGTCACATCGTTCGCGGGAGCACTGAAGCTGGGCCGCCAATGTGCACTGACAAAGGAAGAAGCACATCTGCTCGTTCACGCTCGACTGTCTCTTGCCGAAGAGACAGTTGGCGCCTCACGAGCTCGATAAGCAGCGCCTTGTCATATGTGTTGAGCAGTGACAACATTTTCGCGAGTGAGCTTGCAACCGTCAAGAGCGTGAAGGATGGCCACAACGACGTGTCGGGAGCGAAAAAGAGAATGGGGTCATATTTTGATAGTATGGGAAAGCACTTGGTGGGTATGGAGAAGGAATTATGGAGAGGAAAGGCAATCGACGTCTGAACAAGCGTGTGATGACAAAGATACCAGTCCTCCTTTAGGAAGTGACCATAGGCGACCATACCCACTGCCGCACTGCCGTATGCCTCTGTAGGAAGAATTCGCCGTCCTTTATTTCCAAGGCAGAACAGACACAAAAGTTGATGCAATATGGTAAAGCATGTTCATCGCTTCGATCAGGTTGCACAGCCATCAACGGTGTAAAGCATCGACGTGGACACAACCACCTACATCTCTTCCCATACTCTAAAAGCGAGCTGGCTTTCACGAGTCTCGTGGTGAATTCATTAACCGCATTGACGTTTATTCGCAAGGCATGAGCTTGCCTGTTTGCGTACCAATGTCATCAACAACCCATCTCAGTTTTCTGCGAATACGAATGTCCGCGTTCACAGTTTATACTTACAAGAAAGCTTTCTAGAGTCACTTCGCATATCCCTTGTGTGCCTCTAGTTTCGATGCACCATGACCCCGCATTATGTCGAGACGAGCGCATCCATAGCCATAGCGGACGTCGGGATCGGCCGTGCGGATGACTCGCTCAAAGAGTATCGTAGTTTACCGTTCCCGAAAGCAATGGCGTAGCGCTCGATGGGCATCATTTGAAGGCGCTCCAGCGCGTTGCGTTCTTGTACGTGAAGGGGCATATGCAATGCGAGACACTCCAACTTAGTGAGATGTGGGGTATGGTCTGCAGTAATCCAGCAGAACATTCAGATATCACCTGATACTCACACGATTTGTGCAGCGCCATATCTTTCCTTTTATTATGTGCATGCGGTGCTCTCTGGTTCGCAACGAGGTATGGCCATCATACGATACTGTGCAAAGCCACAAGATGCACCTTTGGTCCACGTTCCCCGCTTCTACCTGGGGAAGGGAGCTATACAGCACCAGGACATGGATCAGTCTTGCTGTTGTGCTACCGAAAGTGTTGTCGGGTCGGGGTTGTTGTCCCTCCAGAATGACGTATCAAGCCTGGAAAGGTGGACGCGCTGATCGGATGCACGTGCAAATCCTTAGCTTACATGAGCTGATTCAATGATCCGGTTGGTCAAGGTGCCATGGTGTCGTCTTCGAGCAAGATTGGCTGTCCATCAGGGTGCGAGTAGGCTTAGACGGGCGGTCCCGCTCGGTGAGTCGTGGACCAATGCCGCATATACGAAGTGGCCTCGCATTGCATCATTGATGTTGTCGCCTTGCATCGCGAAGTCAATTAGACTTGACTCAGACCTGGATGGATATAGTCGACGTATCCTACAAAAGTTTATCAGAATTGAGGAATTGGACAGTCACGTTGTGCAATGATGCTAGGCGGGGATAAGATAGCCGAAATCATGTAAGCATTGGTCCAGTCAGGAAACTCCGCCCGTCCACTTTGTCCGCTCGTCCCTTCAATCACACCATCGCGCCATCGCTGGGATTATCACTTTTATGCAAACTGGGTACCTTCGGCTTACACTTGCGAAAGACACACACAGGGGGCGGATCCGCCGCGGCCTGGCTCTCCCCCGCATGATGCGAAAGCACGCGCCCTCACCGCCCGCTAGATCCTGCAACAGAGATCTCATCAAAAGCAATAGCGCTCACATGGCCACGAGTCGGCGCGAATCCAGCGGACGAATTTCATGCAGTGTCAGTGATTTACTGAACTTTGTCTAGGAATTGAGCCTATAGCATGGCGTTTGTCATGTCGCGCGGCCACTCGCGTCATGCTCTTACACCAGCACCGACGCTTCGTAAGACAAAATCCCACGGCCTGTGACCACAGAGCAACAGGCTTGCACCAACGTGGTGGTGTTAGCAAGCCTTGACCCGCTCACCTCTAGGCTTCTAGCGCTTCGAGCTTGCCTGGGCTCCGAAGGGCTCTAAGAAGTGGAACCACATGGGTAAGCTGAAATTTCCCTCTCCAGTCTCCAATTTTCTATATCTGTGAGGTGTCGAGCGCGCTTCACGCTCCTTCGCGCTGCATCTCTTGGGCCTCGGAGTTCCTTATCCAAAGTCATCTCGTGAACCCGAAAACACCCCTTAAGCCGAGACGTCCACGCTCAAAAGATATAACTCGCCCTACACCACCAGGACACGCGTCAACTCCGTTTCCTGTGCTATCTCTCCGTGTCAAGGCATCTCCACTCTGCTGCATCAAAGTTCCCGCCGACTTCCGCCAAGCCACATTGATCTTCAGCCAACTTTCTTGAAATCAATCGATAGCATCTGCCCCATTATTCACAAACGTTTCTGGAACTCATAAACATTTATACAACGTGCGCAAGCCCATCAAACACAGGGATTATCACCAAGGCTCACCGACGACCGTCGCCAAGCGTGTTCGAGCCAACAAGCAGCCTCGTTTTCAAGGGACCTTCAAACACCAAGACTCTTGGAGTATTGTTTCACACTCTTGCCGCCACGTAAACACGATTCAGAGCTTGCGCGGTCGTAACAAGCACGCACACGCCGAGGCTTGGTTGACGATCAGATCATCTACGTCGCGTCTATCTTCTGCAGCGGAAGATTCCCTGTGCGCCGGACCACTAGGAACGGAGGGTGCGACATCAAAGCTTCACAGCCAAGAGCACTGCGCGACATCCCGCGCTGCATCGCGACACGGCCACCTTCAAGCAAGGCTGCTGATCCTCGCCTGAATCATCGGCTCGTTGGCTGCTGTAACCTGCATACGCCGTGCATCAACGACACCGCAGGCGAACTTGACCAGAAATTTGCTTTCTGAATTTGTCGAAGAATAAACCAGCCAGTCACAGAGGTCATCTGACACACGCCGTTTATCCCACGTCCCACCCCTTGTCAGACCCACGGAAGCCGGCGGGATAGCTTGGCGAGTTACCCCCTGCACAAACTACAATTCTGGACTCTGGGGCACGCACGCACAACCTCCACATTTTCGATACAAGATTAGTTCCGGGGGACACATATAAGGCTCCTGCAGCCCTCCTACCTGAGTCCAGCAACTACTTCTTCCATTACATCCAACAACCAACAACTTCTTCCACTCTACACCCAAAACCCACCACCTCCACACTGGCGCAATGTCTTCCACCTACCATATCCCGTTCCCCCGCGCCTTCCTCGCTGTCAACACTCCCGTCAAGGGCTCCTCCCCTACCGGCACCTCACCTCCCGCCGACACCGTTCAGCCCCAGCAGCTTTCTCACGGGTTTCTTTCCAATCGCCCGGCGACCCACCCACGCAACAGCTCAGTCTCCAGCATCACCAGCGACAGCACTGCGTCTGTCGGCGCGCCACCTTCTCCCCCCACCCAGGCTGCCGCTTCACCGGTCCTGGGCGCGAAGGTGTTTTCTCCTCTGGCGGTTAATGCTAAGCATGCGCCGCTCCCGAGCTTGGCGGATCTGACGCCCGTTGCGAGGAGTGCGTTCTTGTCCAACAGGTAATTTCTTTAGGCAGGGGCGCTCGATACGAATGGATACTTACGTCAGTTAAGAGGACCAAGTTTTTAAGCCGGGAGAGAGGAGCAGAAGGAGAGAGGCGGTTCGCGTGCTGGCTATGCGATGGACTGAGGAAAGAACGGCGTTTTACGATTTTCACGATACCATACTATTCTTGCATTTAAAAGCCTATAAAAAAGACCAGGGCGGTACTTGTACAGGCAGGCAGGCGTTTTCGTGCTTCCAGGCTATCAGTTGAAAACAGATTGACTTTCTTGGAGTATGTATTCTGAATCAAATCACATCAACCACAACAAACAAACAAATTCCACCTTTCCTTCTCTACCTCGCTTTGCTGCATACTTCCTCTTCTCCCAGCGCAGCGTGTCATCCCGCCGCAGAAGTCCTCCTAGCCAGACATGCAAGCTAACTAGCCCACCACTCATCGCCCATCGCCCATCTCCCAACATGCTCGCCCACGCTCACACCCCAACCACAAAAAAAGCTTATCAATGCTTGTGCATAATTCGCGCCGTGCCGTGCCGTACCCACATCCTTCCCTTCGCCACCAGTCAACTACCCTCTCGCAAACTACCCGCGCCATGCACACCTACACCACCATTCATGCATGTCGCTCTGCCGCCGTAGTCTCGCTACCACGGACGATCTGAGCGGCGGGAGTCGCACGGCTCATACCTATGTCCGAATATAACCGCGTTGTCGAGTATGGCTGCTTGCATGTGAGCAGTGGGTATTTGTGTGTAGGTGGCGCTGAGAAGGGCGGGGCGGGATGTGCGTGGTTTGCAAGATAGACTGGCGAATGACTTGGATAGGTTTGGAGAAGGGTATGGTATGAGATAGGATAAGATGTAACAAGGTCAGATCATATCGCTTCTAACCGCGCTGTTTGGTTTCTTAGATGGGTAGGTTGGACTAGGTGTGAGTACGTACGTATAGGTATACAAGTATACACATAGACATATACATAGACATACACGCCAACCCTCCCAACCGCCCATTAACAAATCACGCCTCCCTAACCCCAACACCCAAACAGTGCCGTCCATTCACCTGCTCCCCCGATATCCCCCGATATCCCTCCCACGCGCTCTTCCTTTCTTCCTCCCTACTACAACCCCCTCTCAGCAGCGTGCATTTCGTTCCATTTGCGTAGAATAACTAGCCCCACTCGCTGCTCTGATTTGCGTGTTTGAAAGCCAGTGTCCCGCCACGAGTGCGCAGCTGCGCAGACTTGCAATTGGGTATTTGAAATTCGGGGACAAACGTGCTGATTGGTTGTGCATGCTTGTGTGTGATACAGTGGCGTTTGCGATTGCTTTGCGCCTTGTTCGTCAATCATTGGGTTTGGATCAGACTCGCATGTGAAGACGAAGAAGAGAAGAGGGGAGGAGAGGAAAGGGTTTGTGGAAGCCGATCGAACCGACTGCCTGCTTTACCCGCAGTCCGACTACGATAGTCCTTGAAAGAGGAAGCGTCACACGTGATGCCGAAAGCAAGCTATGTTGGAAAAGCACTTTCATCCATGCAAGCATTTGTGTGTTGTGTGCAATTGGTAACTATCTACCATCCACTCTCGTCCGCTGAGCTCGCCGGCGCAATGTATTCAAAAACCTGCTCTTTGCTCCCACAATGAGTGCTGAGTGGTGGCCGCCCCAAGGCCGAATGGCCTGCTGTACTCGCAAATAGGAATAAAATTGGTCTGACAACATGTTTCGAGCAAGCAGGAGCGGAAGAAAAGGTGCTGATTGCCGCGATCGTGGGTTGACTTGGGCGTGAAAGCGATAAACACCATAAGGAGAGACTATAGCGTACAAGTCCCGCAAAAAAAGAGCCCAATAGTATATAGGAGGACCGCGGTCCTTGCGTCCTCGCGTCAACTTTTTCTCAGACCGAAGAAGCAAAAAGCTCGGGATGGGTGTGCAAACATGCAAAGAGACAACAGCGTCGACTGAACATCAGAATCGACAGGCGCAACACAGTGGCAATGTTGCAGTAACCAGACGCATCCAGAAAGATTCCCTGGGGATACTTAAAACACCAAAAACTCCAATGCTGCGCTCTGGTAAATGGCTAGAGGCAATGATATCTCCCAAAGTCCTGAGTCGTGGCCGAGAATGTGCATCGAAATGGCACGACCGGGGAATGATCGTAAGGGCTCGTGTATTATGTAGTAGGGGGAGTTCGCGCTTATGAACAGCGATCGAGGGGACGTGAGACTATAGGATGCCCGAGTCTTTTAATGCATTTTGCAGTATTGTTTCTTTAACAGCAGCGAAGACGAGCCGGATATTCGACGTGTCGGTTGCCTGTGTGAGACTGCAGAGGTCAGTGAGGTGTAGACGGTGAGGAGATGAGTGCATCTTACTGAGGATAGAGGTTAAGATGCGCACGATTGACCTGATTGAATCTCCAGAGCAGGTACTTTGCGGCGCGATTGACATCGTTGCCGCCAGAGTAGTCGGGAAAGTAGTTGCCCAACGGGGATCGCGCCAGCTTCGCTTTGAACAAGTCGACCTTGTTCAGGAAAAGAATAATACTAGTTCTCATGAACCACCGGCTGTTGACGACCGAGTCGAAGAGCACTAAGCTCTCCATCATGCGGTTCTAAGTGCGCGAGTCAGTGGCAGACCAGCGAGTCATTTTTGAATGCGTACCTGTGAGCTCTCCTCCAGCAGCACTTGGTCGTACTCGCTCAGTGCCACGCAGAAGATGATTGATGTGACGTTCTCGAAACAGTGTATCCATTTCTTGCGCTCGCTTCGTTGGCCACCGACATCAAACATGCTGTTTCAAATTAGCCGGCGCGCCTGAGGACTGTTTGAGGATGCGCACGCACTGAATGCTTAGCTGGCCCATTGTGAATCTCGTTTCGTAGATACCCGTCGTCTTTGTACGCGCTCGCAGGACGTCCGACTCGACGGGGATGTAGTTCGGGTCTGCTATCCGCTCAACTTCGTCGAAGAAGCTGCAATTGTCAGTGAGGTGATGAGGGTATGGGGTGTGGCATCATACTATGGCGCAGAGTCCATCAGGTAGAACTCGCTCGAGTGTTCAAGCACCTTGGGAATGCACGGGTCGCGCCACATGGCGGTTATGGCTTGTCCTACCCGGACGTCGAGCGGCTTCTCGGGGTCGGGGTCCACTGTGTAGTCGACCAGGTAGTTGCAGTACTCGTCGTTGCCCGGGGCCTCGGGCTGTATCTCGAATTGTCGCATTGCGCCGATGAGGGCCTTTGCGCAGTCGATGACGTTCTTGTAGATGGTGAGGCGGTACATGGCGAGCTCCTCCTGGGTGTAGCCATTCTGGTGGATGATCTTCATCTGCTTGACGATGGTCGACTTGCCACTCTCGCCGGAGCCTGTGGCACGTTAGCATGCACGATTCCAAGTCAGGGCCGGCCCAGCGCTTACCCAGCAGCAGGATCTTGCACTCTCGCCGTAACCGCCGCGAGTCCTCCTCGAGCTTGCGGTCAATGGCCTGGCTGCGCTTCTTCTGCTCGACATCGTCGTTGCTGGTGCTCATGCAGATGCCCATGCTGGCGGATGCTGGCTGCGGCTCGCGGCCGCGGGAGAATGGAGAGCGTCGGGCGGGGGCAATGACGGAGCACTAGGCTCAGCGCGTCGCAAGGGCGTCGTCGCTGGTGTCGGCAGCGGCGCGAGACAGTGTTCCAGGTGGGCGGCCGCGTGACGATGCAGCAGCGGTGGCAGCGTTGTCGACGCTTCCGTCGGTTCGAGCCGACACAGCTCCCGTCACAGGGGGCGCGCAGGTCGGGGAGGCGCAGGTCGGGGCCGCCAGCGCTGTCGACTGCCGCAATGGAGGGGACCAGAGCCGTCGGTGAAGGAGCGGGATTGCAGGCGTGGAGAGGGTGGTGGAGATGTCGTCGTATGGTATGCTATGCTATGCACTCGCGCAGGTCGGGGAGAAAGACGGGGCGGCTGGAGGCTCGTGCGGGCACGCCTTGCTCATCAACTAGGGACGGGGGGAGATCAGGGCTCTCAAGCGCGCGAGAGCCCGGTGCATGTGCGGCGGCGTGTCTGCGAGCCCTGCGCCGTCACTATGGATGTGGATGTGAATGCCGATGGTGTTTGGGCGGCGTGAAGATGCAGTGCGACTGATTGATGGCAAGAGTGGAGGAGCAGCGCGGCGACGGCAAATGGAGTCTGGAAGCTAAGCCTCATCAAAGATGCAAGATGCAGCGGCCATGCATCGACCAGCAATCAGCGGAAACCAGCACGAGCCAGCGACGGGACAGCGCAGATGGCGGGTGCGGTGGCGATGGTGTTTGCGCGGACAGCACAGGCAGTGGGGAGTGGAGAGGAGTGGTTGATGGTTGATGATGGATGATTGATGCGCTGAGATGAAGCATGAAGTTGCATGCACGCCATGAGCTCGTGGCTGCGCGACCCGTTATTGGTAGTCGATTGGAGACACGAACATGCTGCGACTCGATGTCGATTGCATCTCATACACGGCCAGGCACCCAGACAAGCGCCGCGGCTGAGTCTGCTGCACTGCACTATACCGGTACACTCGCGGCACTGGTTCCTCGTCGATGCTCCCTTCTGCTGTCGCCCGGCAAGTAGTCCAGTGGAGCTGAGTCCCTCCGCTCCGGCTATCTGCCAGATCGTCTCCTCACAGCAACCGGGCCGCGTCCTGCGATTGGCAGCCACTGCGAGCTCCTGCCACGGCTGGACTGTAACTTTGACGGGCAACGGTTTTCGCTGTACACACGCCCACGAGCTAGTCCCTAATCGGGCGCTTGCGTCTATATTAAGGACCACACGTTGACCTGCTCACCATCTGCACACTCCCCTTCTGGCCCCTGGGAATGCGCCTCTGGTCAGCCTCCTACAAGTCACGCTTCGTTGACCACTCTAAGTTCCTCGGTATACTTGGTGTGTGCGATGCGGGGAGGGCTATTTCCGTGCACTCTAGCCGAATGCTCTTAACCCTCTCGTGCAAATGATCAAGTCCAAGTCCAATGTCGAGGTGCGTTTGACTGTGCTGCAAGGCCTCGCTTCCACGTCTCAAGTCACAGATGTTGAAACGCAGCCCATTCCTTGTACCGTTGTACCGACAACACATGCAAATATTGTCGAATGACTGCCGTGCCGGGTCTGTCAGCTGTCCTTCCCACGTTGTCCAGCGATCCGGGCGATCATGTTCCGCTCCCTGCAGCTGTGGTGTGGCGCACTCTCGCTCGGAGAAAGCCGACGACATGCCTCGTGGGCGCCGTGCAGGTTGCACAGCTCGACTCCCTCTGGCAGCGCGACGGAAATCTGGATTTCATAAAGTGTACACTGTTGCTGGGACTGTAAGAAGCGGCGGAGATAGACGCGAAGGCCTCCAGCTGTTGCTTGACGCTTGACATTCCCCATGTGCCTTTGTCTGCACATCCCAATCTCGCAGACTTTGTGCATCACGTCCGAGTCCCTACTTGTAGCATGGAAATTGACCGAGCATCCGACCCCGATGGCGATGATTCAGCATGCACAAGCCATTCCTACCAAGCCCAGAGTAGCCACGTGAAGGAGGGGAGCGGGAACGAATGCAGCGCTGCGCGAGCTGACTCTGGCAGTGCGGATGAGGGGCATCCTGCGCTGGCGCTCTGCAAACAGGATTGCAGACCACCAGTAATAGGCGCCGCCTGCGCTCAACTCTTCTCCCGTAGATAGCGGTGTGCAGCATGGGCAACTTAAACTAGGCATGGGAAAATTGAATCGCGACCAGTACGTCATCTGTTAATTCCCGAAACAAGTCGGGCGAGGGACCACCACCACAGCGCATCTCGCCGCCGCGTTGCCCCTCTCCTCCCCTCCAACCTCTGTTCCTTCGCAAGCACAAGTGTCGCCCCTGTTCCTGGCAGTGATCAGCATTGCCGCCACAGTCGAATCGAGCCATTCGAGCCTCGAGTCCCTGACGCCAATCCTTGTGTTGCCCTCGTCGGCCCCTCTGCTAGTCCGCGCGCGTTTGTTGTCCAACACCACGCCAAAGAGCACGCTGCCCAGCTATTGCACGCACGTAACGCTGCATCTCCGGGCCCTTCTTCCATATCTCCAGGTGCTGCACTCGAGCTCGCTGGTTTTGCCTCCCTCTGCGGCCGCCCCCACCGATCCAATCTGAGCCGCTGCCCGATCCTAGGTCGTCTAAAGCGCAAACCTGCTAGAGCCACCACACTTCGACCCGCACCAGCACCAATACCTGTCCTCAACAGACACTCCCACACGCGCCCGACGCAGCATCCTCACCACCACACATCACCATGGCTGAATTCGTGCGCGCACAGATTTTCGGCACGACGTTTGAGATCACGAGCAGGTAAGGCTTACCCCACGTTGCGCTCCAGCCCGGGACTGACATCGCATAGATACACCGACCTGCAACCCGTGGGCATGGGAGCCTTCGGTCTTGTCTGGTAAGCTCGCATCATACGCGGCACCAGCACCGTATTGACAACAGCGCAGCTCGGCAAAGGATCAGCTCACAAGCCAGGCCGTGGCTATCAAGAAGATCATGAAGCCCTTCAGCACTCCGGTCCTGTCCAAGCGCACATACCGCGAGCTGAAGCTTCTAAAGCATCTTAGACATGAGAATGTGGGCATTTCGGTTACCCTGTTTCCCGGATGCAGAGTTTAACGCGGCGCAGATCATCAGCTTGAGCGATATCTTCATCTCCCCATTGGAGGACATGTGCGCACTCACACCTCCTTGACTCAAAACATCCCACTGATTTGGCTAGCTACTTTGTCACCGAGCTCCTCGGAACCGATCTCCATCGTCTCCTCACTTCCCGGCCGCTGGAGAAGCAGTTTATCCAATACTTCCTCTATCAGATTTTGGTCCGTGGCAAATCCTGCGAGGGCATGACCTCTTGGCTAATCTGCTCAGCGTGGTCTGAAATACGTGCACTCGGCCGGTGTCGTCCATCGTGACCTGAAGCCCAGCAACATCCTCGTAAACGAGAACTGCGATCTCAAGATTTGCGACTTCGGTCTCGCCCGTATACAAGACCCTCAGATGACCGGATACGTTTCCACCCGATACTACAGAGCGCCCGAGATTATGCTCACATGGCAAAAGTACGACGTGGAGGTGGACATCTGGAGTGCGGGATGCATTTTCGCAGAGATGCTCGAGGGCAAGCCCTTGTTCCCGGGCAAGGACCACGTGAATCAGTTCTCCATCATCACGGAGCTTCTTGGCACGCCTCCAGATGATGTTATCCAAACCATTTGCAGTGAGAACGTAAGACATGTTCCACTGAGATGGCGTGATGCATGCTGATTTCTTGCAGACGCTACGCTTCGTCCAGTCACTGCCCAAGCGCGAGCGGCAACCTCTGGCCAACAAGTTCAAGAACGCTGAGCCCGCTGGTATGTCCTCCAAAATCCGAGTTGCGAGGTTTCTGTTAATGCGTCGTAGCTGTTGACCTACTGGAGAATATGCTTGTCTTTGACCCAAAGAAGCGTGTACGAGCGGAGCAGGCTCTCGCCCACCCTTACCTCGCCCCGTACCACGACCCGACCGATGAGCCAGTCGCCGAAGAGAAGTTTGATTGGTCGTTTAACGATGCGGACCTCCCCGTTGACACATGGAAAATCATGATGTATGTCAACGCCATAATCACTGTCCATATAGCGTGACTGACAGATTCTAGGTACTCTGAGATCCTCGACTACCACAATGTGGATGCTGCGGCACAGGACCAAGGGGAGAACGGCAGCTAATGGCAGAGATAGACGCTAGGAGTTTGCATTCTCGAAACCATTTCTCGGAGCAGGGGGGCCCACATTGTGCAGGTTTGGTGTCACGAGCAGCCTTATGTAGGCGGGTCGCGGGTTCTCTCATAACGATTTTCATGTCATGGGCCGAGTGGGGTGCGGACTCGTAGAAGGGACGGCGGCTTGAGTC
>TARA_R110002003_G_scaffold384_2_pt1 | contig 50983 bp, 56 predicted proteins | sample TARA_R110002003 | Tara Oceans TARA_R110002003 (sample SAMEA4396441) | marine metagenome | biome: Westerlies Biome; feature: [SRF] surface water layer (ENVO:00010504); material: water (ENVO:00002006), including particulate matter (ENVO:01000060) such as... | depth 5 m | reverse complement strand
GGCATCGGAGCCTGCTTGCGAGGTCGGTAGAAGACCAAGGTGACTCGACTGTCTGAGTGCGTAGGGAAACACACTCGTCGTGGAACCACAGATCTAACCCATCTAGCACCCCATGGCGTCTTGCAAGACTTTCATCCACGCCGAGTGTTTGTGCCAGGGTACTCACATCGATGAAAGCGGTGCCGGCTAATCAAAGCGCATCAGCGCATCACGCGTTTGGTTGGCAACGATGCTCTCCCCCATGTCATGGCTCCAGGCTCCCACATTCTTAGGGAGGATAAAGCTAAGTGAGCGTAACAGGTACATATATGGAGCATCAGACCTTATCACTTACCGAACCCTACATGTAGCTGGAGCCAAGACCGATTATGAGATCCCATACATCCGCGATAGCACTTGCTCAACTCTGCAATACCAATCAACCTGCGCGTACAATCAAATCCGCTGCCTTTTCCGCAACGGCATACACAGTACTACTCGTATGCGTCCCCGGAATCAGCGGCATGATGCTCGCATCCACCACCCTCAACCTTCCAACACCATGAACTCTCAGATCCGGCCCTGCGACACCACCCCTCTCAATTGGTCCCAGCGCTGCAGTCCCTACCGGATGATAGAAGCTAGGACTCATAGAACGCTTGAGCCACGTCTCCCACTGCTCATCAGTCTGCACACTCACGCCTGGTGATTGCTCGGTCGGCCCTAGCTTACGCGCTGTGGGGGTATTATACAGCTGACGTAGAATCTTGGCGCCGTGTATGGACAGTGTGATGTCAAGTGGGTTGGTGAAAGTGCGGTAATTAATCAACGGGTCGGCAAGAGGGTCTTTAGAATTAATATTGACGGTGCCGCGGGAGAGCGGTTTCAAGAATGCGATCATGTTCCCCGCTCCGATTGGGTATTCTAACGCGGCGGCATTGTTGGACGTCAGAAGATTCTTGAGCGCGGCGAGATGGTGCTTGTAGCCTTCGATGACACTGGCGTGGCTGTTTGGGGCGAGAAAGGATGACGGGGACTGCGCAACCAAGGCTGCGATAATGCTGGACGACGAGTTGGTCAGGATGGACAATGGGAGAAACGCGCCGGAGTTGCCACCAGAAAGTGTTAAGGGACCTGCAACGTTAGTTCAAGAGCTAGTCGACAAGATATTGAATCTACCTGTCTTCTTCTCTGCATACTGACGCTGCGCCTCCTGCATAGCAGTCCGATTCATGAACAGCTGTTCAGGACCTGGCGGTGGAGATGCCACTGCATCTACATTAGCAGAGTTGCTCAAGGAGGGACGGAAGCACCCTCACGATTGTAGAACAAGTTCAACAACGCATGGTCTTGAAAATTCTGGCCGACACCTGGGAGCTCGACCTTGACGTCTAACATCGCAGCACCAAGAACATCTTTCGGACCAACACCACTTCGCTGCAGAATACCGGGCGTGTGAACCGCGCCGGCTGCAAGAATGACTTCTCGATTAGTCGAGACAGTCACGCCCACCGCATCCTTGCTTTCTACAGGCTGAAGCTTGACACCGGTAGCTTTCCACTTTCGGCTGCCATCAGTGGACTTATCAAGGACAATTTCAGTAACCTTGTGGCCAACGAGCAAGTGGTAATTTGACCGGTTGGCAACCGGATCATAATGACCAGTCCGAGCATAAGAGCGCATCTGCGTCTTTGGATCTTGCGAACTGGGCAGCCAGAACACACCAACGGCGTCACCACCAGCCCCTTCTTTCGGCGCAGGGACACCAAGCTCTTTCCAGGCGGTGCGCATAACTTCTGGAAACGGGTAAGCAGCGAATATTGGCAATGAGTGGATCACGAACTTTCACTAGGCCATTGGAATGGTGGGTAACTTGCGTGGATGCTGCCATCCCCACCGTATGCCGCTTCGGTGTCATATGTGTAGTCATATTTCTCCATCTCGCCTTGCGAAGGCGGCGTGAAAGTGGTGCTCTTTGTTCGGTCAGTTCTCCTCCTGTTGACTTTTGATGGCTACTCAACGGTACCTGCTTGAAGTACGGCAACAGTCCGTCCCAGTTCCATCCCGCATTTGCATACTCGTCCCCAGCCACTTCACTCCACGCATCGTAATCTGCCTTGCTCCCACGATCAAACATCTGCGCATTGATCGCCGAGCAGCCTCCTACAATCTTCCCGACGGTGACTGTGAAGCTGCGATTGTTCAGGCCGGGCTCGGGTTGAGACAGGATCTGGAACGCATAGTTACGGTTTGGCACCGTTGCGGCAGGCATGAGAATGTCCGTGCTGTTCACGAGCTGGCCATACTCGACCACAAGAACGGTGCGATCTGGAAATTCGGCGGTAAGGCGGTCGGCTACCGTCAGTCCGGAAGTGCCTCCGCCTGCGATGATGTAATCATAGGATGCTAGGAGCGATGCTGTGGAATGCTTGATGTGCGCATATTCGGACGATGCAAGCGTGACTCCGATCAAGTATAATAGAGCAGCGAACCAAGTCGTAAGTGTGTGTACCATGGCGCTTGATGCTATCGTTCTTTGACTTTTGAGCGCGGTCCCTCGAAAATTCCGAGACGGGCATCCTAGACTTTTGAATTCCGCGGCGATGGAAATCTTGCAATTTGGACCCATTTGCCATATTAGCGGTAGTTGAGCAACGTCCAGTTGAGGAGTATGCCGCAGGGCCAAGATCTCGGTATTGGATAATGATTGCGAGCGTAAGGCCTGTTGCGGTTGGCCCTGTGGTACCCAGGCTTTCCTATGCCAAGTGAGGAAGAAAGCGGTAGCTCCAACAATTTGAGAGGCTACAACGTTTGACCGTCTGATCTTGAGTTGAACGTCACTTCTGTGTTGTAAGTGTTGATCCTTTCTACTGCGCAGCCTGTATACAGCAAAGCCGTGATGGCGTAGAGTGCTGTTTGCGGGGACGCAGGGGTGTGCATATTGAGCCTGTATGCCGGCTCATTCTGCTCTTTCGGAAGGGTACAAGCGAGGAAGCTTTGACTTGCTGAGCAACCGTTGATACCAAAAGCGGGCTGAGTCGGCTGACGCCCCAATAAGTAGTTTCTTGTCGTGACGAGGAGCATGTCATTCAATCGATATTATGCTTGTCCATCTCTTCATCAATCCAGCTGCCGCGGTTTACTCTTGTCCGTCTTCTCCACCTCTCTCTATCCTCCTGCATCCTGGTCTCCCACCCGGGCTCAGTGGAGCCTTCACTTTCATTAGGATGCGCGTGTGTGACGTCCACGCTGACTCTCCTCGGGTCGACAAACTCTGGGAAATAGTGCATGTTGGTCCCGTTCATCAAGTCGCCTCCGAAGACGCTCCCGTCGGTGCGTGCAGCGCTGTTGTTGGTCTTGTTCGTTCGGTTCGTTTCCGTCTTCTCGATCGTTGCACCAGTGGATGTGACCCTTCGCACAATGCTACTTTGCGCCCGAGGATGTGAGCCGTTACTTGAGGCTGTGCGGTTGCGTACGAATTGTACCAACTTGCCGAGTACAGCGAATTCAAGTTTCAGTTTGATGGAGTACACAACGCCTTTCAGCGTGGTTTCGACAAGGTACAGGTTTGCAAACTCCACCCCTAGAAGCGCGAGATCCATGATGATGATGATGACGTTGATGGCAAGGAGCTGGTACATGGTCTTGCGCACATGTGTATTGCGCAATTGGCCATGTCCGCTGCCATCGTCGAAATTTTGCACATCGTCGTGAATAGTCTCGGATAGCTTCAGGAGCCTCACAGCTTCTCGGATGTAGATAGCCGACAGGATGACCTCCTGCACGAAGAAGCCCACCATTTGTATTTTCTCCATGATCGATATCCGTTTACGAAGCGTTGAAGCGTGGTGCGCGAGAGCGAGTTCGAATTCGACCCAAATGTAAGAACGGTCGTCGTTGAATGTAAAAGAACTCCATTGACGATGATCATCCACAGCGTCCACCGAAGAACACGGCGAGAACTCGTTAGGAGATGGAGGCGTGACCAGAGGACTACTGACTGGCCTGTCACGATTAGCGAGAAGGTCCAGTAGGAAGGGATTGACCCACCCGTCACCATGGCATACCAGCCAATAGTCAAAAAGAAGACGGCTACATATCCTACATCGCGGTTCGGGTCTAGGAGCTGAAAGAATTTGATCAAGAAGCCCAACGAGTACGGTATGATGCCGAATGCCGCAATAACCAGGCTCCAGAAGTATAGGCCATGGTATCGCTGGAATGTGACGAAAACTAAGACAACAAGTTCAATGGCATTGTATAACGCGAGGCCCAGAAGGAAAGCGATTACGATTTTGAGGCTGAGGGAATTGCCCGTGTAACCTATGCCATTTTGTTTAATTGCATCCATTGCGCAATGAGTTTGACATACCTCCAGTGATTCCAGCGCCTGCAGAATCGAGCGCGCCCTGTGCAGGTGTCGACTCGGCATGAAACGCTGAGATGGTTGCACTCGCGTATGCCCTCATAGGCGACGCCGCCATTCTGTCCGATGTTGCTGCGCAGTCTCGCGTTCATGTTACGCGACCTATTTTCTTACTCCAGCGCGCGTCATTTCCTCACATTCATCCAAGACATCGCAATGCGCGGCAACTGTCGCGTAGGATCGGATTGTGGTCGAGTGTAGTCCGCAGTATCCGCTAGGCCCGTCAACCAAGATGCGAAATTTCAAGCTCGTGGTCTTGCGCATGGGCGGTCCAAAATATCGGAACAGCAGCCCGAATGACCTTGCCCGGATGACGTTGTTGTCTCCACTTGCTAACGGGTTGCGGCTTGGAAGTCCGGGGTAGAGCCTCGCTTCGAGGGGTCGGGTCCATCATCGTTACCAGGCCTACCACAGCTCTGGGATGCTACTACCGTTCACTTTTAGCACAAGATTCAAACGCAAAAGCTTCCATAGTGAATAGCAGGCTGACAAATGAACCTAACGCAGAGGTCCACCTCCCGATCCCCTGCCACGACCCCGCAATGAGAGCGGATGGTCCCCGAAAGGAGCCAGCTCAGCGGGCGGTCTTTCCACGGAGGCATCTGCAAAGTGGAAATGTACAGACTATGAGGGGGTTCGCAGCTAGCTGTGAATCTGCTTAGGAAGGCAAGGTCGCTACACAGTGGTAAGCACATCGAGTGTGCTTAGGTCGCGCACGAATTGTTGGATGGCCTAGTGACTGTACCGACGTTGTAGAGAGCTTCCCAGGTAAAGCCCCACGTCAGTGAGGCAGAGGCTACATGAGCAGGTTCTGTGTGTCACGTTGCTGATGTCAAGACAAGACCTCATAAGATAGCAAAGGACCTTACATAGCCTTCCATTACTGGACACTCGTGTGACGCCTCCAGTTTGAGAATCGAAGACTTGTATTCTGGTCTCACACGCTACTCTCAGGATACACTAACTATTACACTGGTTTAACCATACTTGCAGCAGACACACGCTGTCTACTCTCATCCATCCGTCCACGAGCACACCCGTTACCCTTCACACGCTACAGCTAGTCCACTCTGCGTCCTACTTATCTTCCTCTCCAAAGGCCATACCAAATGTTGAGTCAGTAGCAACAGCCCATTTAGCTGCCTATAGTGGCTTTGCTGTCACTGGCTTCACTACCGCTGGCTTCTTAGGTTTCTCTTCCTTAACCTTCCTTGGCTCCAATCCCCAAAAGTTCTTTGGCCTCTCTTCTTTAACTTTCGATTCCTTGGGTGCTGTATGAGCTCTCTTTACTGATGTCGTTGGGACCTTTGTTTTGCCCAAATTCATCGTCATTCTCTTCATCGGCGCCTCTAGACTAGTCGTTTTTGGAGTATGTGCGGTCTTAGCACTGACATGACCCGTGGCTTTCGTGAACATTGGGACAGCTATCTTGTTAGGGTCACGTGCTCTCTTATGGTTGTCATGATTTTACTATACATTGGGGTCCTTGTCTTGCAGCAGTCTGGCAGGAGCTGCAGCAGTCTTCGATTTTGTCGTGGTTATGTCGCTCGTTTTATCACCAGAACTCTTCATCCGCGAAGAAAGACAGCTCGTGGGCTTTTCCGACCTGTCTGATTGAGTGTGCTTCGTGCTATCTTTGTTATCTCCGGCAACAGCAGTCTGGTATCGCGTCTGAGATCCTTGGAAGTATGCACCGGACTGTGATTAGGTATCCTGTATAGCCAGACTGCGGCTGGTCGCCCATATAAACCGATTGACCTTGCCCTGCTCCCGGAGCTGGACCTTGAGATGGGGGTCCTCCAGAACCGCCTTGGTCGCCCCCTCGTATACCCATTCTTTCTATTTGTTTATACCAAGGTAAACATAGATGAGGATTGTATTGTCAATTCTGGCAAGGGCTTTGTTCGTTGCAGTTTGTTCTTTTCGCTGAGCGGCAGGGAATGCATGCTTCCTTTCCTCTTTGTGCCAATCTAGCAACCCTGGCACGTCTCTGCCGTCCTTGGCTGCAACTTCTGCATCAATTTGAACTAAGGTCTTGGGCACTGGTCCCTCTTCCATTCCTCCTGGGTTACCAGCGAAGTATTATCCCCATCGCTACCACTCTAGATCTCGTGTGTTCTTACATCTACTGCAAAGTCTTCCCTGGCTGCATTTCCTGGCCCGAGTTCCAGCATCTAAAACAGACGCTGGATGTGCAGCCAGCAGGGAAATCTTGGTCTGCTCGATAGCAGCTCAGCACGGGTGGCGGTATCTCGCTGCCGTACTGACCAGCGATCATGACCTTCAGAGGGATTCTTTTGTACGAACTTCTACAGGTGTTACTTGCCAAAATTATTTCCGCGGACGACAGAGGAATTAGTCCTTTTAAGCTTTAAGAAATCTTGTTGTCATGCACTACATACATAGCAAATGCAAAAAGAATGAGGTCTCCAAAAATAGATTTCCATGCCACCCTACTCCGCCGTACACATCGCTATCTCCTCTGCGTCATAACAAAACACAATAGCAACTGTCCCAGAACCATGTTTCCGCAAATTTCAGTTCCTCTTACTCATCAAGCCACCAAGCAAGCTATCTGAAACCTCCTGTGTCTTTGGAGATGGCGCGGCCAACATCTTCGGGACAACCTTGGGATTGGAATGCGCCTTGTTTGCATCAGCCCTTGCCCTTGGTGCTGCGACCGCCTTCTTCGTTTGAGCCTTCGCATTTGGCGTAACGGGCATCTTCGTTCCAGGCTTTACCTACGTTGGGAATCTCGACGGTCGTTATGGGGTCTGTTCTCGCTTTGGCATCAAAGGCAGCTTTTTAGTACGGGTCTCTGCACTGTGAACTGCTGCATGCTTTTTCGCGTCTGTCCTCGTAGTTGGCAAAGCGGTGCCTGACTTCGCAATAGTCGTGTCCTGCACCACAACGGAAGCTGTCAACTTCGCACCACCTTCATTGATCTCTTTCCGCTTCCATAGCATCCCTGAGGCTGGGAACTGGACAAGTTCCCTTTCGTTGGGCGGCGGTTCCCTGGTCTCCACTTTCTTTGGATCCAGGTACGTTGTCAGCTTCAGGGCAGCCTTCATGTTCGACTTGACTCTATCTCTCTCCGCTTTCATTCCTTCCTTTCCGGGTGCACCATCTCTCTCCAGTGTCTCGTGGTAAGCCGGTGGCAGAACGACACGACTTATCTGAATAGGGTCGCTTGACGAGCCCCCTGCCTGATGAAATCTTTCATTAGATATTGGCACTCCGTCTTTACCCTCAATTCTCACGTCTGCGTCATTGAAGTACATGCATTTTGGCGCAAGGATCCCCCGTCTTATGCATTGTGCGCACTTGGGTCGTGCCTTGTCGCAAAGGCTGGCTCCACCCGGCCAGTAGCACTCCGAGCAGGTGACTGGATTTTTCGCACTAGATTCGAAAGGCCTTGCCAGGATCGTCGGGTGAGGTTGTGCAGTGGCCCGCACTTGCGGCTGTTCTTGTTGTTGTTCGGGGCTGCCTCCAGTGGATCCGCCGTGTGTTGGAGAAGCTTGCTGAGGCAACGAACCCTGCTGCAAAAGCTCTGCTCGCGCTCGCTGGAACGTTAGGTGCCGAGTGTAATTTATTTGGGGGTTTTGCTCTGTTAACCTTTGGTTCGGTGATCGGGGATAGTATGGAGGATGGTTGAAGGATCGTACCCAATAGTACAAGTACTCAGCATTGCTGGGTTCCTGTCGCTCATTGCGGCACTGGCACTGAACACATGGCCAAGAGGACTTTTCCACCATGTCGTCAGCTTCCCATAGGTGTATGATATTCTCCATATCTTCTTCCCAGCGCGACCAGAGTCCTACTCTGAGCTCGATGCGATTTTCACACTCGCGTACGTGATATACGAATCCGAGGCAGCCTGGCGTTGGGCAGGATTCACGGTAAGAGATACACATGTTGAACGTTGAAGTGTCTTGTTACACTAGACATGAACTGGGTGACCGGAGCTTTTGACGTTTTCGGGCGGTAGAAAGTGCCCTAATGTGGGGGCGACGTCGGCGTGATGATGTCGTATACACACCGTATTCCTGTAAAAGTAATGTGTTTACCGTGACGACACAAGGCGTCAGTGAGGTGAGTTATGTTCTGATCTTAGATTGTGGGTGTAGATCTGAGGTAGAGTACGAGTTGTCGATGGAGTAATCGTGGTACCTAGTTGCTGCGGTCTGAGAAATACAAAGTACAAGTGCCACAACGTTCAGGTATATATACCCAAGAATGTCAAATGGTGTCTTTGTCGCAAGAAATGGACCTCTTGGGGATGTCGACGTGGGAGCCGTGAAAGGTGCAAGGATCGAATTGAAATTGAAGTAAGAAAGACCACGAGGAGTATGGGTTTAAATAGACAAACGATATGAGGATAAGTTGTGACAACGTGAAAGTGACTGGTCATGATTCACAGACAAAAGATGTGACTCTTGTTGATGATCCAAGTCCTCACTGCTTGGACCACTTTTGCGACCTTGACGCTGGGACTTCTTGGAACCATGGCTTTCGATGTGGATATTCTTGCAAAGCCGTTGGCCATATATCAGCGGACTACAAAGAGTTAGGGTCGATTCTTATTCCTAGCTAAGGATCAGTCGATTTTCGTAGACTTGATAGTCTTACCACATCCTTCCTGTTCCATCAGCATGTCCCGGAGCTGTCCCACAGGCCGGACAAGTCGTGTCTCTTGAATAAATTCTCCACGGGCTTTTTGTATTCCCGACGACCTCCACATTCTAGACATCACTTGTGCGCGCACCAGGTCCGTGGAACGCGGTATCGCATTGTTCGCACAATTGAGCCGCAGTTCGGTAGAAGCCTGGGTGCCTTGCCTAGTGTGCTATTGGCATGAAGCCTATCAGTGACCCAACTCGCAACGACAGAACCTAGAATATGGAGACGAATATGAGTTTAATTTATACATTGTTCGAAAACCGGTACTCCCATGGATTTCCTCTCCTGTTCGAGTTGCATTTCATCTCACGCGCATACCTCTACCTTCACGTCCGGGGCTTCTCGCTACTCGCCTCACCCAAGTCTTCGGCCTTCCCCTCATCCTTCGCCTCCTCCACCTCAGGCGGAAAGTCCATGTGCTCAACCCCATACACCCCAACCTCGCTCCTCCCCATGCCACCACCTTTCTTCTCCGTATCCTCTGCCTCCCTCAACACAAACTTTCCATCCCCGCTCTCCGCCATGGCCTCCTCATCGAACGTGAAGACGCGCCAGTCCGCATTGAAGAAGCGTCGGTTACACACGGCTGTTCTCAGGAACCCAGAATGTGAGACAACGGCGATGACTTTTTCGGGTCTGCTGTATAGCTCTTTCAGACACGTCTGGCCACGTGCCAAGATGGCCCTTTCGGTGAAAGCGTAGGGATTCGATTTGAGATTCGTAGTCTTATCGGGATACATCTTGTCCACACCGCTGAAATCATACTGCGGAAACTCCTTCTCCATGACGCTGATGTCACTGCCCGTGTCGCACGGTTTGTCGGCATTCTCCTGCCACCCGGCATGGGGCATGACTGGGACGCCTTTCTTGATCAAAAAGTCGAGCCCGATGGTGGCGGTCTGCAGGGTGCGTCGCATAGCGCTGACGACAATGAGGTCGACTTGATGGGCGATGGTGCTGTTTTGCAGACTGGTCTGGAGTTCGCGACATTGTTGCTCGCCTAGCTCGGAGAGCTTGGGGTCGTGGAAGGACCAATCGCTTGCGACGTTGTGCAGCGCCTGGGCGTGGCGGATGAGGAGCAGGGTTGGTGGCATTGTATGGTCTGTACGCTGCAGTGACTGGACGTGGAGTCGTAGGTCAAATATTGCAGAACAGAGCCTTGACGGGATTTATACTTGACTCACTCACCCTCTGTTTGTTTTGCTAGTCACTTAACGATGACGCACTAACGTTAGTGCTCGTGGGGGCCGTGGGCGGCGGGCGGTGTACCTGCATGATCATGACGCAGCAGCAAGCTTGATAGGCGCTCTCACCACACGTACACGTGAAGCAAGGACCGTGTGGATTGGGCAAGTGCGCTCGGCTGGTCGTCAAAATGCTTCAGATGCTGTTCGTTATCATGCATGGCCGTCTATGCTGGGCCAGCACCTTGGTATAGTACAAGCCAAATCTACTCCTGCATCTTCTCTTCCTCGTCGTCGTCATCGTCACCCTCAAGCGCCTTCTTTGCGAGCTTCTCGGCTTCTTCCCTGATGTCCTTTGGCACCTCCTCGTGTCTGCCTTTGGTAGGGCCGTCTAGGGTGCTGATCCATGTCATCTCGAGTTCGAACTCTTTGTCCTTGTTGTCGTCGTGGGCCACGTAGATGATGCGTGCTGCCTCCTTGACTCCCTCGTGCAGTGAGAGCTGGCCGTCTGCGAGGTTCAGCTTCTCGAGCTCCGACTTGGCGATCTGCCGGCCCTTGCCTGTTGCTGCACCATAGTAGCCCTGCGAAGGATTAGACTTGTCCCTCAAATTGACACGCAGCTCGACGTACCCAGTAGAGACCGCTGGGCTCGATCATGTACAGTGACGGTCCGCCGTGCTTGGCGCCCTCCTTCTTGCCCCCGGACCCGACCTTGGGCCCTGAGCCAACCTGACCGTCGACCGGCAGCTCAGCCTCAGAGTCCCATCCGGCGATGATGGCCGTGATTCCAAACGGGCGTACGCTGGAGTAGAGCGTGTAAGCCTGAGCATAGCTGCCCATGCGGTCGGCGAGTGACGAGACGGGAATAGGCGCCTTGTAGAGCTGCCGCCACTGAGCTGCCTCGTCGCGAGCTCTTGACACGAAGTGACGGCCGTCGGGAAGGAGACCTGAGGAGACCTGAAGTATGTTGTCAGCCATGCCTGCTCGGTGCGACCTCGATGCGCGCTCACAATGCCCATGTTCCTGTCCAACGTGGCTATCCTCTTGTTCGCGCCCGGCTTGAGGAGCTTGCTTGTGACGAGCTTCTCCAGAGCTAGCACGACGCCATCCTTGCACCGTATGCCTACCGCTGTGCCGCCGTTCTCGACTGCCTTTACTGCGTATTCGACCTGGTGGTGTGAGCCGAACTGCCGCGATGAAGCACTGCAGGTACCCGTACTTGGAAGTTTCGCCCGTCGGGAGAGAAGACGGAGTTGGACAGGTCATAGCCTGTGCCTATTGAAGTCTACACAACCGTCAATATATCAAAGTGCCACAAACACGGCTGCCAGGGCTCACCATTGTGGCTGTGGGAGCGGTATCTTGGCGTGCTGGCTATCTGTGCTGAGACGGGTGTAGGAGGTGGCGGCGTCAGGGTAGCAAAGACGTGGATAGGGCGCTCGTGGTGGTGATGGATCTCGAGCTCAGGCAGTTGCGAGCTGCGCGTTGGAGCTCTGTCTGTGGCTAGCGCCGCCGCCAAGCCCGCTCCTCAGCCTCGACTAGAAGGCGTCCGCCATCGCATCACCCCGCCAAAACAAACACTGCCAATCCTGCATGTTGGAAGCGTTCCGTGCATAATCATAAAAGCTGCCCAGTGCTAGCACAGTCGACACGGCCGCTGCTCGGTGGGATTCACAGGTGCATATTGCGCTCTGACCCCGACTTCATCCGCCCGCAGCGCTCCAATCGTGCACCACTACGCTGCAAAGGCGCGCCCGCCCATACACGTCTGATGAGTTGTCGGCCATCATCGTCCTCTTTCTGCAGGCGACAGTTGCGAACCATTGGCTGTACGCGCACTAGCCGGACGATTTATGTTTCGGATCGGTCACTAACTGGACAGTGGGCGACAAAATTGTCAAAACCATCCCGCCTTCACGCATGACCCATCCAGGCGACTGCGCTACATAAGTACATAAGGGAACCACCACCACGCCGCCTGTCACTAACTCTCTGCCGATTTCCTCCAGCTTCCACGCTCCTTCACCTCCTCTTGAAGACCCCGTTTTGTTTGTTTACTGCAGCACTGCCGAGTTCCGCACAAAGACGCTTTGTCGGAGCGTCAGTATCAGCGCCCAACCAGCACGTGCTTGTATATCGCGATTGAAAATCAAACACAACCTGTCGACTCGACGCGCAGTTTCCGACCCTGTCACGCTTTCTAGATACTCTCTCACGGGTACTACTTACATGCCCGACTAATATCACGCTCTGATTTTCGTAGGACTCGATCGTGTTCGCCTCGGCTTGCAGTTGACTCCCAAGTACTGCGTACTCAACAGCATGCAACCTGCGCCCATCCTTGTCCACCACTGCAACTGTACTTACAATACGCCTATTCCATACAGTCCGGCTGTCTTCTCTCAAAACATATCTTGTGCTCATGTACGTTGTAATCTTGTGGAATATCTTGAGGTACTGACTATTACGTCATAGTGTGGCGCGATATCGACCGGCATCAACGTTCGCGGAAAAGCAGAAGAGCAAGCAAACATGCAGCAAGATGAGCTTACGCGTTTGTTTTCTGCCCACATGAACCTCTCGCAAAATGTGAACGGGCAGACTCTTCACCCACAGCAAGAACAGCGCGATCAACCTGTGCAGCATCAGCAAGAAGAAGTGGCAACCAAACAGATCGTATACGCTTCGCAACACTACACCCACTCTCACCATGTTGCGCCCACGCGTAGTGTGTCGGAACCTCCAGTCAAGACGCACATTGAGCCTTCAGACCTAGAGGCCGTGCTGCTCCGTAACAGCATTGATCCCTCTCTCCTATTTCCGTCCCAGATTGATTTGTTTCAAAATGCAGACGACGACCAGCGTCTCCGTCTGCTCGAATTGTGGCGAATCTCCCCTCCTTCGGGTCGCCAGGGCTATCCAGCAGGCACCGACTACAACATGTCGAGGCAGCTCTATGATTGGCCACCAACCAGCCTAGCGCAAGAAGAAGCCATGGCAAAGCTGCGCTATGAGAAAGTCGAGGCGGAGAAGGCCCAGCAGGAACATATTATTCAACACCAACAGGAACTCGACCAGAGCATGGCAGCAAATGGGCTGAGTACTTCGCCGTCGACTCAGACCGCAGAACCATATATGACCTCCGGCTACGAGATGATGGCTCGGCGCGAGTATGAGCAATCGGCACAGACGGAGAACCCTCTCAAGGAGACAATCCGGTACAACCAAGCTACCGACCCGGTGTACAGTGGAGGACTGTGGCAGAAGAATGTTGGCAGTGTCCTCGACATGGAGAACCAGTACGGCGCATATGCATACGCGCGGGAATATGGTATGCAGCCGTACGCGGACGAAGAAATGGTCATGTGAACACGAAGCAGTGTCTAGTTGAGCGATGGTCAATGCGTTGGATTACATACGTTTCATTTGTCAGTTCATACGATCATACGTTGGCAATGAGGCGAGATGTTTTGAGGCACAGCGTCGATGGATTGCGAGAGGACGGAGTTGCATAGGAGGATGAAGTCGGCAAGGATACCCATACTCTGTCATAGCTTGCACTTGTTTGAACGTCGAATACCCCTTTCAATTGATCGAGTATCATACGTATAAGCGAACAGCATATGTTCGGACCGGCGTGACTTCACTCGACTTCGTTATGCACAACATTTCTCGTACACTGATATACACATGCATGCCATTGCACAAATCCTAGCATCATCGACGTCCACGGCCCCTCTATTTCTTCGCCCTTCCGCTCGGCCACTTCTTCCAGCCCCTTCCATGCCCCTTCTGCTTCCACTCCTGAATCATGGCCGGCATGTTCAACATAGCCTGCCTCCTCATCTCCAGCCGTCCCTTGAGCGTCCTCTCCCAGATCTTTCCCTTGACCTTCTGCCCCTCGCCCGTGCCCTTGACGCGCAGCCCGCTTTCGATCCGCCGCGCCTCTTTCTCGCCGGGCTTCTTGATCGTCCAGGGTAAAAGGTCGACGACGCCGTGTTGTGCGGCCAGTTTGACGAGGTCGGCTTGTTTGCGCAAGCCGAATACCGGGCCGTGCCAGCGCCCGGTGGTAAAGTTCTTGGTTGGCAGGAACGGGTTGGGGTATGGGAGGGCGTGGGCGTGCGGTGGGATGCGGGAATTGCGAGGGGCGGTGGAGGGGATGGAAATGGGTTCCGGGGTCGCGGTTTCTGTTGCGGATGTGTTGGGGTCGGTGGGCGGTGTTGTTGATATTATTTCGGCTCCATCTGTGCTGGTCTCTGGTGATGATGTGCTTGGAGGTGGTGCAGACGTGATGTTCGATGTCGCTGCGAGGTTCGGGAAGAGCGCGGGCGGCGGATAGCGCTGGAAGAAACGTATTAATCGTGGGGGAAGCGCTTTCGCCGCGAGCATGTGTTGTTGGGTACTCATTGCGGGTGGGATGTGCGTATGGAGGGTGGAGGTGGCATGGTGTTTTCGCTGGGAACTTTTGTGCCAAGCATGGAATTCAAGCTCGGGCCCCTGGCGTCCTGGTGTGGTGTGGAGCTTGCCCGCCGCCGCGTACCTGAGCTGTTACCTATCGCATCACAAAGTCACAACACCACAACCTCGCCGTCGAGCTTCATTCTACCGCCTTCTCGAGTCTATAGACTGGCCCTTCGACTCGACACAAGGCTTCGTTCACCCCCACAGACATGGTACATTGTTCGACCGACGCATTTGAGGTCCAGCTAGCTAACTGCAACAGTCGTCACCATTCTCAATAAGTACGACGTCGAATAGCTACGACCTACCGAACTCTTCTGACAGGACACAGACGGCGGCGCCGCGGTAGCCATGGTGGGCAAGGACTGCGTTGCCATAGCCTGCGATCTGCGACTCGGCATGCAAGCCCTCACCATCTCGAACAACTTTCCCAAGATCTTCCAATACGGCGACGTCTTCCTCGGCCTGACAGGTCTCGCCACCGATGTCGCGACTGTCTCCGATCTCTTCCGCTACAAAGTCAACATGTACCGGCTCCGCGAAGAGCGCAACATCAGCCCGCAGACCATGGCGAACCTCGTGTCGTCGTCGCTGTATGAGAAGCGCTTCGGCCCATACTTTGTCAGCCCGGTGATTGCAGGGATCAACCAGACCACAGGGAAGCCGTTTATCTGTGGGTTTGACAGCATTGGTTGCATCGACTTCGCCAAGGATTTCATTGTCAGCGGAACAGCGAGCGATCAGTTGTTCGGAACTTGCGAGGGACTGTGGGAGCCAGACCTGGTATGCTTTACCCCAAGGCGAGAGCCAGCATCGTGGCACAGCGGACTGACATTTGTTAGGGCCCGGAGGAGCTCTTCGAGACCATCTCACAAGCACTGCTCAACGCTGTTGACCGCGACGCACTATCAGGCTGGGGAGCACATGTTTACATCATCGAGAAGGACAAGGTGACCAAGAGGTTACTCAAGGGCAGGCAGGACTGAGGTGCTCGATGGCATGTGGCGCATGGGAGACAACGACAACCACAAAGGATTAGCGCAGGCTACAAAGACTTGCTGCCAGGTTGCAGATAGAGGGTCCTAGCATGAGACAGCATCTTATAGGCAGTTGCATTGACTCGACGGACTAATGTGGACTGCAGCAGAAGTCTGAAGGACCATGATAAGCTATGAATGAAGATACAACATGACCACTTCAGGCAGAGTTGCAAATATACAAGTGATTTGTTTGACGGCCAATGTGCTTTGTTCACTTTGCCTGCCTGTTCCGATATCTTTTATCCGAGCAAAGCAACAGCGATGACTATCGATAGCGCAAGCACGTGAAAGGGTGTTGCCTTGGCATCTCCAACTTTCACGTCGCGTACCACACTCACCTGCATCACTTCGCACGTGTTTCGACCAACCCAGGGACTACAAAGATGGACGCGATTCCTCCACCACCTCCACCCCAAGACAACATTCCTCCGCCGCCGCCCTCAGATGCTCCCCCACCACCTCCACCGCCAGAGGAGGAGCTAGGCCCGTCGCTCGTCCAGCCCAAGAAGGCCAAGAAAGGCTGGGCCTCGCAGAAGAAGCAACCACCGAGTATCGATGACATACTGAAAGCGAAGCGCGAGAAGGAAGCGGCGGCCGCAAAACCCAAGTTCCTATCAAAGGCGGAGCGCGAGCGGATAGCGCTGGAGAAGCGGCAGAAGGAAGTCGAGGAAGCGCAACGGCGAAGAGAGGCTTCCAACCCCTCCAACGGCATTACGAACGGCGCACCGCGAAACGGACATGCTTACTCGAACGGCAGTCACAATGGCTCGTCGTCAATACCCACTGGTCCTCGCGCCATGCGCCCGGATGCGTCGACAGGGCATTCGTCTAGGCAACAGAGGGGCGGAGACATGGCACCGCCGCCAGTGCCAGTGCCAGACAAGAAATCGGGAAAGCGACCGCCGCCGGAAGATACAGAGGCTGCGTTGATACGGACACGATACATGGGCGCAGAGCAGAACCAGTCCACATTCTCCGCAAAGAAGAAGAGGAAGCGGACCACGGAGAAGAAGTTCAATTTCGAGTGGAACGAAGAGGAGGACACGAGCTACGACTACAACCCCATCTACCAACAAAAAGCGGAGGCGGGCTTCTTTGGGCGCGGCAGGCTCGGCGGCTTTACCGAGGAAGTCACCGAGCAAGGCACACAGAAGTTTATCGAGGCTATGATCGAGCGAGATCCCGAGTCGGGCAGGGAGCGCGCTGAGCGGATCCTGGAGATGGAGAGGCGGCGGAAAGAGGAGGGCGGCCGGGCCCAGCTGGACAAGCACTGGAGCGAGAAGAAGCTGGAGCACATGCGCGAGCGCGACTGGCGCATCTTCAAGGAAGACTTCAACATTGCGACCAAAGGAGGGTCAATACCCAATCCTATGCGCAATTGGCAAGAATCAGGGCTGCCGGACAAGATTCTGCGACTTGTCGAGCAAGTTGGCTACAACGAACCATCCGCCATTCAACGCGCGGCCATCCCTATTGCCTTACAATGCCGCGACCTTATTGGAGTCGCCGTTACAGGTTCAGGTAAAACTGCCTCCTTCGTCCTGCCACTGCTGGTCTACATATCCGCACTTCCCCCTCTTGGTCCAACTAACCGTGCGGATGGTCCATACGCAATCGTCCTAGCTCCAACTCGTGAGTTGGCACAGCAGATTGAGGCTGAGACAAGAAAATTCGCCGCACCACTCGGCTTCAATACGGCCGTTATTGTCGGTGGTCATTCAATAGAAGAGCAGGCCTTCCAGATGCGCGACGGAGCTGAAATTGTCATTGCCACTCCTGGTCGCCTGGTGGACTGCATCGAGAGGCGCATGCTTGTGCTTAGTCAATGCACATATGTCATCATGGACGAAGCAGACCGGATGATTGACATGGGTTTCGAAGAGCCTGTCAACAAGATCCTCGACGCTTTGCCCGTCACCAATGAGAAGCCCGACAACGACATGGCCGAAGACCCTGACGCAATGAAGCGCGGCATGTACCGCCAGACCATGATGTACACAGCCACTATGCCCACAGCCGTTGAGCGCATCGCACGGAAGTACCTGCGTCGCCCCGCTATCGTGACCATCGGCAACGTTGGCGAGGCCGTCGAGACTGTAGAGCAGCGTGTGGAGCACATCCAGGGCGAGGAGAAGCGCAAAAAGCGTCTCCAAGAAATCCTCAACTCGAACGAGTTCGCACCCCCTATCATTGTCTTCGTCAACATCAAGCGCAACTGCGACGCCATCGCGCGCGACATCAAACACATGGGCTTCTCCTCTGTCACTCTGCACGGTTCCAAAACCCAAGAGCAGCGAGAAGCCGCGCTCGCACAACTCAAAGATCACCGCGTCGATGTCCTCGTTGCTACCGATTTGGCTGGTCGTGGTATTGATATCACAGATGTGTCCCTCGTCGTCAACTTCAATATGGCAACAAGCATCGAGAGCTACACGCATCGTATCGGTCGTACAGGTCGTGCGGGCAAGAGCGGTGTAGCAATTACCTTCTGGGGCAATGAAGACGCAGACGTATTGTATGATCTGAAACAAATGCTAGCGAAGAGCCAGATCAGCAAAGTGCCCGAGGATCTAAGAAAACATGAGGCTGCGCAGCAAAAGGGCGGAAGAAATAAAGAGAAGAAGGCGTTGACGTAAAGTGGTATAAGCAAATGTCTGATATGGTTAGCTACTGTATAGCATTGCTAGCTATTGACTCTGCAGGCTACAAGTCTGCCCTCTGTTCCTACTTCTTTATACCCATCCTCCATTCATACATCTTTCTCGAAATCTTGGCCTTTGCTTTGCCTTTTCCTCCTGGATCTCTGCACTGATCCTATCAGCATGTTCTCGCATCTGAGCACCTGCATGTATTGACTCGATAGCCCTCCGTGCAGATGCACCACAGACGCAACACGAGCCTGAGATTCTACCGCCATGCTACGTTCTGAACATGCCTGGGAAACAATATTCTGGATTCTTTCAGATACGTCCGTTGGTTTCGCGGTAACACTCGTCGTGATCTGCGCTATCGTGATGGTATTAGATGCCATGTCTTGCTCCCACCAACCGACGAGGCCTTTGATACCGATAAGAAAAAAATGTGTTTCCTAACTGGATATAGTATCGTCTTATTACTATACGATCATTTTCAACTAATTGTCGAGCAAGGATGCGTCCAGCTGCAAGACGAACTTCCAAGACATCTACACTGCACAATCTTCTCACACTAAACTCTTTGATCGACAGTTGGGGGGGTTCGAGATGAAGGGTTAGAAGACACACAAGCTGTGGTCTCGCGTTAACAACAACTATAGAGGTCCCTGCTTTGACTGCAGAACCAGACGCGAAAGCATTCCAAACCCCATGACATCCGACCCTCTTGTTCTTCCATTTTGTCCAGAAAGAGCGCTACCAGGTGCTACATACGTCTTATTTCCTCGCCCAACATACCGAACTAATCTCCAGCATTGAATAAAACAATATCCATCGATTCTAATTTCCACCACTGTCTTCCGTTTCGTCAAGAAATTTTTCTTTCGATTGGGCGTGTGCTTGTTGTCAAAAGCGTCGGATGATGTAGCTAGTAGTGAGACAGAGTTTCGGGATGTTACTTTTCTGAGGCCATTTCGTGGCATATCGTCCACAGTCAAGTCCTTGGTCAAGGTTACTACACCGGATATTGAGCCTGGAGAACAGGTATGCGCGTTCCTGTGTAGTCCAAAAGCGCGTGCTTTGTGCTGGGACTGAAGTGGTGCTTGGTGATGATTGTTTCGCGCTGCAGGCTCTGCAAGCTTTGGTTGGGACAGTATTAAGCTTCTTTTATCGAAGGTGCTGTAGTCGATTTCCTGCCTCCATGTTTGCCGATGCTCGTTTGTAGATCTGTGAGACACCGTGCGATTGCCACAGGACGGCATCCAAGACTGGTGTGGGAATGGTTATAGCGGACCTACAGACTTGCAACGCTGCAATCTCCTAGATCTCTCGCATGACGACGCAGTCATTTCAGGTCCCGTAAGAATAGCGCTGACATTGACGGTTTATGCTCCATTCAGGAACACCAAGAGTATGATGAGCGCAATAGCCAAAGCCGCGACGGAAAAGAAGCAGTACCACACTATATCGTACCGAGCTTGCAGATGATCGCAGCGGCATCGTAGCCATGTAATTTCACTCTCTTCCAGTAGGATTGAGTTGGCTGACTCGATATCTGCAGTGGGAGGTGTTGGGAGAAGTCCGGAATCACTTCCAGGTGTTTGTACACTCTGCTCGTCATCTGCAACGTCAAACTCTGAGGAGGCACTGCCCTCTTCACTGAGATGATCCCATGTTTCAGGCAACGGGCAAGCTGAGGGGAGTGGAGCGTCTGGCTCTTCCGCAGCCGATTCCGTCGTTGAACGGACGAAACAAGACGGTGCCGAGAATGTTGATGAGCTGTCTGACGAGAAAGACATCGCAATGTTTTGTGCGTGATGCTGAAGTGGTGGATGGAATGTGTCTGGACCTCGCTCAGGATAGCTTCCAGGACGATCAGGGCTTTATAGTGCGCAAGATTGGGACGCCAGGCTATGTGGGAAACGTGCCATGGTACTGGGCTTGTAGAGCGAATCATTCCGGACTTTAGAGAGGGGTAAATAGGGAAGGGAGAATTGTCCGGGCCCTGCTGCATTAGTTTCTGCGTCGGATATGGGGTCTTGACTTAGCGCGAGGGGACTGCAGCAGGAAATGGTCAGTATATGCACCAGTATACGCAGCAACGAAGGGACCTCCGCGAGCAGTGCAGCCGTGATTACTGCGGAGCGCGCCGACCGACATATCACCATGAGCAACCTGCGAAGAACGAAACAAGCGGTGCGCCTCATTCTTTCAACATGAGCGCTTTGGCATGTGCGACGACATGATGCAAACACATTATTGCGTTGGGCTTTCCTGTTCATATGGCAATCGATGCCAGACTGACTCCACCGCGACTTCCGCAGGCAGGTTCTAGGAAGGGGTACCTGACAGAGTGCGGCAATCGTCAGGTAAACGTCTTCGTCACAGGAAGTAGCTGTACCATCGCGTTACTCACTTCAGGATCATATGGAATCTTTCGTTCCATCTATTAGCACTGTCCTTTCGTGTGGACCTATGATTACGCTGCATCGATCTATTCGCTCGCTCAGCGCTCGTTATGTTTCCTCTAGGTATGCACAGAGTCGATTACGACACGCTCATAAGAATCATTCACGATCTCGAAGCGATCCCGAAGACCGTCTGACGACACATTAGCCTCAATCATCGGTGACACAAGCCTCGATGAAGTCGGAAGATGGGGTCGACTGTTTGGTCTCAACGCCGATGAAGCTAGATGGGCAGTCTGGGTCCATCGCTGGGCCAGGGACAGAATTGAGCTCTCTGTCGAGACCACCGAGTCTTGGCCCTAGGAGGTCTGTGAACGGCTTGGGTTTGACCAATAAGCCTACAACTTCTGGCTCGAATGCGTGGAGGAATTCGGCGATACCGATCCGAAGGACGTGGTCGCACGCACAGTGGCCGACCGTGCTTATTTCGAGCTCGCTTTCTGCAAAGAGATCGACTTTATAAGACTGCGATTCGACGGAGTTTCCCGAGCGCAGGCGACAGGCCCAAATGCGACCACATATGATAAGCAACATCCATGAGAATCGAAGTGACGTTGTGGTCCTTCGCCCTCAGGAAGCAGAACTCTGCAGATTGCACCTACCTGCATGTAATAACTTGAATGGCAAAATCTACGACACAGCGGTGGAAACTTCGGGATAGCGCCGACACACAAGTTCCTGCACGATGCTTCGCAAAAGTCCCATATCCGTGATCCTGAGCTTCAACAGCACAGACAAAATCACGACTTGGAGCTTCGGCCACATCATAACGAGCTACCGGTATGGTACTTCCTGACAGGGCATATGGCACGTCCTGATGTGCTCAAGACTCTTTTGAAACTCGATAGGGACCCACTGTTGCTGCAGGCTACCGTCCCTGGATTGACAGCCTACTACACTGCGGACTGCCAGTTTTCGTGGGTATCCACCAAGCTTGCGTAACACTTCAAACACGCATTTCTAGTAACCAACAAGCTCGCGGAAGATCGACTTCGGTACCTTAAGACTAGCCTTCACGATGTGATCCGTTCGAAGATCATCCTCCATGCACCCTATTCACATGGCCAAGAGCACGAAGTGATGGGCTCGCATTTGCCTTCTTTGGAGGTTCCAGTGCTTATTGTCACTTAGCTGATTTGGTGCGTCAGCAATTGCTTGAAGTGCCTATAGATCAATGGTTACATAACCCTTTCTCATGCGCGTTCATACCCATTCCTGAACGACGACCGGTGGTACCTAGCCGCCGTGTAAGCCGAGCGCGACCAAATGGCGATTGGAAGAAGTTCCCCGAGCGACTCGACAAACTTCAGTCGCCAAACAGATCGAAATCCGCGCGCTCGATCGGTACCAACGCTTCGGACAATGATTCCGCCTCTACTTTAGAGAAAGAAAGTAGTCTCGAATTCTCCGGGCTTCGCGCCATATTAGATAGCAGCGGGCAAAGATCCGAGTCAGTGGCCGACATCTGAACACGCGCAAACTAGGTGGAAGCCCCTCAGAGGCAGTCCAGCTGGAACGGCTGTCACGAAGATAAGGAACGATGCCGCGAATTTCAAAACAAGCGAAGTATCTTTGAACACCGCACCGCAGGCAGCTTCAGCTGGGAATGAGACAAAGCCGCCAACAATGAAGGATCTGCTGGAGGGCTCTCTCCCGGATACCTCAAGCATTTTACCGTCGCCGGTAATTAGATCGGGAACAAACTCGTGGGGTATCAGCCCTCCACTTACTGCCTGTTTGCGCTCAATTGAGAATAACCCGAACGGTTCTGTTTCTGATGCGTTACCCGGAACCGAATCTGGGGCGATGGAACTCGACTCCGGTGTGTCGTCGCTCGCATCAAATCCTCCAACCGGATCAATAAACCTTTCTCTAATCCATAAGGTCCAACCCTAAATTAAAGATAAAACTAAAGTCCTTTTTTTTTTGCGTGACGACGACTTGCGAGCTTTGTGGCAAGGCGTATGTGATGGCTTGATAAGCAATGAGATCGGGGAAGGCTGAGCGATGGCATTTTGGAGCCACCGAAGCTAACACGCCTGATGACGTCAAACAGCCAAGACTACCATCAACGCCGGCGCCATTGCACGAAAACAACTTCCATCCAACATAGATCAGCTCCAGAACAATGATGAGCGAGATGACACCAAAAATATGAAGCGAACGAGTAAAAGTAGAACATGGCGTATCATAACTGGCATCAACAAGCTCTTCCGACCGGTGCTTGTCGAATAGCATCGTATCCTGCTTCTCAACTTTCTCATCATGAATATTGTCGACTGAAGCATGAATCTCGTTCAAACTCGCCGAACCTGTCGTCACCGCGTCATTGTCCATTGTCCCCAAGCTTGGCCAACGTGCTCGATTTCTTCGTCGTGGACGAATGGCAGGGATGCAGGCCCGAAACGTGCTTACTAGCCGGCATTGTGGGGAGAAACGCGATGCCGCGGGATAATGTTCCAGCCGCGATCAATCTATACCTTACGGATCCTGGTATGATTTATCGTTAGATCGGTAGCCCTTGCAGACTACGTGCAAATGCCCAGAAGGAGGGGCTGGGCAGACCGCAAGCGATGGACGTAATTAGCAGGAGGTACAAAGGTCGGGGATGTCGCTCATGGGCGGGAAAATGTTGTCGCATCTTCATTTTTTTATAAGCGCCATATACAAAAAAAAAGTCCGAAGAATCTGAGAACACGACCACAGACATGGTGGCCACAAAGCAACTCCTCGCCAGCCTGGCGACGATTGGTGGCGCATTCGCTGCATACTCATTTCCGCCTCACCAGGTGCGGAACGCGGGCGAGCCCGTCGGCCAATTGAAGAACATCAGTGGCAGTGAGTCCAACTTGAATGGGTGCGCAGAAAACTTGCTAATGAGAGAAAGTCGAAATGTACATTTCCTATCCGCCAGGACGCAATACATCCGACAAAGCCCTGCTGTTTGTGAGCGATATCTTTGGCGTTCCGCTGTTACAAAACAAACTTCTTGCCGATTCGCTCGCAGCGAATGACTACCTCGTTGTTATGCCCGATTTGTTCGAGGGTGACGCGATCTCGGTCGAAGAGCAAGAAGCCGGTCTGAACTTGACCGAGTGGCGCGCTCTGCACCCGACACCCAAGATTGACAGCATCATCAACGCTACCATTGGCTACCTGCGCGGCGAGCTCGAAGTCGAGAGAATCGGCGGTCTTGGCTTCTGTTTCGGCGGAAAATACGTCCCTCGGTTCTTGACGGCGAGTGGTGGCATCGACATCGGATTCATCGCGCATCCGAGTAGCTTGACGGAGCAAGAGATTGGTGGCATCGCGAAGGGGATCAGCATCGCTGCTGGAAGTGAGTTCCATACGTCTCCGGTTGTCAATATGATGTACTGACCATTACAGCGCTCGATGCTTCCTTCAACGCAACAGCAAAGGTCCGAGCTGAGAGCATCTTGAACACCAACAACATCACTTTCCAGTCCAATTTGTACTATGGCGCGCCACATGGTTTCGCAGTTCGAGTCAACCAGAGTGTTCCGCAGCAAGCGTACGCAAAGCAGGCTAGCTTTGTTCAGGCAGTCACCTGGTTCAATGCGTGGTTGTAGACTTGCTGGGTTGTTTGGCGCTTCCAAGTTATGGCAGAGATTTAGACCATCTTGGGCAGCTTGATCTGCGCAAAAATGAAGCTTGTTTTGTCCAGGCTTCCCTCTGTTTTGACTTTTGACTTTTGCTAGGTCTCTTAACACAACCTATTCATTATCTGCTCTCCAAGTATGTATGAGAATGGCGATTGTGGTATGTACTTAGCCGGAGAACTCGGTTAGGCTGAATTCACCGCTGTTCTCTTAGCGCAGCAGCCTCATCAACGGCATCTTGTAAGAGTACAGCGGGCTGTCTGTTCTCTAGGTGAGTCCCTATGCAGGTCGTTTATTTGCAGCATAAACAAACTACCATGAATAGAAATCAGGTTTTTAAGGAAAGTCTGAAGGTTGCTCTAGATAATCATCATTCTAATAAGATATAGACCAAACACACTGCGCATATTATCGTTCGAGACACAAGCACGACAAATCATGTAAGGAGCTATGAGCCGCCTGCTGAGAGGTAACTTCATGCGGCGGAGACGGAAATTTTTGGCACCTGACGGTAGACTTTGTAAGAATGACTATATTGTATGTCAGCCCCCGGAGCTTTCAACTGAAGATACAGATGTGCTTGGAAAAATGCAGCGACTTGGTGCGAAACTGTGTCCGCAGTGCCAGTTCATCATCACCAAAGATGGTGGATGTCAACATATGGCATGCGAGCAATGTCTACATGAGTTTTTCTGGTCTCAAGCCGAGAATGTCATGGCTTCGGCCAGCGATCAGATTCAGGAAGCAATCGTGGTCCAGCCTCCTAAGTACACTGAATGCGAGAACAACGGCGGCTTTTTTACCCAATCCCACCTCATCTCTGCGAGATCGACAACGAGGCCGAGGTCGTCGCAAAGCGGGCAGAGAGGACGAAATTTGATGAGGACAGTGTTTGGTCGGACTACTCGGATTTTATCACACCTTCTGTGGCAGACGAGCATAACGACGACGGTTCCAACACAATAATTTGAACGTGAACAGGGCAGTGTATGGGGTAGCCTATGAAGGATAGCGATGTGGAGGCACACCGGAATTTCTTTTACAACGTGTGAGATAGAATGTTTCATAATAAACTATTGCTTCAATTAGCTGAACCTGGGACGTGTGACTACTGACCGCTATTGTCGCACCCCTGCTCTTACACGCACGCTATCGACTCAGACCTCACGCACTTCCTCCGCCATCTTCTCCTGCTCCCACTTCCTCTCACCATAGTTCTTCAATTCCCGACACCAGTCCCCAAACTTCGCCTCCAACGTACTCTTGTACATCCACTTGACCACATGCGCCACTGCACCGCCCATGCATTCCCATGTTCTGACCTCGCACTGCTGCTCACTCCTCACAATGATCTCGTGAAAGCGCTCGGTACTCGGTCCCACGGTGAAAGTTGAGCTCTTGTCGCCCGCCCAAGCGACACGGTACACGATCGAGAGATCCGACGTGTACGTTGGATCAGAAGCAAGTGTGTCCTCTGAAATGTACGCTGACGGCTGCGCGGGTGTCGAAATATCGGTCACGACCAGCGGTGTAGCCCGAGTACTTGATCCCGGAGCGCCCATACATGCATGAAAAGTGATTCTGGAACCAACTTGAAGGAGTGTGTCCTTGTTGTCAGGCTGGAATACAATGTCGACTTTGGGGATGAAGGTGCACCATTCCGGATAGGTTGTAGTGTTGAGTATGATTTTGAAGATAAAAGCTGCAGGGGCGTTGATGGTGGCTGAAGCATGAAGAGCGAATACTTGGCTGCTGCGAGGAACAGTGGGTGTTGTGACGCCTGACGGAGGTGCAGGTGGCCAGGTGGAGTTTTGGTGCGGCATGGTGGCCTTGGAATATTTCTCGCACCTTGTAGGCCTATGTGATCCCTAGCTGCAATCGATATGATAAGAACTTGGGTTCTCGAGTGCTTGGAGTGCCCTGCAGAAGGACGAGGGTAGTCTTGGTGTCATTGTTGGATGCTGCTAGCGCTTGTGTTAGCGCAAACGCCAAACCGGAAGTCTAGCAAAGTGATGGACACAGCCGCACAACAAGAAAGCGAACTCAAGCAATGCAAGCGCAGCGTAAGATCTGAATTCCAAGCTAGCATTAGCATCGTGATAAAGTGCGGCAGAGCAGGATATTGGGTGCTAAGTAGCTTTGCGCAGAGCTCTCACGAATACACGGAGGAAGCAGGCCAGACGCACTGAAGTCAAGATCCAGTGCGCACATATGTTGAGCCGCTCTCTTCATTGTATGCTATTTAGTCATCTCATCTCTGCTATATCCCGTCGTCCCTCCATCTTCATCCACGTCGCATCTGCATTTCGGGCATTGCCCATCCGAAATCCTGTTCTCAGCGTCGGAGTCCTGCGCTGAACGTCAGTGCATGCCTCCAAGCCTGAATCAACTCAGTCACTTACTGAAACGATCACTCTCTATCTCCAAGCGCTTGACCTTCATTGTGAGTGCGTTGTTCTCCTCATTCAGCTGCTGGACCTTCTTTCGCACCTCGATAAGCTCGGCTTTGACTTTTTTGTACCGAGTGTCGGGTATCATCTTTGGCAACTCCAGCTGCTGATCCGGTTGCGCATTCGGCTTGTCCTCCAGCGGATCCGTGATGCCTCGTAGTAGGAAGTCCATGGTGACACCTTGAGCAAGTGCATCATCAATTTTTTTTATAAGCGCCATATACAATTGCATCATTTTGAGCTCGTCGAGGTATTGCATCATCTTCTCCGGGATGCCTTTGGCAGCTTCGAGGTTGTTAAGACGACGACGAAGGTCTCGCTCGCATGCACGAAGCTCCTTGTACTCTTTCTCTGGGTTGTCTGACATCTCCGATTGCTTGTAGAGAGTGTTCATAAGGCCGTAGGGTCGTGCGGCAGCCCTTGTCTAGATGTTGGGCATTCGAATTCAGCGATTGTCTTACATCAAGTTGGTACACTGGGGTTACGTACATTCTTTTCGGTTGATGGTTTCGGACGGTAAATAGCGGTCCATGTCTGCCAGGATGGCAGCGACGGCCGCGTGTCCCAAACGGACTGAGCTAGTGCTCGTGAAAGTGGTTGGAGAGCCGTTCATTGTTGCAATTGCTCGCGCAGTGATTTGGTGATAATGTTGACGAAGGCTTTAGAGTTTAGGTCGAGGTGACTGGATGTGCACCCGAGGCAGGTGCACGTGGTAGGAGGAAGATGACAAGGAAGGAAGCAAGGGGGGCCGCACTTGGCTGCTGCGTTGGTCGAATGTGCAGGCAACTCCCAACGCCGTCACCACAGCGCTCAAGATACTTCCTAATTGCCGCAAAATCTCTCCTATCATTCACTCCGAAGATTACGTCCGTGGACCCTAAGCTATTTCTCCTAGACTTGCCGCCTCCTCCACTGGCTTCTCCTTCCTTAGCCCCGTCACCGTTTCTGTGTGATCCGTGCCTAGATGCGCGGCCTCTATGAACAAGCTTGCGATGAAGCCCAGGAAGGCAAACACGGTGTACGTGATCCACATGTTTCGCGTCGCATAAGCAAAAGCTTGCTTTGCTGCAAGCTGCCAGGCAGAGTTCTCCCAGGTGCTCGGCAGCATGACGTTCGCCATAGCACTGTCACCATCCAGTTGAAGCAATAACTCTTCTGGCAAGCCGGCAGAACGCAGGAATGGTCCACGACTGGTCATCGAGTTCTGGAAAATGGTGCCACCCACAATGGTGGAGATGGAAAGCCCGATATTGCGAATGAAAGAAAGCGTCGCTGTGGCGCTCGCAACGTTGTTTTGCTCCACTTGGCTTTGCACTGCGATGAGCGGTGCTTCGAATAAAACACCAGAACCGGCGCCCGCGATCATCAAGAAGCCTACAACCTTCGCAGTACTGGTGAACGCATCGAAGGAGATGAACAAGCCGAATCCCAGAGTCAGGAGAAATGTTCCGACCCACATAATCTCACGGAAACGACCAGTGCGGTGGATGATGAAACCACATAGCACACCGAGGATCGCTCCGGTCACGATGAATGGCAGGAGGAGCAGACCGGATCGTAGCGGCGATGCTTCAAGCACGGCCTGCAGATAAAGAGGCATGTAGTACTCGCCGGCAATGAAGACCTAAGTCGTAAGCCGACGCTCGCAATGCAGGAGAGAATTTACTTACAAAGCCGTGAAAGAAGACCAGCGCAAACGCGGCGACATTTGTGCGGTGTCTGAAAAGCGCCATTGGAATCAGTGGGTACTTGGCCAGACGCCTCTCGCTGTAGATGAAGGCAAAGATCATGATGCCTCCAACGACGAGCAAAGCAACGACCTTGGCCGAGTCCCATGGGAACAGCACCCCGCCAAAATCGAGGCCAAGGAGGATCATGAGGGTAAAGCCTAGGAAGGTGAAGATTCCAAACCAGTCGATAGCTTTGATGCCGTCAACGAACGAGGTATGCTCGTGTCGGATATCCAAGAACAGCAGGATGAGAAGGCCCGCGAAGCCGCTGATTGGCAAATTTATATAAAAGCACCATCGCCACGACCTTTCAACATCGTCAGTCCAAGCAGATCTCGATCGCATGTTAGGGTACTCACACCAAACTGGCGAAGACACCGCCTAGTACTGGTCCGATACCTCCTGCCAGCGCCCAGATACCTTCGGTGAACCCCATCAGGAGACTTCGCTGCCGCAAGCTGAACAAATCACTGATGCACACGTGCACCAGTAGAATCAGACCACCGCCCGCGGCGCCTTGGAATGCTCGCCCAATGATGAGAGTTTCTATCGTCTTCGCAGTCGCACAAATTGCCGAACTGACAAAGAACATGGCCAGGGCAAGCAGGACGATCAGCTTCCGTCCCCAGATGTCAGAGAGCTTAGCCCAGATGGGCCCGGAGGCAGCATTCGCGAGTAGGAAGGCGCCTCCGATCCATGTGTAGCCAGCTGCAGAGTTGAGATCATTGGAAATGGTGGGTGCCGCTGTTGCGACGATGGTCGCGTCCAATGCTGCTACGAACAAAGATAGCTGAGAAGGTGGTCAGCGAGGCATGCGGGAAGGCTTGCAAGCCCGAAGTCGCCATATTGACTTACGAAAAGCGCAGTAAGAATTGCAAACATCTGAAATTTGCTTCGGACCCTGCCATCGCTCGCGACAGAGACATTGCGCTCGAGATCCGGTCGCCTTTCTGTAGAATTTCTCTGGTTTGCAACGATTTGTCCGCCAACGGGTCTCACCTCTATTTTCATCTCTTGATCCATGATCGATATCCTATACAACAACCAAAGCTAGGACGCGACACACGTTCATATACACAACCAGACTGATGTTGCCGAGCAGCTGAAGGCGATGCTGATGAAAGCCCTTTTCACCGCGTCACCGCTATTCCATGACCAATAGCCGACACTTGCGGGGCACGCTAGGCTTGTCCATTGCCCGTCGCAGCATGGCGCCCGCCCTTACAACGTGCCGAAATGCGGGACGAGCAAATCACGACCGCCTTCCATCGATTCTGATGAGTCGAGCGAGAGTGGCTTGCAGGCGTGACACGCGAACAGTCACGATCGGTGCTGCTTTCGACTCACGTCGCATTACAGACTAGAAGTCTCGGAAGACGAGGCAGGAATAGGACCCCGTGTCGTTTACAGGATACTGGCTACGACACTATCGTCTTCGCGATGCAGCACATGCGGTGGGGATTAAGTTTCTGTCACCAAACTCTCAAGTTTCATAACAAGTCGGATGTAATGGTTATGAACAACAACAGAAGTAGAAGCTACAATAATGCTAAATAAATAAATAAGGTCTACAGATATACTTGTATACCTCTAAAACACACTCTCTCTTAGTTTCGAGAATTTGATTAAGGTTGTCGTTGTGTTGTTGCGCTGCAATTGTGTCTTGAGGGGGGAGCGAAAAAATGATCAGCCACATCAGCCACAGCAGGAATCGATCGACTTCTCTGGGTGCATTCTCTCTATTTTGTCGATATCGATCAAGCAGCGAGTATACCAACCCCTCACACGACTGCAGTGAAGTCTGCAGTGCACATTGTGTTCTATTCTACGCCTTGACGCCGCCTCAATGCCGGCCACATATCCTTTCTATCTCAGACCCCTGGAATCCTATCCCATCGACATACACCCACTAGCACTTTCTCATTTCCAGATCGATCCAATGCGCGTTACTGGGCTTCATGAACTCGACATGTGACCGTTGCACATCATGTATCGTCCCTGATAAGAAAGTGTACGTTGTGTCAAACGAACCAGCCGGTTTCAGTCGCTCCGGTTTGTGTTCCCTGTCCCAATTGTTCTGTATCCCGAGGTCGTCGTTGGAAAACACACTGTTGTTATCCGGAAGCGGAGTGAATCACACCTCCGATAAAAGCTGAGGCGTAACAGTAGGTTACAAACCATAGCCACAGTCTCGCAATTGCTGACTGACGCACTTTGCAGCAGCTTCAACTATGTTGGTGTAACAGCATTCTACTAGCATTATGACTAACGACGAAACAATTGGACAGCTGGCGAGGCACTGCGGGGTTAACGCATTTTGACTAATCGCCACCAAGCATGTTCTGTACTCCAAAAACCCCAGATCAAGCATACAAGCGGGCGGAGTGATGTGCCTTTGGTTCCGATTAGTGATCTGTTGATTGGCTAATCTGTAAAATAGTAATCAATCCTGCCTCAGCGCTTCAATGCTCAAACATCAAACTGTACTCATGAAAATAGGAACTTTCGGGTTTCGTGAGCAATGTTCATCTTGAGAAGTATAAGATGTTCGCTGCTAGGACCGTGTTACAGCAACAGCAATCACCAACTCAACATAAAAGCCTACCACTTTTTCCGAAACTAATATTGTCAACGGCAGTCACCACAAACATCCCGAGGTCTATATCTCTTTCCAGTAGCTCTCACGTTTCATGTTAGCAATGGAAAACCTCGTCTTCATCACAGGCGGATCCGGCCATATTGGCAGCCGAGTCATCATTGATGCACTTCAAGCTGGACATTCCATTCGTGCCGCAGTCCGTAGCCAGGCAAAAGCGGATCGTGTCCTTGCAATTCCTTCCATCCAAGCACTCAACCCAGGGAAGAAACTCGAATTTGCCGTTGTTCCCGATCTCCTTGTTGACGGCGCATATGACGAGGCCATCAAAGGAGCAACGCATGTTATTCATGTCGCATCCCCAATTCCAGATGCGCACAAGGAGGGCGAGTCATACCAAACCACACTCATCGACCCTGCTGTCAAGGGAACGCTAAATATCTTGGAAGCCGCTAAAAAGGCTGGGTCGGTCAAGCGAATAGTCATCACCTCCTCCGTTGTCGCTATTGTTTCGTGGAAAGACTTCACTTCAGGTGAAACCGGAGGCACAGCCTTCAACGAAAAGAGCCGCACATCGTTTGCCCCGGAGCCATACGACAATACCTTTGAAGCATACAGTGCCAGCAAGGTTGCTGCACTCAATGAGACTGAGAAGTGGCTGGAAAATCAGAAGGAAACGAATTCTTTCGATGTGGTCAACATCTTCCCTGGATTCGTAATCGGCAGGGATGAACTCACGAACGATGCGGCGGACGCTCGTCGTGGCACGAACATGGTTGTTCTCGGTCCTGTCACGGGCTTGGAAATGAGCTACACCCCAGGCGCCTCTGTCCATGTTCGTGATGTGGCTTTGGCCCACGTCAAAAGTCTCGACCCTAAGATACCTGGGAATCAAGGATACCTCCTTACATCAGGGGGGCTCAAGGGTACCCATTGGGAGGAGGCACTTGACCTCGTTGCGCTTCACTTCCCCGGTGCCGTCAAAGCTGGAACACTTTCAAATAATGGCAAAATCCTATCAATTCCACAGAAAATTGACGCATCTGCGTCGGAGAAAGCTCTGGGGTTCCAGTACTCTAGTTTCGAGGAACAGGTTAAGGACGTAGTCGGGCATTACCTTGAGCTTGTTGCAGCTTCCAAGTGACTCTCAATAGCTGTGGACCTTGGAACAGATCTACTATAATCCTAGCTTAGCTTAGATCTCTAAAGCTCTAAGTCTTAAGTAGATAGTCCAAGCTTTTTAGCCTATCTTTCTTATGTAGTGATTAATTAGTTTACTTTCTCTCCTAATTAGAAAGTCTGTGAAAGTTTGTTGTCGAATTATATAGTGACCAATCCTTCAGCTATACGTGGTAGGTGGTGAGAAGAGAGTGGATGTTAGGATTCGGACAAGCGAAATCCCGCATGCTTCATGCCAGATCAAATCAATGTTCACGAAGACGTTCTTTCATTAATAGGCTGTATTACTGTGACGCTACCAAAGATACCTGCTCAGCGCCTATCTTAGATCTCCCCAATCTCCCCGTCAATCTCGCAACCTCGAATGTGAAATTCGAACTCTTCGTTGTCCTCGTCCTGGATGGATTCGTCGTCGTTATCCTGATCGTAATTCTCCTGGATATCCAAACCTCTCGCTTCGTTTGCATCGTCACCTCGAGTAGGGCCGTCCGCTAGCTGGGCCTGTGCTGTTTCTACTTCAGCCTCTGCCTCTTGTCTCTCCATCCCTGTCATAGCCCTCCGAATGTGCTGTGCCCATGTCAAGGGCATATGCTCATGATGCTGGATCATGGCGATTATATCCGCTCCCACAGCAGAAGGAGGCATGTGGTTCTCAGCTGGCTTACCGGCGATACCCTGATCTTCTCGACTCGAGGCACCACTGATTGTGGGGTACTTCTGCGGAAGGTGTACTCTCTCCGCTTGTCTCCAGTCAAATTCCTGATAACACTGTTCGCAAAACATGTGTGTACACCCTCCTTCTTTGATGATGACATACTGGCACCGAGGGCAGCGCCTCGCTCCCACCTTCTCCAGGTCGCTAAGTACTGACATCTCTTGTTCCGATAGGAGACTAGGATGCTCGAGCTGATATTGCTGGCAAGTCTTGCCTTTATGCCACACAACCTTGCAGCCAGCGCAGAAGCGGCCATTGCAAACGGGGCATTCGACGTGCGGGTATCCGAGGGTATGCTTCGGCTCTACGATCACGCCCGTGCAAACGCAGCCATTGGGACAATTCCACTTCTCGACGGTGTGCATGAAAGACTCGATAGACTGCTGGGTGAATTCGCCATGATAGTCATGTGGAAGAAAGGACAGAGCATAGGGGCGCCAATCCGCGTACTCCTGATGCCGTCGATGACTGCAACTGCGGCTGACGCAATTGACGCCCTCAATGCCACGCTCCCGAAAGCGTATCGTGATGTGAGACTTGATGCAATCAATGCATACTCCAGTATAGCCGTGAAGCTCAGGGGCAAGGTGGTACATGCAATGAATCGGGACCTTGATCGGGAGCTGATCGGGAGCCTCATCGGGAGCCTCGTCGGGAGCCTCGTCGGGAGCCTCGTCGGGAGCCTGTGGTTGAGTATGATGACTCGACCGCATTTTGTGTATATAGAATGTTAGTGGTTTGGCAGTTGCGCATATCTCGCATGTGACATGTCCAGCGCAGCTACCAGAGCAATATTTGCGAGTATCGAAACTGTACTGAGAAGATGCGATGCCTGGAGGCGCAGGTACCGCATTGTGGACTAGTCGCTGGCACTTGTCGGCATGACATATGATACGTGATTCGATGTGTTCCCTGGCGCATTCCATTGAGCAAAATCTTGGAAGATCGATAGTGTTGATTAGATCTGCGGATTCATGTCGAGCAGGACGTGCGCAGTCTTTGGCTTGACATGTCCTTGAGTCGCTAGACATGGTGTCCATTTTGACGGAAGCCAAGGTCAATGGCGTAGTGAGCGCGCACTAAGTTGAGAGGAAATCGAATCTCAAGGAAAGGTCTCTGAGTTGACAGGTGAGTAGAGGTTGATAGAAAGGTGAGTAGAGGTTGATAGAAAGGTGATTGTAGGTGGTGCAAAGAAGGAACACTCGTATTGAGAAAGACCGCCGCGGGGCAATGCCGGTGCGCAAGTCGTTACATGTTGGAGTGAAAGCACGGCAGGGACAGATACCCTGACCGGTGATTTCATGCCCAGAATGTTGTCAGATGCCGCTCACTTTACAGAAATATGGGTAAAGAACGCTGGTTTCGAAGCGTTGTAGCTTGACTACACTAGACGCTCACAGTGAAGTTGACTCGAGGACTCGGATGCGCTTCGAGAACGATGAAGTACCCGCATGACAACAGCCTGCATTCTCAAAAGGCCTTGTCACGAATCAGCAGGCTCAATACTGATGAATGCGTAAATTGAAGCACTGAATTCTACCATTGGTAAGCAGAAACAGTCGCGGTAAGTTGCAATGGCCAGACCAGAGCGTGGGAACGTGAGTCGACTCGCGTGTTCATATATCTGTACGTCCTGGAAAGGAGACGGCCCGACTGCGTCCATGAAAGTAGCTGTGATGTTTTCCTACCACGCATCCAGAGTAGGATGTGATGGCGACGAGACCTTTGCAGTATGTGTCGGTGTCGATGTCGATGTCGACAGTGTTGTTTTGCCGCCCGGGTACCTGCGCCGCAGCTGTACCTGACGATCGTTGGAAAGTGAGGTGGTACCACCTTGGGACCAGGTTTCGCGAGTCGCCACACAGGGAAGGTGGTGCCGGGCGAGGAAGGTGCGGCCAGGGAGCAAGGCAGCCAAGCGCGGACGTTGATGACGCACGAACATGTAACAGTGGCTTGACTGAGACCAGCCTGGGCGTAAGACAGGGCAAAGATTCGAGCGCTGCGAGTGGACGTGGCCGGCCGTCATCGTGGCCCAAGGTGCAGCTCCAGTCGGAAGTGCTGGATGCCGCTCGTCTTACCCGTTCGCAGGAGATGCTGGCAGGAGCTGGCGAAAATAGCAGCCCACACCCTACACAGGCTCCTCTTCCGGTGAAGCAGTGCTGGTGGTATGCAGACCTGCTAAGCGAGGCATCTCAGCCACATCGCCATGGCCACGATGCACGACACCAGAGACAGCGGCTGGACCATAGCGACTGGAGCTGCAGCGTCGAGGAGCGCTGATCGCATCTGCGGCTCGACTCGGTTCCTCTCGACTCGACCTGCTGGCCATGCAGCGGGAGGTACTGTACGCGGACGGAGGGGAGGAGGTGTGGTCCAATCCATGGCGGGCTGCGCCACCACCACCGGTTGATGCCCGTTTCCTGTCTAGACCGGCGCTCGTTGCTGCAGGATTGGCATGGCTTCTGCTCGCGAGGTGCTGCTGTTGCCATCGCAGACTCTGCCAGGCGTGGCGCGCGGAGCAATTGGCTGCAGCGGCGGCTGCTGGTCAGAGCGGAAGCAGGCTGCCACGGCGCCGCTGTGGCGTTGGTGCTGTTGCTGTCTCGCGATGACCCGGTGCGCCTGGGAGCGAGGCGTGGCGCTCGTCTCGTGAACGGCCAAGGGCTGCTGAACAAGCAGCCGCCGCACATGGTGCACTGCCTCAAAGGCTTGCGTCGTGGACCCGTAGCGATTCGACATGCCGTTCCACCCGCGCCTGAGGTTGCCCACCGTCCTCTGCTGCCGGCGAAATTGAGCGCTGCTCCCTCTCCCATCTCCCTCTCCGTCGCCCAAAGCGCATCACCCGCCAGCGATCGACCGGTTGCGCCTGCTAGCCCGAGCGTGCAGCTGCTTCTGGCCGGCTGAAGGAGGAAGGCACGTCCGTGTGGCCCCCAGGCGCCTCTAGTCGCAAACATCTCAAGCCACACCACTCGACGCTCCACGGCCTGTTCGTCATCACCAGCCATCGGCCTGCGCTGCACCACCACGCTTTGCCGTTGCGCCCTCGACTGCCGGCCTGTGTGCACCAGACTCCCTCTCCGCATCGACAGCTGTCTCCTGTCGTGCAGCAAACGCGCGCCAAGTCCCTGCCCGCGCTGAGGATTGATTGCCCGCTCAGCTCACAGCCTCACGCCCTGGGCCGCTGAGGCGTCGCACTCCACACTTCGGCCGATCTCCTGCGACTGCCACTCCCGTCGCAGCGACCGCTTTCCGACAACACCAGGCCAATCCGCCGTGCATTCCAGCTCGCTGCATCGCTGCTAGCACCCTGCGCTTGCTGGGCGACTGTCCAGGCCGTCGACGTTGGACTGCGCTGGGCGACGCAGCCTCCCCATTCGCAGACCCGCGCGCTCAAGGCCCCCAGCGCGCTTCAACTCCAAAGCTGGCTTGCTCAAGGATCGCAGTCTACCTGGAGTACTGGTGAGGACGCGGCAAGGCCGGACTCAACTCAGCCTTGAGCCACACGGCGTCGAACAGCAGAAACGCAGACCAAGACGCGCAGAACGGGCGCATCACAGCAAAGGTTCGCATGCCCTGAATGTTCATCGAGCTGCCCGAGAAGCGCCGTCGTGGTGCAGAGTAACCCGCCTGAAGTGGTCATGGGCTAACGCGCCATCAAGATACTATAGGCCATCTTCTCCATTGTCTTATCCATGGCGGCCACAACCAGGGCCATCACGCCTACGCATACAGGCCCCTTTGCAGCTCCCAATGGGCCAACGACGCCCGGCTCGACGGCGCGCAATGCGCACGGCGGCGCAACCTTTGGGACGCATCTGACCAACTCGCCACGAGGACTGTCGCCGCGACACTCGCCACAGCCCGCCCCCGGAGCCATGTCGTTATCCGACGAGCGACAATACCGACAGAGCACGTCGAGACAGGCGAGCCCGAACTCCGCTGCCACGGCCACGCAGAATCTACAACCGCCCAATGCTCCGCAAGGACCAATATCAGTGAGCGCGCAGACCAACAAACTTAGCAAGCCTGCCATTGTAATACCAGAAGGCACAGGAGTCACGGGCGAAACCATCCAGACGAGTCCAGTCAGCCTCTCAAGCTTCGGTGACGACGTGGCAACTGCGGCAACTGCGGGATCTATCGAGGCAGGTGGGATCAACGCCGTCAAGGAAAGCGCGCCTCAGCAACCGCAACACCACCAACAGCATCACCACCAACTAATCGCGCCAAATCCGGGCGATAACCCCGGAAATCGCGCATTCACGTTCCCTGGCCCTCTGCCGCCAGAGCCCGATCCTCGGGCCCCGGCTCGCCAGATGAGCTTGCCCGGGTACGGTCAAAATACGCCCAAGTCGCCGTCGACCAAGCGGCACAAGTGCCCATACTGCTCTACTGACTTTACGCGACATCACAATCTCAAGAGCCATCTTTTGACACACAGTCAGGAAAAGCCTTATGAATGCCCTACGTGCCAAGCGCGGTTTCGACGTCTGCATGATTTGAAACGCCACACGAAACTACACACAGGCGAACGGCCACACACGTGCTTCAAGTGTGGCCGCAGATTCGCTCGCGGAGATGCGCTCGCACGACACAACAAGGGTCAGGGTGGCTGTGCAGGCCGGCGGTCTAGCTTCGGCATGGAGGACGATCTTGCGGATGGCAAGGCCGACGGCGACATGGACGGCGTCGTGTATACTGGAGAGCACGAGGAAGGGGACGAAGACGACGATGGAGGCCGTCGAGTCAGTGAGCCAGCGCGTAAGAGGCAGAATACCGGAAACTCTACGCAAGATTCGTATCATCAGCACTCCAGTACTTACCCGCCTATTGCTGCCAACCGAGCATCAGTTGGTCAGAATAACCTTCGCCCGTACTACCCAGCAAACTCATCTCAGCCGACTAACAGCTCGCCAAAACTAGCACCCTCAAGTATCTCATCGTTGCACAATGCAAACCAGTCCAACGTGTTCGCACATGGTGGTATGACTGAGAGTCCCAAGCCATTATCACCTGGCCAGCAAGAACAGCATCGTCTTGGTGCGCGAGATAACAGCTTGCCTGGGTCGCGTTCGCCGAACATGTCACATCATATCCATCAGCAGAGCTTGGCTCGAGGTGCGGGCCGAGGTACGCCGCCAATGGGTCTGGCACTGCCTAATACGAACAACGGACCACACCTTCCATCGCTGCCTGGGTTGAACCCCATGGCCTCTAAGCAAGGCTCTCAGGGTGGTAAGGGCAACGGCCCCAGTATGCTTCAACACCAGCCAATGGCTGCGCCCAGTACGCCTTCCCAGCCTGGCAGTATGTCTAGTCATGGAGGCAGCGGCAGCAGTATGCGGGAGGTCATGGGCGGCCAGGTCGACGTCTGGCAATTCGTTCGCGAGATGGAGGCCCGCATGGCGCGCACAGAAAAGGAACAGGCAGACAAAATTGCTAGCCTGCAGAACGAGGTCACCACGTTGCGCGCTCAACTTGCCCAGCAGCACGTCAACAACTCACAGCCCCAGCAACAAGGCCCTTAGACAGAGGTTAACAAAGTTGGCGTTGCACGGGAGCGAAGGGAGTTACTGGCGACTTGATGTTTCTTGAGGCGTTGGTGGGAAGATGTAAACAACGATGGGCCTTTCAGGCTTGTCCTATTTGCAAAGATGGTAATGGGCGAACGAAGACACGCAGTAGACGCCGGCAACAGACACACTACGGCTGTCGTCTTAGCCATGCTCAGATGATACCCTTTACATTGGAAAAGTATCTCTGGTTTCACTTTTTGATGTCGACATTTCTTTGCGCTGTTCCACACTCGTTCCGAATCCGCTCGGTCCCGCTCTGTACATTATCAAGTTGTTGTGGCTCAGGCCAACTGCGGGTGTTTTCTTCGCATGATACCTCGTCAGGACGGAAATGGTGTTTCTATGGTATAACGTACGTACAGCATGAACAGACTGGTCTTTACGATATGAAAGCCTCAACGCACTGTAGGACTTGAGAAACGTGACATGCAGTTGCAGTGCAGGTGGCGCAGCTCTCTAACATCTACCTAGCAGCGCAAACAAATAATGTATGTAGATGTGACTACGACGGTGGGCAATGTGCTGGCCAGACAATCTCAGTGTACATTAGTGAAGTCCGTGGGTGGAGTGACTCCATGGACGTCGCTATTCTTGGCTAGTACACGTCACCTGGACCAGCCCTGGGAGGGTCCACCAACACAGGCAAGCTACCACGCCGCCCGCCTGCACCGCACCACATCTCGACCTCGATACCAGATACCGACATTGAAATCCGCACCCACTCCCAGCGCTGCGCCCAACCGCCCAAATGGATGGCGGTTCTCGTCGCTGATAGGCGCGCCGCGCAACGAAGCCACCGCAGACACCCAATCGAAGGCGCCCGTAGCCGCGCTGGGTGAGCCTTGCCCGCACAAGCTCCAGGCGTGCCGGCTTGCGTGCAGTCACACCGAGGGCTTGCTGCACCCTCCAGCATACAAACCATGAGCTCCTCGGACACGCACCGCCGACGCAGCAAAACCGCGGACCGCGAGCGCAGCAGCCCCCGAAGCAAGGACAAGGACCGCGACCGCGACCGCGACCGCGACAGGGATAGGGAAAGGGTGAGGGAGAAGGAACGTCACCGCGGCTCCAAGACCCGCAAGACTCGCTCGTCCGCCTCCAACGAGGACGACTCCAAGGGCGACCGGCCGTCGGGAGAGCGCACCCGCACGTCGTCGTCGTCGCAGTCGGGCAAGTCGCACAAAATGGCCATCGTGCCCGAAATGGAGCGCAGGGCATCACTCGGCTCCGCGAACGCCTCGAGGTCCAGCCTGTCCTATCCCACGCTGTCCAAGACGCACGCAAAGGAAAACATATACTCGCGCGAAGAGGCGGCGCGGAGAAACTCGACCATGACGCCAGACCCGACCGACATCGACCACGACAAGGAGGACGAGCCACGGCTTGTACCACAGCCGCCTAACCGAGTCGCACCCACACCACCGCGAGCACCGCCGAGTCCACCGCTCACAGCGACCACCGCCGCGGATCTGAGGAAGACGGCAAGCGCAAATAGCATGCGCCGCAAGACTGCCGACGAGCTGCACAGGGAGATGGAGCCGCACAGACAGAGCGTCGACAGCGGCACACGCGTGACCTCGCAGGCTGGCCTGCGGGCAGCGTCGCGCTCGAGTATCAGGGAGGGAGACTTGGACGGCACCGACATCACGTCCACCACGGGTTCACAGCCCAGCACCGTCCGCGCAAAGTCACCCGCGATGCCCATCAGGACCAAGACAGCGAGCCCGGCAAGCGCAAGGACTCCCGGAAAGTCATCCACGCCCACCAGGAAGAAGACGCGGGAGCCCTCGGAAGTGACCATTGACTCGGACGCAACGTCAGTACCGCCAGAGCACGTTGTGCATGTTCGAGGCTACTCTCCGTCCTACTCAGACGCATCGCCAGCCTCTATGGTAGATTCGTCACCTCGCACGCCAACTCAACACTCCATACTCCCGTCAGTAGTGTCATCTGTGAAGGATGGACCGCCCATGATCGAGATTCTGGGCGACCCAATCTCGCGGGCGCAATCAGTAGACCCCAGCTATGCAGACATATCTCCACCGCCTCCTCCCCCACCACCACCACCACCGCCGCCGCCGCCGCCAGCCATGATGGGCGACCCGCCTCGCGTGGACTATCTGCTTCAGAATGGCGGCCTGACTCGGCCGATTCCGCGCAGCCTCTTAGCTGCCATTGAAGGGGCAGATGCGCCAGCATACTCTTCCTACATGTCACCACGGACCACTGGAGCGCAAGGCCATGATGTCCGAACGTTCTTCAAGCCTATCCAGAACGTGCTGAACAACTACAATACTGTCATGGACACGAATGGCTCACTTGCTGTGGCCACGGGCTACCGATCGATAGCTCGCCGACTCCTGGACCGTCTTGAGAATGTCTTTGCGCGAAACATCTCCTCGGAACACTGCAAATGTATAATGTGCTTCGAGCAGCCAATCGAGGAAGACTCTGCCGGGGTCAACTGGGGCGAGATATTGGAACTTGTGTCAGGACGGTGTGAGCTGCCACCATGGCCACCACACGAAGAACATTCGCAACCAGGTCTCGGTATCACATCCTCGAAACTCGAGGCGCCTTGCCAACGCATCGATGTCGACGTTCCAGAACAATATCGGGCGCACTACGAAAAGCAGTCGAAAAAGACCAAGGTGGCTGTCCAATCTTGGCTGTCCGACCAACAAGAGACTCTTCCGGAGGATGCCGATGACGAGACGTTGACGTTCATCATGCTGACGCGGTTAGAACAGCCACAGCGGCCTCTGTTTTATGCACTGCTCTGGGGTCTCGACCAGCTCCCTACCCCACGCACCCAAAAGCCAGAGACTGGCAGTCCACCTTACCTCGCAAAAGCCGGTGTGGCAATACAACGACTCTACCGCCTGTATCAACCTCCGCGTGACCAGCTCGTCGTTATGTACTTGCTGCGACATCCGGATATGCATAACATGCTTGCCACGCTCGCTGCAGTGAAGAAGCACGAATGGGAGATCCTAGTGTCGGGACGATTTGACGGCTTCCTCTGGTCGGGCGCAGATGATATTCCCAACCTTGGCTCTCTGGGCCAAATTCCACCTACAGACGGACCTCAGCGCTTCGCGTCGCCATTCAATCCTGCTCAGCAGTTCCAGACGTTCAGTCCAGGCCCGTACTCGCGTCCAGGATCGGTTAGGCCTGGATCTGTACGACCGCCTGGCGGGGCTCCTGTACAGATTGATGAAGAGACGGAGATTGCAGTGCTGGCTGAAATAGAGCGTGAGATCTATCTTGGGATGGAGGCTATGGAAGACGCGTTCGAGCACCTGCACAATCAAGCCGAGCTTGTCCGCCGCCGCCTCCGTGAACGTGCCGCTGGTCTTTCCATGGTGGCGCAGCAGCGGAGGGGATCTGGCGCTGATGGCATTGAGGTCAGAATGGGCACGCCTGCCAACGTGCGCGATGGAGACGAAAGCTACGACGACACCAGAAGTGAGATTGGACCCGATGATTCGGCGAGTAACGTCAGCCACAACCGGAGAAGGAAAGCACATAGGGTCAGGGAGAGGCGAACACCAGCTCCCGTGGAAGAAGAGAGTGAAGAGGAGGGAAGCACACTCGCAGAGCGAATACGACGAAGGCTGCCAGGATGAGCAGCGCAAGTAATTTTCTCCACGAATGACTGATTTTTCTAGGCTTGCATTTTGACGGAGCAAAGAGCGTTGGCGTTTATCATTTGGCTCTCTTTGGGACTATGTCCGGGTAGATGAGTATGGCTCTCCTGACGGCCGCGAAAACATGGATACCCAATTTGTGAGGATGCTGGGCGTGCCCCTGTGAGAGCACGCAAGTTAGCTTTAGCAAAGGCGTGGAGTTTATGAATGGACGATGTTTCGTTCGACGTTGGATCTGAGGATGAGGGGTCTGGTTGAGGCTGACTGACTGCCCTTTCGTGCAGACACGTTCCCTATTGTGATACTAGCATAGACGCCATCTGTTCGCCCCAGGGTGCGGCTCTGTCTATCTTGTGCTCAGAACCAATCAAGTCGTCTGGTCCGACAAACGTCGAGACGCGTGCGGAAGCTGGACCCTGGTGCAACACCATCGCGAGCGGGTGGAACGTGAATCACTGGCCGCTTGAACATTGTGCTCGACGTTTCACTCCGTCATCCCAAAAAGGCGGTCTTTTCTTGTGGAAGAGAGTGGAGTGAATGGCCCCACTCTCCTCTGGCCAGTCGTCATTGCGCAACTATCCCTGTCGATAATCGTCGACGCGCCCGCAAGCCGCTTGCATGCCAGGCCCGCCATGACAACGGAGAGTGCGAGGTCATAAACAACGCTCGCCCGTGCCCACGCTGTCGCTGTCGACGGCTACCTCTGGGCCACCCACAGCGCCTTCAGCATAGCCTCCAATCATTGGTACAGGTAATCTCCGCGTGAGCGCCCGCCTGTCAGGGTCCAGTGCTCGGTACCGGCAGTCGTTGCCCTCGCAATTGTGTTTACGAAACAACACCTCTGCACCTGCCAAATCGACTCAACCGACGCCGGACACAAACACACGACGAGTGAAGCACTTCGGCCCTCCGCCACACTCTTCTATTTTTCCCGACGCAGTTTCCTGCCGAGCGCACTGCCACGCCTCAATCGCTTACCGCGTTCGCTTTCGCGCTGGACCGGTCCGAGTTCCAACGCCAGTCCTCGACGTCCATTCACCAGCCTGCACGCCCTCTTCTCCAACGGCCGCCCCGCTCTCCCTCACATTGGCGACCCAACTATAAGCTGGGCTCAGCACGACGGGCGCCATGGCGGACCTCGGCGCAAACGAGGCCATAGACCCCACCACACTCTTCACCAAACAAGAGTGCATAGGCGGCGGTAGTTTCGGCAAGGTCTACAAGGGTCTCGATCGTCGCACGGGACACACAGTCGCCATCAAGGTCATTGACGTCGAGAATGCCGAGGATGAGGTGGAAGACATCATGGGCGAGATCGTCATCTTGTCGGGCATGAGCTCGCCATACGTGACCAAATACTACGGCTCCTATCTGCACGGATCAGACCTGTGGATCGTCATGGAGTTCTGCTCTGGCGGAAGTTGCGCCGACCTGATGAAGCCGGGCCTGATAGCAGAAGCAGAAATCGCCGTCATCGTGAAGGAGTTGCTGCAGGGTCTAATGTACCTGCACAACGACGGTAAACTGCATCGAGACATCAAGGGTGCGTCTTCGGGCCTCAGCCATATTCCCATACTGATGCTATTATAGCCGCCAACATCCTCGTGGGCGCAAACGGCCAGGTCAAGCTCGCCGATTTTGGAGTCTCTGGCCAGCTCTCTGCGACTATGACAAAGAAGAACACATTTGTGGGCACACCCTTTTGGATGGCGCCCGAGGTCATCAAGCAATCTGGCTATGACGGCAAGGCCGACATCTGGTCTCTCGGCATCACAGCACTCGAGCTAGCAAACGGCGAGCCTCCATACGCAGACATCCATCCTATGAAGGTCCTCTTCCTCATACCCAAGAACCTCCCGCCGCAACTGCAAGGTAACTTCTCGCCAGCGTTCAAGAAGTTCATTGATCTGTGTTTGCGCAAAGATCCCAAAGAGCGACCAAATGCGAGAGAACTCCTCAACACGGACTTTGTCAAGAAGGCCGGTAAGCCCGCTCGCTTGCAAGAACTCATCTCAAGATACCAGGACTGGAAGGCACGTTACCCCAAGGAGGCTGCAGACTCCGAGGATGACGCCACACCAGTGAAGAAGAGAGAACCCGTCAATGAAGAGTTGTGGGATTTTGGCACAGTGCGTCCGGTCGGGGGTGGCCGCGGTCCGGCGCTGGCGCCCATGAACGATGCTGGTGCCAACGCCCGCAATCCCTCGCCGCAAAGAAAACCTATGCTCCAGCAGAGGGGCACGTATGGTGATGAGAATGAGGCCACAATTCGAGCTAGCCCTCCACCATCACCTACGAAGCGTCTGCCTTTCCTAAAGACTCAAGGCTCGCCTGCGAGCTCCCTGAACACAGCTGCGAGGATTCCTCTTCCGCCATCGCCAGAGAAGAAGTCAGCGCCAGTATTTCCGCAGCCGGCGCAAGAGATGCCGCGCAAGTCGCCTGTGCCCAATTTGTTCTCGCCTCCTCAGAACCGCGGACTCGTGACGCCTACAAAGCAACACGCCCCGCAACAGCCTCGGCGGCAAACACCACTTGCTCATGCATATGACGAGTATATCCAAAGGTCCATCGCAGCCGACATGGAGAACATGGAGATTACGCCGCAAGCGCAGGAGAAGCGGGTCCCAACACCCAGCCGAGCGTCCGTACTACCACAGATGAATCTAAACATCCCACCCTACAGAGGACCATCCTCCAGCTCGCCAAACAACCATGCTCCGCCAGCTCCCGTGCATCAGCCTCAGAAGCAGAGTCCAATCAGGACGAAGCAGAGCCAAGGACCACACGTGCAAAAGCCCCTGCCACCACTGAGCGGCCAGATACCGCTCCCACCTCTGACGGGCCAGAAACCCCTGACGGGCCAGAAACCCCTGCCTTCAACCCAACAACAGTTTGCACCCTTCAGCCCCGTGAAGTCGACACGGCCTGACTCGGCATCTTCAAACGACCCGTTTGGCGGTCCTCTAGTGTCTCGTCAACAGGCGCAACAAAGTCAAAATCAATCGTTTGCCCCAGCCCCTCCGCCCCAATTCACCAACAAATCTCCACCAATGTCTCGCGGCTCATTTGGTCGCCCAAAGCCAACAGCCAATCATCCGTCCATACTTGCTCAGCAAACGCCTGGGTCACCGGGCGCTGCAGCCGATATAACAGCCCTAGACGGCGTTGTTATACCCGCACTCGAAGCTGCACTTGCACGACGAGCGTATCAACTCAACCTGAAGAACAAGCAAGAATCTGCACAGTCGCTGGATGATCCACAAGGCTTTGTTGAAAGGAGACGGCGGAGGCAAGACTGCCATGAACACGTCAGGAGGCTGGTCAGCGAGATCAGTGAGCGGTTCAGGGATCTGGATCATTGGGATGAGAGGGGCGAGGTTGGGATGGGCGGCGAAGTTGCTGGGTTTCTTGAAGGGTTTCTTGAAGAGGTGCTTGTCAGAGTCGAGCCAGCTGACGATTGACGGGCGCTGGCAGATATGCTGTGTATGATTTATGGGTGCATGTTCGTGATGGCGTTTGGCATAGGATACCTGAGCTGGGAGGATGCAAGGTTGGAGGCGTTAACGGGCTTCCGACTGGCTTGCCATTGGCTTATTGCACTATGCGATTGTTTCGTGTATGTCGAGTTATAACTCTCCATGGATCATGCTTCGTCTGCGGACGCCGCTGGCAGTTGATTGGTGCATTGCCGCGCAACTCCGGAGACCAGACCCTGGAATGCCAAGCAGCATTTCGTCACCTCGACCCGACTGCACAGCTCATTATTGCTAACTTAGTCTCCGCGACGCAGTCTGTCGGGAGGTTTTGGGCTCTTCTGGGCTTTCACATACTATGGCGTAAATCTGTGCCTCCATTGGTGTCCATCTGCACGCTGACTGACTCCTGGCGCAGGCGCACGATCCGAAGCAACGCCCTCGAGAAGCTTGCTCGACTGTCAGCGCAATCACACGCGTCTGAGAGCTCAGCTTCAGCCTTCCCGAGACTGTTCAAGCGTTGCCCAGACACGAATCACGTGCGACGTGCCTCAGAAGAAAGCAATGGCAGCATTGCGTCGCAGCCTGCGATTGTACGTGCTTACGATACAGGGTATTGGACATGGCACGCAGCTAATGCGCCGCAGAAGGTACAGGAGCTAGAGGCTATTCTTGCCCTATGCAAAGCTGCCCCCTACGTGGAATCCGAGGAAGTCGCCGTACCGCTTCTTCAACGGCTGGCTACCTATCTCCCCACCGCTTATGCTCAGACGCTGTCGCCCTCGCCGAGCCTACGCGCCATCGAGCCTTCGCCGTACGAAGTCCTCGCCTACAACCTTGCGTCCGCAATACTCTCTCTGGGGACTCGACATGGACTGCAGGCAGAGGCTGCATCGGCCATCTCCCGCTATGTACGAGGGTGGACGAGTGCAGCGAACGACCTGGCCTCGAACCAATTCGACGAGGATGATTGCAACGACTTTGCGGCAGACGGCGAGCTCGCTCGGGTCATGACGCAGAGCCTCTCCCTTCTCGGCTTCCTTGATGCGGCTGCCGAACACGCAAAGTTCTGGAACGCGTACGATCGGCTCCAATTTGTAGAGCATGTGCGGGCGATGCTGTCCGAGAAGTTCTTGATTGCCTTCGAAACTGCGCTGTCAATTGTCCGTAATGCGCGCTCACATCAACATGGACTGAGGAATTGGAAGCGCTACACGAAGCATTATGCGGCTACGGGACGGCCGCTTGGCGGTATGATTCTGCACGACTCGTTTCTCAAGGTCGTGGTCGCTTCTGCTTCCATCTTGGTCGAGGCTCCGGACCGCAAACGTGATGATGGCATCTTGGATCACTTGAGATCATCCAAGCAGAAGCCTCAAATAGTCCGGGATGCATCCGAGGACGCACTCGCTGACGGACTGGCGAGAATTGCAATCGAAGAGATGGAGTTTCTGGAGAGCGATGTGGACTATCTGCAGCGAGTCGCATCCGCGTGGCAACAGCGACAAGCTTCTTCGGTCAAGGCTAAGATTCTCACTACCTACTTGTGCTGCACCGTCTACGACGATGACATTGCTGATGCTGAGCTCCTCAACACATGGCTTGAGAATGTGCTCAATGACCCTTCGCAAACTGCAGATCACGACTTGAGCTCCGTTGTGCTGGAATCTATGGCAATATTGGCCAAGGTTTCACCAGCGTTGGCATCGAGCCTGGGACGATCGCTACCACGTGTCATTGTCCAAGGCAACTTTGATCACCGCACCACGTCCGTTGCAGCTGGCGCGCTTGCAGCCGTTCTCAGTTTGCTACCTCAGGATGCAATCATTACAACGCTATACACGCTCGGAAACATCATCAGCGCAGGCACGGTACCTGATCGAAATCCAGCTTCATCTCCTTCGATCAATGGAACGAACAGGACTTCACGGACAGCTGGCGTGTATGATCAACAACATGGTAGCGCCATCTCACTAACGCCAAGCGATGTTGAAGAGCCAGATTTTGTTCATACCACTGTTGTTGAGACAATTGTGTCCGTGGCGCGCAACTGTAAAGACGCCAAGATCACAGCTCTTGCGCTGTCGATGCTCATTCAGAAGGTTGGGCGAGCTAGCAAGGGAGTTGACGCAAAGATCATCACTGATTCAGCCTTGCTTGGGATCCATAGCCCGCCTGGAGAGTTCAAGACGTTGCTCAAGGTGTATTCGAAACTTGCCCATGACGCGTTGGTGAAGGACGACGCGGCCATCTTGGAGGCTGTGAGTGCAAGACAGACTTGACACGAATTCTTTTGCTGACAGCCGGTGTAGGTGATGAACGCCCGACTGAACATGTCTACAGAGATATCTGCGGACGATCCGTCCTTCGAGGTCTATCTAACCCACTTGCTCGACACAATTGTCAGCAAGGGCGATGCACCAGAAACATCGCACAGGCACATGCGTGACACCGAATTAGCAGCTCAAGAGATCGCTCAGCTTCTGAAACCTCTTGCAGTACTTTTGTCGCGCAACGCCAATCATGCTGATTTGTCGGAGCTCAGCGATTCTGTCATCGGCCTCCAACGCGACGCATGGTTCAACATCGTCGTACACGGCCTCGACATGCTTTCTGAACTTGGCCAACAGTACAGAGAAGAGCTTAAAACACTAGCTCGCTTCAGTCCACCTTTGATTGCTGAAGAAAGACCTTCCTTGTCGGAGAGCGACATCGAGTTGAACACTGTTCTTCGCCGTGGGAAGTCGCCTGAGCATACAGCAGAGCAGAAAAGGCGGCTTGGCCGGCTGCTGCCTTCTTGCGAGGCAGACACGAGATCGCTCAGCTACCAAGAAGCCGTCTTCCTGAGTACTGCTTATTTGGTGGAGGACCTCCGCGCAAGTGGAGGTGACTGCACCAAGGCCCTCGCATACTTTCTCGATCCAAAGCTGCGTTCTGGCGCTGTGAGCAACTGTATGGCTGCGATTACGACAACGGCTGTCAGGACATACTTGTCCAAGACCGTGTCCGGTCAATTCCAGTCATTCTCGACACCTTATCTCGCAGAGCAACTCGCGACCATATTCTCAGCCTGTTGCCACCGCATCGCCCGCATTCAACAAGCAGCTGGCGCATGTGCAGACTTGATCATTCGGGAGGTTCCGTCCACGCTGTGTCAGAAGAGCGCCCTCTTCGCGCTTTTAGAGTTGTTATCAATCATGTGGTACAGCTGCTTGGAAGGCGAGACCGATGAGTATACCTGGAAGTCAACATTCACCTCGAAAAAGTCGAATATCATGGTGGAGCTGTCCGACGACTATGCATTTCGCCGAGCGACACTGAGCTCTTTGCACAAGCGGGCGACCGCCTGGGTCAAGGACGCGCTCGACACCGCGCCACTGGATGTGAAGGGACTCTTGCAGACATATTTATCAGAGTTCGACGACGAAGCTTCCTTTGGCCACATCTCGTTGGGACGTTCGTTCGCCCTTGAGATGGGAGCAGTCATCCCTTCGACCGATCAGCGCCTTGGTGCTGTAGAACGACAAGGAATCAACATCAACACCGCGTCTGACTTTATCACACAGTACACGACGCGCCAGGAGTACAAGTTTCTGGACGGCGTCAATGATCAGGAGGAAGAGTGGCTGCGAAACGGATCAGTTGCTCAAGCACCACCAAGTTATCTCTCACGCAGTCTGCAAGACGCAACGAACCTGTTGATCGACCTAGAGAACCGGACGCTAAACCACAAGCATGTCACTATCGCGGAGCTACGCGACATTTTACGCAGAGCTGCTGCACTTTTGTGCAGAGTCAAGACGGACCAGTCACCCATTGTGCAGCACTTGGTTGGCATTCCGTTCGCGGTTTTCTCGAAGCAGTCGATCAAGCTCGGCATCTCACTATGGACAAGTGTGACCAAGGAGAACCCACGCATGGAGTCGCGGATTTTGGTTGCCATTGCTGAGAATTGGGAGACTACCGTACGAAAGCGAAGAGGCATCTTCAGTCCTCTGCTGAAGTGAGTGATGGACGTCCTCAACACGAACTTACGCGCTAACGATGGTTTAGACACGACGACCCGTTCTATGGCAAGCAAGAATTCGCCGCGACTGACAAGGAAGCACTTTCGAAACGGCAGCAACAAATTTATAATCTCATAGCACCGCACTTCCGACTCCTTCAATTCTTATCCAGCCATTTCAGTGCCGCGCGGCTCAGCAAATCGGACATTGAGCGTGTCTATGTTCGCTTAATACACATCACACTTGATGCTATGAGTGTAGGGTGCTCTCAGCCGTTGGCTCGAGAAGCATACTTCCACATCATCTTGCTCGGCCTTAAGATTGCTCGCCACTGTACTACATTGGCATCAGCTATCAAAGGAAGGTTGCTGGATCGCATCTTGACCGCCGCGTTAGCGTGGTTCGCTGGAGCACCGCAGTAGGTATATCTTCATGTGCCTCGTGATTATCTGCTGATAGCAACAGGTGGTCCTTCGGCGGAAACCGCCTTCAGATTAAGGCTGAGACTCATATCCTTGCGGACGTACAATCGAATCTTGATGCAATTGGCAAGAACTTAACTGTTGGGGACGTAGGTTCGAAACTCAGAGCGAAGCAGGATTTGCTGTCCATCCTGATAGCCAATGAGCAGTCTCGTCTACTGGTTTGGCTGTTCCCCCTCGACCATGCGAAGAAGCATCACTTTACGTCCAGCTCCAGCAGAGCGACTCTGCCCGATGTACGAAGAATGATCCGCCATATGATTGCATCCATGCTAATCCTGATAGACTGCGGTGACTGCTCATCTGAAGACAGCCTGGGCTGAGAACCCGGCGATTGCTGTGCATCTCGTTAAGCGCTTTCAGTCTCAACGTCTGGCCACTGAGGTGCGTTGGCAGGTGCTCAACTTTCCGCATAAAGTGCTGGATGAGCCAGACGCACTTGAGATCCTTCTTGGAAGTCAATTACCAGGTGATGTGTCGTTTCAGCTGAAAGTACGTCGAGTGTCCAGGGTCAAGGAGCAGAGCTGACAACTACAGTATCTCCTTTACTGGGCTCCTGTGAACCCAATAACAGCGGTGACGTACTTTATGCCAGCTTACGGTAATCATGCGTACATCATCCAATATGCGATGAGAG
>TARA_R110002003_G_scaffold149_3_pt1 | contig 51082 bp, 45 predicted proteins | sample TARA_R110002003 | Tara Oceans TARA_R110002003 (sample SAMEA4396441) | marine metagenome | biome: Westerlies Biome; feature: [SRF] surface water layer (ENVO:00010504); material: water (ENVO:00002006), including particulate matter (ENVO:01000060) such as... | depth 5 m | reverse complement strand
AATTACAACTTGAGTTAGGAGCTATTCAGACTCTGATATATACCGAGCCACGAAGGGTGAATGACCAGTGCTGTCGCGTATGACTGTAGCGGATTCGTTCCCGAGCCCTTCTTTTCACGTTTCACCCAGGGACAGTGCGAGTTCAGTTACGGCATAACCTTTACGCCTGTCTTTCGCTGCAATCTATCATCGTATATGGTAAGCTGTCCACAGCGGGTGGGTCTGTATGTCTTTCGAGACAAGGCTCTTCGAGCGTCGTATCCGGCCACTCCTGTACGACTTCATAAAGTCGCCAGCAATGTGAGGCCACGTCGTCCTTCGTGTATAGATAGCAGCCGACGTTCGTAACGACGTACTCTGGACCATTATCCTGATCACTTGGTACTATGCCATAGCTCATGCGAAACGCTTCCGCGTGCTGCGCTTTCGGGGCTGATAGAGGTTGCCTGCAGATAGCTGGCGTGACTTGACTCGCAGCGTCATTGTAACCTTCCTGCTAGCTGCGGACTGTTCGTTCTCGTCCCTGAAACGAGGATGCGCGAGGAGTAGATCGGCCACCGGAATATTAGACACGATGACTTCGATAGAGCTGGAGAGGTCTGTCCTATGGGGTTGAAAGTCTGCTTTCCAGGTGGACCTCAATCCTCGCGTCAGAAAGCTGCAAACAAGGCTCAACAGCTCTTGTGGGAGAGTGAGAAGGTTTGGCGATGCCATGTTCATCCTTGAATACCGATAGGAAAGGGAAGTTTGAAGATTTCGCTGAGAGCTGCTAAGAGCTTGGGAAGCCGCGTCGAGACTCCTGTATCCCCCGGATTCTACCAGCGGCTTGGCGAATGTGATTCATGTGCTGGGTCGACGAACATGAGTTGTCTGAGCATGCGATAGGTTTAGGTCTTGGCAAGCCGGGGTATGGAGATCAGACATGACCTACGCATGTAGTGAGGCTGTACACTTCCGCATCATTCAGACCGTGGATTGCAGGTGTCTAGCGTCCGTCCATGCTGTGGTCTCTGCTGCGAGTTCTGCTCCGCGTCCTAGATCGAGTCCTGCTCCTGGTTCGACTTCGAGTCCTCTCGTCCCGTCGGCTCCGGTCGCCAAGGCTGCTTGATCTCCTCCGGTCTCGACTATCATAGCTTCGACTCCTGCTCCGACTCCGACTGTCATAGCTCCTGCTCCGACTCCTGCTGTCATAGCTTCGACTTCCATAGCTTTTTGCACTCGCGTCACTCCTCTTATCCATTTCGTCGTCTAGCTCATCGATTTCATCGCCCAAGGGACTCTCTCGCGGATCCAGCATCTCCAAGTCTTCGAGATTCGCTCTCGATGGCAGCTTCCACAGACTTGTTCCGCAGATTCTGTCCTTCGTTAAGAGATCGTCGATGAATTGGTCGATGTATGTCAGGGTAAAGGCATCCTTGAGGCGGCGCTTGATTTTGCGGTAGTCGGTAAGGAGCGGCTCGAGGGTCTTGTAAATCTCAACGGGCTCCCAGGCGAGGCGTATATAGAATGCAGCAAGGCAGCGGAGGTATTTGAAATTGCCCAGCTTGCCTGCCGCGTTAAGATCTTCCTTCTTGGCGCCTTCCTCGTCTGACACTTGGCCGTCTTCTACTTTTGCGTCGCCGTTCTGACCGTCTTCGTCCTCATCGCCTCGGAAATTTAGGTACTCCAGTATTATCGCCTTCTCCGGTACCAACTGCAGGAGCTTGAATGCGAGACACAGAAATGGGGTTGGCTTGCCTGTGATGCCCGATGTGCCGCCGATGAATTTGAGGTCTGCTGCGCGGTCGCATAACGTCGCTGCATTGAGCCCGAAGCATTGCTCCTTCCAGTAGTACGACTCGGTGATGCGCTCGCGCACACCCTTCTCGAAGAGCAGAGCGGGGTTTTGGCCGCGAATGAGGGCGCCAGAGTAGCCTCTGTCGTCTAGAAGGGCGCGCTCGCTGCTGGGCGTCAGCCTTGTTGCCTCTTCCAAGCCGCGAAGAAGTACTTACTCTGCGCGGTCGTAGCGCGGTTTGCCGTTGGACATGCTGGATTTGTTCAAGACACCACTTCCTTGACGTGCCTTCTTGCCGTGTGTGAAGGTTCGGTGCGATATTGGCGAGGTAGTGAAGTCGTGTGGGTGGTGGTGACGATGACGGTCGCGCTTCAAAATGTTCTGGGGTGGCTATCGATAGTTGCCTCGCCAACTTGGCCGTCAACAGCCCAGCCCTACGAGCATCCAGACCCTCAAGGCACGTCACACATCCACGACAGACGCCTTCTAGCACGAGCTTGCGACTGATGGACCCTTCACTTTGACATCTACAAATTTATTCGCATTTCAGTATTGATACCCCTATTGTTTCGTTGCCCTTTATACAGCCATGGGGAAGCTACTCCTGTCCTCGGGCCAGGTCTCCGTCATTCTGTCCGCTGTTATTGGTATGTAGCTTGCGCATTCGGGCTCTAAGGTAACTGACGTCCTCCAGTATGCCTATTTACACTTGCGCTATTCTTATCAGGATACGTCCTCCAACAGCGATATGTGCACAGCCTGCAAGCCGCCATAAGACCGCGATTACCAAAGCCGTTACCGGCAGCAAAGGAGATAGAGGCACCCCGGCTAGACGTGAAGTGGGCGCGGCCGATGGGGAGTCGCCCGGAGGTGGATGAGACGTATGCACAATATATTGCGGGACAGACCATGGACTGGAGTCGACTGGGCTATGTGCAGGTAGTCAGGGAGCACGTTGAGCTGTGCAGCGCAGTCATGTTGCTGTCAGATCTGCACAAGATGAAGAGTCCAGCCAAGAGGATACTCATGTTCCCAAGATTGTGGTTAGCGGAGGCACAGGCGGAGAAGAAGGACCCACAGACGGCGACAACATGGCGATTGCTGAAGGCCGCGGCGCGGCGGTATGGCGTCCAGCTCATTCCGATGGAGCCGATTGTAGAGGGGGCGGATGCCGGCCTACCATCTTCTTACTCCCTAGCCAGCGTCTACTCGCTCGTCGACTTTGAGCGCATACTATACCTCCAGGGCCCCGGGGTACTGCTCGACGCGTCTGCCCTGGACTCATTACTGGCGTTCTCAAAGTCCGAGCCCCTGGCTGCGTTCCCCGCGACGCCAGAACGGACCGCTCTGTCCACATCGCTGCTCCTGGTGCATCCGTCACAAGAGAAGTTTCACCAGATGAAGAACATGCGCGCGTCGAAACCAGCGACCGATCTCCAACTGTTCCGCGAAACCTTCAACGCGCCGGAATCGTTGATATCAGAATGGTCGCTCTCGATGGGCAATGTGTACTACGAGTCGCAGCAGCTGCGCGCACCGGTCGACGTCGACGAGTTCAACGCGACTGCCTTTGTCGAGTCGACGACGTATGTCCGACTATCCGACCCGGAGCTACCCGGGCCCGAGTACGACATGCCGTACGCAGACCGCGTCAAGCTGCGGCCCAAGAACCAGCAAGCCGAAGAAGTGTGGAGCGGCCTGTATGAAAAGTTCCGGCAGCAGCGGATGGAGGTGTGCGGGCTCGACCTAGAAGCGTACTCGCCAGTTGTGCTTGGTGGGCTGTACGCGTCGAGGGACGGTGGTGAGGAGACGTAGGGCCATGTTTGCAGCTTCCCAGGCATGAGCGAGTGCATGAGTCGAACGTGTTGGGATGTACGATGATGTTCCAGTCGCAGGGCGATCGACATTTGACGGGTATTTATGGTTGGCGCTCGAGGTCGAGGACGTCCGCATACAGTATAGCCGGGGAGATGTACATATGGGATCACGCCCCAGGACTCGGTAGCCATGGCCCAGTGCTGGGAATAGCTCAGGCCATGACGCAACCGCGGTCCCGCCAGCGAACAATGAATCGACGAGCAGCAAGCAGCGAAGTGCGCTCCGATTGAAGGGGCAAATAGTGTATCGTGAATGCATGTGACTTGGAGTAAACAGCTGCTCCCTATTGCGCGCGCAACGGTCGCTCCCGTCGCTGTTGGAGGCCGTGGGCGCATCTCCTGCAGTTCGATCCTGAATCGCAGCTTCTCCGCAGCCTCAACCACCAAAGCGCCCGCGCCAACCCCTCCTCATCCCGCCCTGCCCGCACCACGCCCATCCCATCACTACCCAGTGCGCGCACCCCATCGTGCCTATGCCCTGTGCTTACACACCCACGCCTCCAATTGCTGCTGCCCGCGTCGCCTAGCTGTCCATTGAGCCCCGCGCATTCCAGCAGCGCTGCCGCCGAGTGGGTGATCGCCGCCGCGGCACAAGGACAGCCAGGGCAGCGCGCATTCCGCCGCCGTCGCTCCTATGCCTACCCTCGGCTTCCTCAAGAAGAAGCGGACGAAGGACTCGCAGGGCTCCAACGACCTCAACAGCCCGTCCTCGCCCGTCGACAGCTCGTCGCCCCTCACGCCCACGACGTCGAAGCGCACGTCGGGCTCGTTCCACCTGCACAAAACCAAGACCAACGAGAGCACCAAGCAGCCGCAGAACAGCGTGCCTGCGCCCGCCCCGCCCAAGCCGGCCGACTCGATGAACCCCGCCGCCTATGCGCAGCAGAGTGCGAGCCCGCAGGCGCAGGCGCCGCCCTCGCACAACGTCCCCAGCATACAGAACCTGATACACCCGAACAACAGCAACAGCCACAGCCACGGCCACGGCAACAGCGCCGCCCACAACGCGCCCACTAAGAATGGCGGCGTGCAGTTCCAGATGCAGCCGCTCAACCAGGCCCGCGTCACCAAGGGCAAGTACTCGCTCACCGACTTCCAGATCCAGCGGACGCTCGGCACGGGCAGCTTTGGGCGGGTGCACCTCGTGCAGTCCAAACACAACCAGCGCTTCTACGCCGTCAAGGTGCTGAAGAAGGCGCAGGTCGTCAAGATGAAGCAGGTCGAGCACACCAACGACGAGCGCCGCATGCTGCAGCAGGTCAAGCACCCATTCTTGATCACGCTCTGGGGCACCTTCCAGGACTCCAAGAACCTCTACATGGTCATGGATTTCGTCGAAGGCGGGGAGTTGTTTAGTCTGCTGCGCAAGTCCCAGGTAGGCGAGACACTCGAGCAGGGACGACTCAGCTAACACCGGCAGCGCTTTCCCAATCCGGTCGCAAAGTTCTACGCCGCCGAAGTCACACTCGCCCTCGACTACCTGCATTCGCACAACATCATCTACCGTGATCTGAAGCCCGAGAACCTGCTCCTCGACCGGCACGGCCACCTCAAGATCACCGACTTTGGATTCGCAAAAGAGGTGCCCGACATCACATGGACGCTCTGCGGCACGCCCGACTACCTAGCGCCCGAAGTGGTGGCGTCCAAGGGGTACAACAAGTCCGTCGACTGGTGAGACTCGAGACGCCAAGCACAGTGAAGATATGCTTACGTACGCAGGTGGTCGCTCGGCATCCTCATCTTTGAAATGCTGTGTGGCTTTACGCCCTTCTGGGACGGCGGGTCGCCCATGAAGATCTATGAAAACATCCTCAAGTCGCGGGTAAAGTACCCGCCATACATTCACCCCGACGCCCACGATCTGCTGCAGAAGCTCATCACCCCGGACCTCACCAAACGGCTCGGTAACCTCCACGGCGGCAGCAAAGACGTTATGAACCACCCGTGGTTTGCTGAAGTCACCTGGGACCGGTTGCAGAAGAAGGACATTGACGCCCCATACGTGCCACCTGTCCGGGCTGGCGTCGGCGATGCCAGCCAATTTGATAAGTATCCCGAGGAAACAGAGGCATATGGTCAGGCAGGAGACGACCCGTGCGTGCAGAGTCCTCCGTACACTGTAGACCACATTCTGACGTGTCCGAATAGTCACGGGCACCTCTTCCCCGACTTCTAGATACTTTCATATCGCCAAATCGGCCTTTTTCATTCGAAGCCTCTTCAAACGAGCACACGCGTGCCATGCCGGGCAACGTCCCGGTCACATTGCGCCCGTCGAGGTCGAGCCGCTCCATCACATCTCCTTCACCTACGAGCTTCCTCTCACGCGCAAGGGACGAGCCTTTGTGCCCGTGCATTTCCCCTGACTTTTGTCTCTACTATTATTATTGTCCAATCCTTGACTTGTGCTTTGGATACTGAGCCGTCGTCGAGACTTCCGATGGCTTGTTCGCTCCCGCACACTTGCTGTGATCTTGTTGTGCTGCAGTGTGCGTAGGAAATGAATCAATCATATTCAAGCCAATTCAATTCAATGAGCACCGGAAGGTTACTATGCTAGTCTACTGAACTCATGCCACTGGGGATGATAACACGGACGTAATTATTCTGCTGAACCGTGCCGGCGAATATACAGCCTCGCGAGTCGCACTAGCAGCGTTGTGACGTTTTTTCGCCCCTCTCCATCTCGCCCCTCCAGCTACCCCTTTCGACTTCAATTCCCAGCTATCCCCTCTTGCTTACGCCTTACTGTGCCCCTGCTCCGGGTCTGTGCTCGCACTCGCACCGCCGCGCTCAAACGCAGTAGGTCTTCACGGCCTTTCGAAGTCGGGGTGAGACGCGGAAAGGTGTTCGGGTGAACAGCCGGAGATCTGGGGGAGCGCAAATGGCGGTTGGAAGTTTGGTTATGTAGGTGGGGGGTTGTATGGACTGAATCGGAAAGGAAAGAGAAGGAGGTCGAAGTATGGAGGGAAGACTCAGGGGTGGGATGCATGCTACGTGCGAAAGTGAAAGAGGACTGATTACTTTGTCTGTCTGTCTGTCGGAACGAGAAGGAAGAAGGAGGGAGGCGATTTACCTAGAGGTATGAATTTTTTGAGGGGTTATTTGAGGAATAGGGTATTGCGCTGGTACTGTGTCAATATCACGACGATAGAGCGGTCAGGCTTGGTGTTTCTGTTGGGAGAAGGGGGGATACGATGGTTCAAGGAACTGGGGCTTGATTCGTGGGCTTTCCTTCATAAGAAAAGTTGCTTTGGTCATGGTGGCTGTGTGGTGGAAGTGAGCGTGGGATCGACGATAATTGGACGTTCGGAACTCTGATGGTTTATTTTGAGGGATGGGTGATCGATCGAGCACGTTCACTGGCGGTATCTTCGTTGGAACTTCGAGGGATTTTTGATGGTATGGTAATGGCGGGGATGATTGGGGTTGTGGGATAGGTATGGCGAGCTTGTATTTCTTGAGCGAGGCGTAGGTGTGAAGGATGGAATGTTGGACATGTCGTCTGTCCAATCCTCAAAGTGACCTTGCAGTTGTCCTTCTCGTGGCTTCAACAGCGCGAGTATTTGAAGCTTGATGACGGAATTTACATGCTTTATGCGGCGTTGTAGGGCCCCATCCTAGCAAGAAGGAGTGTATGGGAGGCCATTGTCTGGCTACAGAACTATGCCATCGAACAACAAAATCAGACGAGGATTGTCACAGAGTATCGAATTGATTGGGCCCCGCAGATCATGAGCTCTGCTTGCTGGTCCCTAATCCACTTCGCCTAGAAAGCTGATATATGCACGTACCCGAGTCAACCACACACGAACGACCTGGTCGTTCCATTCTATCTCATATCGCGTATTTCGAACTGTATGAAAATGGACCGGCGCGCGTAACGCCAAGCATCCAATTCATCATCCACATCCATCTTACTCATTCAAGCATCGCCCACGTGCATCCTCCAGCAGCACCACGTACACCAATTCGAAAACCAGTCGTCACTGCTTGTCAATGAAGTGTTGCATCGCCAAGATAGGAAGACGAAGTCGTGGCTCAAGACCTCCAGCCCTTAGCCAATATCAGCGACAAGCAATTCTTAGCTAGAGTTGTTTCGTACGGCCTTCTGAACGTTGTTTCGAAGCGTTGTTCTCGTTCGTGTTCGCGATTTTCTCAAACATGACATCATTCCGACCGGAACGTGCCGCGGAAATGCTCACGACGGACCCTGATTTGCCAAGACCTGGAGCGCGGTTTCTCCACCATGAGAATGCGGAGAAGGTGCGCGACGATGCATTGTTGCAATGATAGGAGCTTTGTGATTCTGCTTGTTGCGCAAAGTAATGGTGATCAAAGTCGAGAGGGCGTCACTGTGGGTGTAGTAGAATGCCACAGGTACGTTGCCATGGCCCACCGACAGAATGTAGGAAAGAGCTAATGAATGGACACAGATATTGGATTCGTGCTTGCGAGAATCGGTGAGCGGTACACTGCTTCGCGTATGCTGAGGACTGACGAATAGGAGAGCATCATTATCTTACCTGCGGTCGCTGGGAGGCATCTGGCGCGTCCACAATGAGACCATCAACATCTGGTCGCCTGTCCTGGGCACCTTTGCCCCCCTGACTGCACCTACCACATCACCCTCGACCACAGCAAGCATGTGTGCAAGTATACATGTCGCTCCGACTACTTGGGCGTTGTCATCCTGCTCGGGAGTAGACGAAGGCCACAAACTTTGGTATCCGCTCCGAGCACACCTTGTGAAAAGGTTACGAGGCCATGACTGTCGCTCCTATCCTACGTGCGGTTGCTACCCTGCATCCAGGCTTCAACGGAGCATCTGTCGCCGACTTCATACGACGATGGACGGCTCCCCGGCGTTTTATCGTCCTTGACGATTGTGAATAGGGTGTCGGCTGCACAGCTTTATCAAACAGAAACAATCGCTGAATGAAATTGAAGTATTACTTTGGCCTCGGAGAATGTCACAGGACTGGATCGATGTCGCATGCGCCGAGCTTCGGTGAATGATGGGATCCGCGACGAGTCGATATGGTAGGCTCGAGTCATCAATCGATGCACACCCCCAAGGGCTGTGGAGCTGTGTGTTACAATGTCGGCGCTGTTGCATGAATTTTCGTTCTGGACGGGCACGCCGCAGAATTTGTGTGGGTGGACAACCTAGAGCGTGGGAGAGTCTCCACTTGAGGAGGGAGGCATGATGTTGCGAGGCCGTGTCGATATTGACAACCCACAGCGCAAAAGGTATCTCCGGACAAGAGGACTCCGATGTCGCGACAGCCATGCAACGGACTCCAACGATCATTCACGACGACAGTGACGGCACGAGGTTGCGAACGTCTTATTGGTGAAGTCATTCTTTTGTACCGAAGCATGAGCAGCTGGCCTTTCAAATCGCGGTGCACATCTCCTGTCGAATCTCCGTTCCTTCCTCTGAAAGGATACTGTCTCTATGAAAGCGGGCGAGTAAGTCACATCACATTGTCTCTGCAGAAGGTGGTTCCGTCGTCCTTTCTCCGGGGGTCTGCTGGCCGACGTCGCAACGTACCCACCATCACATGTCTAGACCAGGGTATCAGGCAGCGATGCCAAATCTTGGAAGCCACAAAGGAATTAGCCGGGTGAGTTAGTACTCCAGCAACTGCAGACCTCCGCCAGCGCCCAGGGACAGCCACATTCGATAGCCAGGCGCTGAACAAGGTCGATGACGTCCGACTGCGAGGCCCGGCAGCTTTTTATTCTTGCGCATCGGGAATCACCCCTCAAATCTACGTAGGATCGTAGCTGTAATCAGGTGCCCAACGTCGAGTGTCATGCAAGATAAGGCACTGTTGCCTTGCTTGATTGGTCGAGGAATGGTCGTACAGCCTATCAGTCTGGCGCACGGCAAATGATCGACGACGCGAATTGCAGTCACCAAGATGGAGAACCATCTCACTGACGATGATGAAAGACGCACTGCCCTCCGTCCGCCTGGTATGGTGTTGCTGCTTATCGCCGGTTGACACCAAGCGCACGTGGCGGTTGTCGACAGAACTTGGGCGCGGCGATCAGCTTGCCATCTGGGACGCGAAACCACAAAAGCAACTCAGCGATCTATGTCCGCCTCTCTCTGGAAATTCCAGTGTTTATCCTCGCGTCTGAAGTCGAGTTGGTCTGGTTGACGCCACAGCGCTGGCAACCTCCGGAGGCTCAGGAACACAACTCCAGGTACGAGTATTCTGGAGACAAAGGTGAACAGTCAAAAGCACCGCGGAAAAGCTGCTTCGATATTATCTGAAGTACTCTTGATAAGCATCCTTGTTGAGGAAAGCTACGGAGCCCCTAGTCTCGCCTGATACCGCCAAGAGATAAGAGAACGCCTTTCCCGCCCCACATAATCCCACGTCAAACCTCAGCCCAGCGAACTGCGACGACCCGCAACAACGTTCCGCCGCTCCCACCACGCGCGCAGCATCCAGTAATGCAGTCCTATTCGCTGCGACAGCTTCTCGCACCCAGACCAGCGCCACGGTGCTGATCGGAGACTCGCTGCGGTTGTGTCGGTACCTGTCTTTCTCCGCCGAGCTGGGTGTGCTTGCGCTGCCACCGCCAGCGCTGATAACGAAAACGCCAACATTACCGATTCCAGGCCCGGAGAACAACGATCTCACTTGGCCTGGGGAATGATTTGCGCTGCATCCTTGCGCCAGCTTAGCCGTGCATCACTGTGCTCGACCGCGGAAGTACATTGTTCGACCCTATGAGGGCTTGTATATAACAACTCGCTCTCCGTATCTGGTCATCTTATCTGCAAGCAGCCGACAACTTCTCCTCCATCTTCGAGGTCACAGAACACACCCTTGTCTCTCCACAAACGCCTGCAGTACAGCTGCCCCGGACTTCAACATGGGTTTCAAAGTGAACATGCTCTGGTCAGCACCGGAGGTCAACCCGTACAACAAGAAGGCGAAATCAATTCCTGTCTTCAATCCCGTCAACAAATATGGACGAGTCTTCTTCTTCTCGTACCTGGGCTTCTTCATTGCGTTCTGGTCATGGTAGGCGTCCTCTCCACATATCTGATTGACCCACAATTGCTTACACTACTCAGGTACGCATTTCCACCTCTGGTAAGATGACCGCATAATCACATGATCTACGGCACGACATACTAACTCCACCACAGCTAAGCAAGAGTATCAAGGCCGATATGCACCTATCCCAGAATGAGATTGCCAACTCCAACATCATTGCGCTCACTGCCACGCTTGTCGTTCGTGCGATCGCTGGTCCGATGTGCGATCACATTGGCCCTCGTCTGACTTTCGCGAGTTTGCTCTTCGCTGGTGCTATTCCCACTGCGCTCGCTGGCACTGCGCACAACGCCATGGGGCTCTACTTCATCCGTTTCTTCGTTGGCATTCTTGGTGGAACATTTGTTCCTTGCCAGGTCTGGACGACCGGTTTCTACGACAAGAACGTTGTTGGTACCGCGAATGCCCTCGTTGGTGGCTGGGGTAACTCTGGCGGTGGTATTACCTAGTACGTACTGAAAGACATGGTTGATGAAGTCGCCACTGACCACTGCTAGCTTCGTCATGCCTGCCATCTATGACTCACTCAAAAAGGACCAAGGTCTTTCGTCCCACGTCGCTTGGCGTGTGTCTTTCATCGTACCTTTCATCCTGATCACTGCCGTTGCTCTCGGCCTTGTCCTCCTCACCGACGATACCCCGACTGGAAAGTGGGCAGATCGCGCTGCCGCTGTGCAGGCCGGTCACTCCACTCACCAGACCGTCGTTCCCACTACTGGTGGGCTTGACGAGAAGCCTGCCACGACTGGATCCATTTCATCCAACGATGAGAAGAAGTACACCGCTCCTGTCAATGGCGACGTTGAGTCCGCAACTGGCGAGGTTCAAGTAATCGACGGCTATCAGCACGAAGTCGTTCAGAAGCCCACTTTCAAGGAGGGCATGAAGGTGCTGCTCTCGCCTCAAACTCTCATGCTCTGCGCCGGTTACTTCAACTCTTTTGGCGGCGAATTGGCGGTCAATTCAGTCCTCGGCGCCTACTACCTCAAGAACTTCGCATACCTCGGACAAACAACCTCAGGTCGATGGGCAGCCATGTTCGGTCTGCTCAACATCGTCACCCGCCCACTCGGGGGCTTCATTGGTGACTTGATCTACAAGTACACTGGGGGCAGTCTTTGGGCTAAGAAGAGCTGGATCCACTTTGTCGGTGTCGTCGCCGGTGTCATGCTCATCATCATTGGCAAGCTCAACTCTCACAATCTCGATACCATGATTGGCCTCATCGCCTTGTTCGCTATATTCCTTGAGGCGGGTAACGGTGCCAACTTTGCACTTGTGCCGCATATTCATCCCCATGCTAATGGTAAGCATCTGATCACCCACTGGAAGTTCAACACATGACTAACATATCTCAGGTATCCTCTCCGGTATCGTCGGCGCAACCGGTAACCTTGGTGGTATCATCTACGCCATCATTTTCCGATACAACCACACCGACTATGCTCGCGTGTTCTGGATCATGGGCATAATGATGATCGTCATGAACCTGATGTTTGCATGGGTCAAGCCTATCCCTACCGGCCAGATCGGTGGTCGCTAGAGTGCTAGGGCCTTTTTGCTTGTTTGTTTCTGCGAAGAGCGTGCGATATATGAGATACCTTAGAACTGTTTGATGCCTTTACCAGTAATGCAAAAGTTGCATGACCTTCACCTTCTCACTCTCACCTTCACCTCGACTGTGACTGCTCCGCTGCGTTTGTTGTTACGTCATCCGGTCAGGTCTGTGCGTTTGCGCCTGCTTCATTATAAACCTCCAGGTCCCTCGTTAATTTGGTGCTCGTCAATCATCAACCTCGAGCGCTCTTGCCCGTTCTTCCACAGATCAAGGACACCCGACATGGCACCTCATCTACTCACTCTACCGCTCGAACTGCGCCACATGATTTATGCCGATCTGCATGAAGAGATCAATATTGACACATGGCCATGGGCAACAACAGCGCCGGCCGACATTGTGTGTGATTGGGCACATGTGCAATTGCACAACGCACCGGTCTGCAATATATCGTTGGTCTGCTCTCAACTGCACGACGAATACACCCAAGCGGACTGCTTTGGGGAGCTCACTGCAACTATATACGTGGACTTGGAGGATACCGCCTTATTGTGCGGTCCCGATAAGAGCATTGATGATCGGGTCAAGAGTATACTCCCTCACGTACGACATATCTCGATCATGGCCGAATGAAATGCTACGATCAACTTTACAGTGCAAGTCTGGAAGGAGGTTCAGCGCTTCGTAGCTGTAATAGAAGCGAATACTCCGAAGCTGGTCTCGCTACAACTCATCCTCCGTCTCCCAAGTCTCACATTGATGGCATATGAGGAAGTTCGACAACACTCGTTCTTTCAAGAAGTTGCCGCTGAATCCCGAGCTTGGTTCCTGCCCTCCCCACCACCAAAGCTTGCTGGACTGCCTCTCACATTCCGCGGTGAAGGTTGCCAAATCGGATTAGGGGCATGTTTCCCGTCTCATGAACAGCCTTTAATCTATGATCCATACGAATTCTGTGATCGCATTCGAATTGTCCCAGGACAGACTCACACCGTGTCTCACAACACCACCTGGGTGGGTTCCTATACATATGGGTCTCACGCTCGTTCGAAACCACTCCACGTCCAGCAAACTATCATACAGCATTGGCAAATGTTCAGATATCCAAAAGAGGTACTCGATATTCTGAGCGAGAGTTTGGGTGAGAATGGCAGCAAAGAGGTCGCGCATTGGCCAGAGCAGGTTCATGGGTGGAAGGAGAAGAGCGGTAATGAGGCGGAGAGCGGTGAATAGCCAGTGCGAGGGAGAGACCAGCCGTGCTAGGTGGACGGTCTGATGGCAGTGCAAGGGCGAGGAATTAGTTCTACCCCTAGTGATTTGGGCAGATATCTCAGGAGGATCATCAGCGAACAGAGGACGCTGCTCGGCCCATCCAGGGCTAGCGCATGTAGCCGGCACCAAATCAGGCCACATTTCATCTGAGAGGCAGCCATTCTGAGGCGCCCCTTAAGAGCAACTTTCGATCTCATATTTATTAGACTTTCCCTCTGTCAAATGTTCAAACCTCGCTTCTTACCACTAACATGTCTCCGCCCGCGAGCCCAGGAATCTCATTTCCGATCACTCACATCATTGCACCAGTACGATCTTGCCATGACACGCATCGCTCAACTTTCCTTCGAGCTCGACAGCACAGAGATGGCTCTTTAAAATGTTCCGCTCTCCCAACGCGATGCTCGCCAACCGCCAGCTACGAGGCGAATGTTCCCGACAACTCATTGCTACAGAGACGAGAACCTGTTCCCTTACAACAACGCCCAAGGATAACATCGAGTGCTCGCAGCATATTGATAGCGCTTTGTCGGATTGGAGCATTTTTGACGTGTTTGTTGAGATTGTGCCGCACAGTTGCCCTGGAATTTGTATGAGATACAGACGACTTTGGACCGATATCGAATTGTTAGCTCATGTCCTGACAAGGAAAAGGTCAGACTTGGAGGCTTATAAGTTGCACTGCAAAGAGCTGATTGGGGAAGAGTACGATATCTGGAGGAAGTGCTGAACGAGCTGGGCGAGGCGGGGAGTATGGTGTGTGGGTGGCCGGATGAATCTTTGAGTGGAACAAATTACACGTTGAGGCGGTGAAGGATTGGGAGGAGAGCCTTGTGCAAGTGTGACTGTAGCACAGCGAATGAGAGTTCGAGTTTACGACTTAGTACTTCCCATGGCTTGCCAGCTCCAGGTCTTCAGGCCTCTGTCTGTAGGATGTATCGCTGGTCTTAATCCAACGACTCGATATCTGCCTTATGTTCGCCATCGGTAGAAAAAGTGAACGGGCGAGCATCAAGACGCGTTCCCATTTACTCGCTCGGTACATACATATATCGACCCGGAGCCGCGTCGATCCAGGGCGACTATCAAAAAACACCGACATTAAATTGAAGCTAGCGTCTCCCCACCACCATAGGATCTGTGCGACACAATGTATAGACACACTCACCCACGGAGTAAAGGGTTGAGCACTAGTGAAGGCTGCGCAACGAGCGCAGATGTAGTACGCTACAGCGCTAGGCTGAGACTAGACTTGGTCACATTAACCGGATGTTCCACGAGCGCAAAGGCCTCAAGATACACATTATTATGATGCGCCAGGAGCTGACACGGAAAGCCGAGCGAGTACACCTAGAGTACAGGATCGTTGTTCTGTATCCTGCGACACGGAATGACCACGTCAACACCGCTCAACGCCTGTTGACATGAAGGTTAAGCTCCGCGTTCCCAAGCGAAAACCTCCTGCCACTTTGAATCAAGCTTCTCGTACGATGGCTGATGAGGAAGTTTCACTGACTAGCCAAATTTCTAATAGGCGAACTTCGGCAATACCTGTAGCTCTACTTAACTGGTAAACGCTTGCATCGTGTTGGCCGGATCATATATGTCTCCGCATGATTTGAGCGCCACCATATAATGTCGTGAGTGGACGCAGTCGAAAGTAGGCGTTACAAGCCAAGCTATGATTCAACTAGAAATTCTTTGCGGGCTGTCCAAGCTAGTGTGAGGCCTGCAACAGCAGCATAAAAGCTACAGACTTCTCTGAGTCTCCACTATCGGATTGTTTAGACCCCAACGAGCATCTCTCTTCCTTCACTTCACTTTCAGCACTTGTTGCTGCAACTCGTTGCTTATCACACACCACTTGATAACACTATCATCACGCGGCTATGATTGTCGCTGATTTATTTGGGAACTTCCTGAGCAACTTGCTGGACTTCAAGGGCGAAGAAGAGCCGAAGTATTCGTGGGAAGAGAGACCAAAAACCACTTCCGGAGAGCAGTTTCGATATGGTAATCACATTATACTGGCTTGCCGATGGCAGCGAACCATAACAACCTATATTCCTGTCTTGAATAGGATGACTCCCATTCACCGCACCAAGGTTGAGCATGGTTTCATTGGCTGGGTCGAACGTGATGGCAGACGTTGGCCACAACTTATTGTTACGGATGAGAAGGTGAGCGAACCTGCCCAAGACTCTTTCAGCCGATAAGATGACTGATCCCCTCCGCCAATAGGAGTCACTGGACATGCAAAAGGCTGTTGTCTTCAAAGTGCATAATGATGTGAACGAAACTTGGATGGAGCTCGAGTACACACCAGAGGGCGTCCGCCATGTCTTGGCCGGCCGTGATGATACAGTTGAGTTCAAACAAGATAATGCGACTGAAGACGTCAATAACACGAAGATGGGATGGCAGAAGTCTTCCGAAGGTTACCGTCTCTATTTCAAGACAAGCGCAAATGACGCGATTGACGTGGCTGACAATGGATATGATCTTATCATCGGCTCTGGCCGCAGAACCGATCTCACATTTGCTTTCGTCAAGTACGACCCCCCGCAGACTTTGGCTGGAACAATCGACCACGTTTCCGCGATGGAGATCTCGTCGAAGATGGGGATAAGGCCGTACTGACTGCGAGTTACGATCCCCTGACCATAACCAGCACTGGCGGGTATCGCAAGGACATTGTCACCGAGCACATCATCCCATACAAGCCCAAAGATCATTGGCTTGCTATATTCAGCAACAACCCACGTGATCAAGTCATCTGGACAGTGCACAAATCGGCCAAGAACACCACGGAACTCATGTGTTATGTAGACGACATCAAGGGCTACGTGTACCTCAGCTCCATCCTGGAGTCCGAACGCGATCGATGCGCAATGCACCCAAACCCCAATTGGCGAGACCTTAGCACCGCGTGGAAGATTTTTCCAAAGGGCGAAGACACACCTCGATACAGCCTGTTCTTCGAGAGCCATCCGACCACCGCAGTGAGCCAAGACTGCATCATCCAAAGCGTCAAAGACGCACCGCCAGTCTACTTCACTCTGGACAAATACATCGCCACCCCTCCCTCTTTCGACTGGAAAGACCGTCCCTACGCAACAGACGGGTACCGCGTCCAAGACGGCGACCGCGTCGCATTCCGTCTCAACCCCCCCGTCACCATCTCCGCCGTCAAAACCTCCGGCGACTGGCTCCCCACAACGAATTCAGGGGCCCCGGACATGACCTGGACGTTCCGCAAAAGCCGCACCGGAAAAATCAATCTCGAGTGCAGCATCGAAGGCGCGACGTACACATGGTGCGTGTTCAAAGACAACGAGCCGCCGCATTACTTCCGCTCGGGCTTCCGCACCAATGTGCCCGAGGCGGATGCGAGCACGCGCTGGACGAAAAGCGAGTTTGGCGGATACGATGTCCATTTCGAAAGTCGGCCGGAGTGTGAAGTGTATGCGGCGGGGATTTTGCAGCCTACGAAGGCGAATCGGCCGGCGCATATTGCGCTTGAGAGGGTTAAGTAGGTGGTTTCCAATGGTGCTGGGACAAGTCTATCCAAATTGTAGAATGGTCGTATGTCAGTACGGCGTTGGCACATTATGCCGCGCTGCTTGCAGAAGCGGAGGGTCTTGAGAATGTCTTTGACGCTGACTTGTACGCAATGCGATTCCCATCGAAGTATACCTAGAGGCCTCTGAAGCCAAAAGCACGGCCCTGGGAGTAGGAGTCTTCCGAGGGTTGTTTTCTTTTCTTAGCACTCGCCACTGACCATCCCCAAATCCAACATCTTGGACAATTAATTCCCGTGAGCTGCCTCGTGCATCCGTCAGGTAAAAGAGTGAGAGCAAGAGCTATTGGAAACCTTGAATGTGCGTCGATGGATGAGATGTCTTTACAGACAAGGACTAAAGCTATTATCAGGTCTATCATCCAGCTCAGATGAGTAACATGACATTGTTCCGATGTTTCCTCGAAGGAGGGCGCGGCGAAGTCGAGGATGCGACATCGGTGTGAGGTGCAAGAAACAAGAAAGTGAACTCGGGTTGAACGAGTGATGGGTGCTTGCGCCCGAGTTCCGATGGCAAGATAGAAGTTCAGCCCAAAGTGCAACGAAATACGAAAGTGAGATTTGCACAATCGCTGGCAAGGTGCAGATCGCGCCTTTCGGGCTCGCAATACTGTGAGATTTGATTGGTTTCTGAGCGGGCTTTACGAGGGTAATCACCAATGATCGGTAAAGATGCACAAGCCACTCCTTTGATTCGTCAAAACTGCGCAACAGTTCGAAACGCGACACGTCCAATGAAGACGACCCCGCTTTTGCACTTTGTAATCGGACGATTAGGCGTCCCACAAACCACCGCATCTTTTTGCACAGCCAGCGCTCGCTCCACCATTTATGCCTTAAACAGTGGCTCATCCCACAACGTGCCATGGCGCATTTATCTGCGTTCTCTTGTTGTCCTCATACGCTAGATGTTGCCTTTGCGTATGCTGCTGTTTTCCTTGAAATTCGATAGGGCTGCCGCAACATTGCGAACATTCTGACTGTGCACATTTGCATTTTACTAGCATCTGGATTGATTTTCCATCCAAGTAGAGCGACACTCATATTTCTCCAAAATGACTAAAGATTGGGACTCAGTGCAGGATGAAATTCGCGAACTGTCATTCAACCAGAGGCGGTGCCTCGAAGATGTTAAGGCGCTCATGGAACGCAAGTACAAGTTCAGAGCTTCGTAAGTAGCCTTCGCCATCATTCAGGATCAACTGATTTGACCTCGCAAAAGCACGCGCGCATATCGTATGAAGCTGAAAGAATGGGGTTTCATGAGACACAAGCCGCGTAGAACTGGTGCGACTCGCGAAGGTGGCAGAGACTCCAGACAATCTAGCGAGGACACAGAGCAGGATGAAAGAGAGTCGAGTGCAACTGTCGAAGCGATGACCATCGATCCTACACCTACAGCGTTGTGTGAGAAGCGAGGCGGGTGGCAAGTCGTTCCAGAGCCCGACCTGGTAGAGGCTGAACCGACATTCATGGGGATGTTGCACCAGACACCAAGGTACCTTAAACAACATGAGTTCTGAAAGCTTCGTTCCTTGACGATTATCACAGTTTCACACCATACGACCCCTTAGCACAAGCAAGTACTCGAGCAAAGAACATCGTCATGGATATGCTGGGCGCTGTCCTCGACAATGACGCAACCAAGCTTGAGAGTCTCATCCTCGAGAATGAAAATCACGTCAACGATCCCATCGGACTGCCGTTCGAAACGCACAGCAGTCGATTCTTCGGCCACCCAGTAATGACCCAGATGGTTATCATGCAGCACCCAGATCAAATGTTGCTCGACATAGCATGTGGAATGCCATGTGGCCCCGTCGTGTGGGTGCTCTTATCACATGGTGGTAAAGGCTCACGACACCCGTATGGCACAGACCTTGCGCTACACAATGCGATCAAGAACGGGCGACCATATACTGTGCAAGCACTTCTCGTTCCTGGTCGGTCTGACGTCAACGGCATACCAGGAACATCTTGGAAGCCGCTGCTTCAAGGCGTCTTTTGGAACCACCCAGAAGTCGTTCGTATTCTTATCCGGAAAGGCGCGAATATTGATGATGCCGGGCCAAGTCCGCACACACCAGGCTCACATACTGCCTTGCAGCTGTGCCTTGCAAGGCGCGCTTCTGGTTACGCCAACGAAGACACGAGACAAAGATGTAATCAAATTTTGAGGCTGCTTCTCGAAGCAGGAGCGAACATCCACCTTACTTCAATCGACCAACCCACAGATACCATGTCCCCTTTCGAGATGTTCATCAAACCATGGCAAATTGCGGTCTACTGGGCGACAAATCTCACGACGGTAGAGCTTGATTGTCTTCGGCTTTTCGTGAGCAAAGGCGCGCAACTCCGATCTCAATTCGAAGCATGCCCGTGCGGGTCGGTGCGGCGCTCTACGTTCGAGCACCAGGTACTTTGGCATTCCAATCCAGCCATTGCGCGAGTCGTTGTCGATGCATGTTCTCCATTTTCTAGCACCACTGGGAACAGTCTCCTGCACGAGGTGCTCGGCTCATGTCCGGATGCGAAGAGACACCCAGCAGACACGCTGCGAGATATACAAGTCCTTCTTCAAGCAGGAGTCGATCCGAATACCGTGGACGAGAAAGGCATCTCACCATTGCGCAAATGCATCGAGCAGTGTCCGGCTGTCGATATCGTCGCCAGGATGAAAATGCTTCTTGATGGTGGGGCCGACCCTGAAGCCGAAGACAATGACGGCGTTCAGCCCTTCGTCCTTGCCGCACGTACATTCGACGAGCCGCTTCTCTCGAAAGTCATGCAAGCTTTGGTCAGCAAGATGAGTGGCACTTACACACGCATGGACAATGATATTGCGCGCAAATGGAGCGATAAGCACTTTCCAATCAGTGAAACACAGAGTTATGAACAGGTAATGTCATGCAGTCGCGATACCGGCCATTTCAGGCTCGAGATGCTTGATATGGTGCCTGCTGATATCCATGAGACGTTTCAGCGAGCGTACTTTTCGGTCCCTAGCTATTACTTTCTGGACAACATAACTCGGACCGCCAAAGCGCGAATGATAACTCCGAGAGATAAGGACGAAATTGTGTGGATAATTGGTATGCGCAAGGGCATCGACTTACCAGATTACAAATTCGACCAAGAGCTAGTCATCGCGTTGCTGGATCCACAGCCGGTACTAGACATCCCGCCACGTTCGAGCAAAGTCGCGCCGACCATTGACAGTGGCACCACTCGAACAATAGAGCACGTGACCACCGCCGCCATGCCTGCGCAATGGCAGTTCAATCCAAATAACACGACCACCAAAACGTCGCCCCGGCAAAGCAGCGCCTCAGCTCTCAATCCGGACGCAGAATCCCAAACTGCTGACTTCTTTATGCCAACCACAACCCTGATTCGATGGCGGTATCCTGACAAGGCGCCTAAGCCGGGAGATCTCGAAAAGGCACGGAACTCCGTGCTACAGTATCATTGCGGGACTTGCGATGATGGCGTGCCGTTGACGAAGGGAGAGCAAGAGAAACACGGTGCTGAACATGCGCATACAAGTACATGTGATCAAAACGACTGTGAACGGAGGTTCTGTGTGCTTAGAAGGAAGAGAGGAAACAACGGCGGCGGAGGTGGTGGTGGTGGCGGGTGTCAGGATCACTTGTTTGCTGGGGGCGTGTGAGTGCGATGAGTGACTATGAGATCACCAAATGTGTCCGATGCGTGATGAGGATAAGGAAACTTTCAGAGTGCTGAAAAGCAGGTTGATCCCGCTACGAGGGCTTCTCCACTATCCAGGTCACAGCGAACTCCAGCACAATGAACGCTCCATTCGAACGCTCCGTCGACTCAGACGGGCAAGACTGGCACACCGCTCGCCCGACATCTACGAAAACCGCATCCGTAGCATCGAGTGCATCGGGAAGTACGGCTTCAGGCTTCAGTGATGTCAATGCAGAATTTGAAACGAGCACTGGCGACAAGATCGACACTAAAAGCGAGGCAAAGACAGTCTCGCTTACTTCAAAGTCAGGCACATTGGGAGGAAGCACTGCATCGGCGCTAAGTCATTCGAACACAAGCGACAGTGAGCGTTCCGGTGCAGAGGAGGGAGGAAAGAAGGCTGCGATTGGTGAGATCAAGGATGCGAGTCCGAAGCCAAGGAGATGTGATGTATGTGAAATGGAAGGAGGGAAATGACGACGCATGGTTTGCGGAGGACAAGAGGAAACAGGACTGAGCTGGTTGGTAGATCGGAAGTGCATGTCGATTATGATACGGATGTAAGACAAGAAACCATGTTGGCTAGAAATAATAGGCGTTGAAGATCAGTTCGCTGGAGCTCTCCCAAACCCGTAGCACTGATATCGGTCCTTTTCGTTACTTCCCACCAAACTCACGCTTGAAAAAGCCCTCAAGGCTCGCTAGCTTGGCAAGGTTGTTCGGCTTTCCACAAGCCTCGTTTACCTTCTTCTTGAGCTCGGAAGCTGATTCAGCTTCTGTAATGTCTCCGTAGTATCTACCGCCAGATTCCTGGCAGAAGCCGAACATAAGCTTCACAGTCTCAAGAGCGCGGATGCCATACACTTCGAGGTCTTGCCACTTAGCCACTTCTTCAAAGCGGGCTTTCTTACCGGTAGCTAGCATCGTCAGTCAAAATTGATAAGCTCAGGGATTATACACCATACCGCGTTCAAAAGCCGCAACGACTTCATCGAAAGACTTGACGTCGCTCACCCCCTGTACCAGCTTTCCATTCCACTTCTCCGGCTCGAGGAATATTCCATGCACAATGTCGCCATAGTCGTCGCCGATGGAAATCAATGGTACGTCTTCTTTGCCGCCCCAACGCGGCATACGCAACACATACGTACCATCTTCACATGGAAGGTACGGGAAGCCGCCAAAGATGGGAGCAAGGTCCTGATTGAGGAAATTCTCAAAGTACCACCCGGGACTGGCGAGGACGACGGCTTTGAAGGCGCCCGTTGCTTTGGCGTATTCACCAATCTCGTGCTTCTCTGCGACGATGTCAGGGACAGGTTCTTGCAGTATCAGTTATATCCGCAGTGTACATACCATCAAAGGCCTTGTTGGACACTTTACCCCCCGTAATGTCCTTGGCGCTGTTGAACCCGCTGTATACGAGGACCTCAACACCGGCTTCGACTGCCGCGTCGACAATCGACTTCCCGAGATCGACCTCAGTTCGCGTCTCTTCGGGGTTTTCGAACACTGCGTCGTCCGAGTTGGTGTTGACGAAGGCGCCCCAAGAGCCACGGAAGGCTGCAACCATGGAGGCTTTATCCCACCCATTGGCTTGCACAAGCTCAACATCGGGTATTTGACTTAGCAGAGTCTTGGAAGCGTCAGAAGACGGGTTGCGAGTCGTGCCACGGAGTTGGAAGGGTGTGGTTGTGTTCTGCGCGAGGGAGCGCAATACTGAAGAGCCTTGTGCGCCGGTTGCGCCAAAGACGGTGATAAGCTTTTGAGACATTGTGCGCAAGGTAGATGAAGATCAGATGTCTGCTCCGAGTGGGTACGTGAATGATCTTGTAGTGGTAGTCCGAGAGTACCTTGAGCGATTTCATGTCTACTTATAGACTTCTAGCATTCTCTCAAGCTTTCCTATTCAACATGGCCTGCTACACCTCCATCGTGGCCGCGCAATAGTCACTCCGACTCCGTTACCACATGTTCAGCTCCACGGTCTCACGGCTAACTAGACGTCACGCGTGGCGTCGCAGGCACCGTTTCTTCAAATCAGCCTCCAGGCAGCGATCATTGTAAGTGCCCGGCGATGAGGATGTTCCGCCCCGTGTAGTCCATATGCAAGACTCCGCTAAAATGATTACTATCAATTTTTCGTTTCTCTCGTGTCCGCAGTGCGAACCAATAAAGATAGGACAAGCTGAAGACAGGTGGTGTTGTGGCGTGCTTGGCAGCGGAGTGAGATTAGTCAACCATGGACATCGTTACAAGTAAGCGTGAGGCTAAAGATCGCAGGCTATACGCGTGGACTAGCCTTGATACTCGGAGCAACACATAGCCCGTTGGGTGGTTAGGTCATGACAGCCGGTTTTGTGGAGAGCACCACTTTTCTGCACAAACCTCGGGCACCATGCATTGCTTGTGTCGAAGGATGGATATTCATAACTGATTTGTCCCAATCGATTGCGGGCGTTGTTCAGTTCGCCTCCTCAAGCATAATCCATGCGCTAACTTACCGAGCACTGAACGCCTGACGACTCGAAGGAATGGGAGAAGTCGGGGTGGTATTTGGTGCAGGTGCGGGCTTGGCCCCGCCTCTCTGCTCATGGCACAGTGCAGGTGCAGACGATGAGAGTACGGATAAGCTTTCCATGCAGCTCAATTGCGCCTCCAACGAGGCGTACAGGCTATGTTCGGAAGGTTGACATTCACAAGCAACTACGCGCGAGTCGAGCGCACTGCCGCCAAGCGGGCTAACGGCGGATCAGATAAAATTTGCGGTGGATCTGATAAGTCGTGCTTGCTCCCCACCAATGACGATCAAGAATCCACACTCTAAAGTTCGACATGAACAGTGGGCCATTGTATCGGAGGAAGACGCGTTCGGGCCTGACTGCGCGTGGTTTCCGATGTCGCTGCCGGCAATTAAGGGGCATGCGGAGCGAATCTAATCAGATCATCTTTCCTCCTTCGTCCGAGATTCCTTCTTCACATTTCACCCTTATCAGATCGAATTGATTGAACCTATACTCACAAGATGAGACTATCAAACGTAACAGATGCCTTGGGCAACCTCACACTCTCCAACCCTCATCGCGTCCTCATTGTAGGCTGCGCATACGGCGGCATCTCAGCCGCCATCAACCTGCTCGAATACTCTCAAGGCAAAGCCCGCCAATCTGTCTACCCAGGACCTGACTTCAAAGGCGTACGCAGCAGTCGAGGTGTCGAAATAACTGTTATTGACGAACGCGATGGATATTGTGCGTCACTCAACCCCACATTAACCGAGCCTCGTGTCGTGTGGTTTTGCCACTTGCGTGCTCCACATCGTCACCTTGCATGAAGTTCTTGTACTGACTGGGTACTTTGCAGTCCACTCTGTTGGAGCACCACTTGCACATGTCACTCCAAAGTACACAGGCCATATGTGGAGGAGGTTCAGTCATTTGACTGAGTTGAAGCACCCGAACTTGCATTTCAAACATGGCAGTGTAAAGAAGGTTGATCCCGAAGCTAAGGTTGCAGAATGGTGCGATCGCAGTGGGAAGACGCAACGGCAGACATATGACTACCTAGTCATGGCTACTGGCTTGAAGAGACATTGGCCTGCAGTGCCGAAATCAGGGAGCTATGAGGAATACCTCAAGGATGGAAAGGCATTTATCGACAAGATCACAGGCGGCGATCCCGCCAATCATGAGGGACGAAGAGTGGTCATCATCGGTGCTGGAGCTGTTGGCGTCGAATTCGCAGCCGAGATCAAGAACTACTACCCACAAATCGGCGTTACGCTCGTACACTCACGGAGTGAAGTTCTCTCGTCCGAGCCGCTCCCACCGGACGTCAAAGATCGCGCACGCATTCTTCTCGAGGAGGAAGGTGTCGAGCTGGTCCTCGGCAACCGCGCCTCGATTGCTGAACAAAGCAACGGCCAATTCACAGTCACATTGGCGAACGGCGAGATCATAACCGCAGATTTTGTCATCGATTCAACCAAGAAAGGAATACCAACTACTGATGTTCTTCCCGAGTCGTGTCTGAACGATGACAAGGAGATCTTGGTCCACCAGTCCCTCATGTTCAAAGACACCATCCCCAACGCATCGTCGCACTTTGGCGTCGGCGACGTAATCGCATGGTCCGGTATCAAGCGCGCTGGTAGCGCAACAGTCATGGGTCAAGCCGCTGCACAGAACATCTACGCATCGATGCTGAACGCCGAGCTACCTGAATCAGCGCCGGAGTCCGAGAGGCGGACAATGACGGAGCTACCATCCTGGGCAGCGGTTATTGGTCTTGCAGTCGGCAAGCAATGTCTCACGTATGATCCAACGAACGGTATGAAGTATGGTGTGGATGTCATGCAGGCATACTTTGGGGATGATTTGGGATGGGCGGCGAACCTCAAGTATCTTGGTTTGACGGACGTGGTTGAGAAGGACAATGCAAAGGTTGAAGATGCAAAAATGGTAGAGGTGGGCGTCAAGCCTGTGGAGGCTTCTGCATAAGTGTTTAGCGATGTTGTTGATGAAACCCATACGGATGAATTGAAGATCGTACACTCATCAACTAATAGCAAGGCGCTCCAAACCAACTGTGCGAATGCATTTCTTCAAGCCCCAGTTCCGTCCAACGCGGCCGTTTTTCGTTGGTCATACTCACTCTTGTACATATTCCACCAAGTTCCCAGGTCATCTCCTTTCGACAAATCCGCCGTTGTACCAACCTGCTTCCCTTCATTGCCAGCAGCTGCCTTGTCTCGCTCGGCATAGTCACTTTTATAGTCATCCCACCAGTTGCCATCCTGCTTAGGAGCCTTCGTCCCAGGTGATTTCGCGCCACTTAGTTGTGTCGGACTCTGCTTAGGTCCACCAGCACTCTTATCGTCTGTGCATTTCTGGCAAATGAAGCCAAAGCGACCAGCTACTGCATCAAACGCAATCGAGAATCCGTACAAGAAGTTCCGACCAGTATTCACAAACGGTCCTGGCCCGCTAGTCACCGGCTGGACATATCTCGGCTGGCTCGGAAAGCCGGTATCGCCGACGATGAAGTCGTACCCGGCAACGCCGACCTTGAAATCCGGAAAAGCAAAGACAAGTTTAGTCCCGGGCTTGACGCGTGTTACGGTCTGCGGAGGTGGACTTGCATTACGCGTCGTGACGTTCGGCAGCGGGAGTTCGGGCATAGACTGGATGTACATCTGCGTGATGCCGGTGTCTATGAGAGCTTGTGCCTGGACCGGATTGTTCGAGTCGTCGTGTGTGAACGACACCAGCGGCGGTGCCCATGCGCGTGGATCCGACCCTGCCATCTTCTCGAGTTGCTGCCACACCGCACCGTTCGTGTTCCCGCCGGTCAAACCCAAGTACACCCCTTTTGTCGAGACTGTGTATCCTTGTCGAAGAAACAGTTGCTTGTACCTGCTAAGACTGATCACATTGATGAAGGCATTGTGATCCGGCGTTCCGTAAAGTATTCCGCTGCCACGGACGTTTCGACCAAACCCGACGCCCATGTATAAAACTGTTCTGCGACTCTGGCTCCACGCCCGGTCCAATTTGTCCGAAGGGCAAACGCCATTGCCCGTGTTGACATCATATCCTGGACATTTGACTATCGTCGTCACTACTAGGACCGGAACGCGACTGACAGCTTGCTCTCCGTTTGATCCGAAGAAGGTGATGTTGAGGTCCACAAAGCGACCGTTATATAGGATATCACTACTGTCTAGGAACTCCCAGCCTGTCGGGTTGTTGGCTGTAAGCTTGACGGAAGGGAGCAAAGAGGCGCTGATCAACACGCCGGTGCTACCGGTGTCGATGGGAAAGTTGAACCTTTTGCCGAGGATGCTGCCACGAACGCTGGGCGTATAGGTAGAGGAGCGCGAGAATGGAGATATCCACGGAAGGAAGATGGTTTGCGGAAAGACAGAGAGGTCGTTGGAGTCAGGAGCTGCCACAGCCACAGCCGGGAGAAGAAGTGCAACCACCAAACTATGTAGCGAAAATATCATTTTGATGTGTCTCGAGCCTTTGATCGTCGGAGTCGTATGCTTTGGAGGTGGCCGTCGTTATGTAAGTGCAGCTGGAATGAACCCTCAGGAATGTTGAAGTACCGCAAGACCTCCCTGAGACGATCCTTGATTGAATGGAAGCAAGGCATGCTTCTAGATTCTCCTACCCATTTCAAGACTTTTATAAAGGTCATATGATCCATCATGTAGTTATATTTGTCGGCGAGTGAATTCTTGAAGACTGCAAGTCCGCCATACAACGACCTACACGCGATGGCATAGAGCAAAACACCGTGCCAAGATCCGGACAGGAATGGTGAGCCATGCCCCAGGAATGACACAAACGATGACCAGATGTGATGAAGCCTCAAAATCAAGGTATACGCGCCCGAGATCTTTAATGGCCGGTGTCAAGGGTGTAAGGTCCATTCGAGCGGAGAGCGAGGGGGAGACAAGCTATACCCGATATGGTAAGGTCCTCTTCCTTACCCCCTTGGAGCGACATTGTTTCCTCCTCCATGCCTCCTCATTCTGCCACACTCCCAAGCAAAACAGTGCCTACTTGTATCGGGCGAAGGCGCCGCGATATCGTATAAAGGATTGAAGCCCCCAATTTCTCGTAAACTTCATTGGGCTGCGACGATGCCCAAACAGGCAAGCCATCGTTTGCGCGGACGAGTTCCCCGCAGTTGGTCCGCCGATTCATGCATCTCATACGACTTGAGGGCAGTGCATAAAGAGTACGAGCGCAACGTGCACTCATAGTTAAATCCCATCAAGTACTCTCTGGAAGTTGAGTCGTTAACCATGGTCTCGCTCAAGGAAGTTGTTGCTTCAAACGCTCAAATCCCCTCGGCGTTGCCTAAGCGGCTTGTCGCTGTATTCGCTGGTGCAACAAGTGGCATCGGAGAAGCCACACTCAAAACTCTCGTCAAGTACTCAACCGAACCACGCATCTATCTCTTTGCGCGCAATCCTGCTTTAGCTGCGCGCGTCATCGCCAAGTGTCGACAAATCAATCCAAGCGGGGACTATATTTTCGTCAAGGTCGACTTGAGTCTCGTCAGAGAGACAGACATTGCTTGCGAATATGTCAAGAGTAGAGAGAAGCTCGTGAATCTACTGTTCTTGAGCGCAGGAGAGATCAAGTTCGATCGGGCCCGTAAGCTGCCATACCCTGATCGTATCATGGCTGTGCCATCAGCCTTGCCACGACGCTGAAGCGTATTTCGCTAACAGATCGTAGCGACCAAAGAGGGCTTGAATGTTTTCCTTACAGCGTCAACATATACACGCATGCGCATTGTGCAGAATTTACTTGAGCTCCTCAAGACAGCCGGCGAGACTACGCCACTCGCCCGTGTTGTTGATGTGGCGGGTGGCGGTCATGAAGGAAAGGTCAACACGTCTGATCTGGGCGCATTCAACGTCCCGCTTACCAAGATTCGGCCTCATCTGATTAGCATGCATACTCTTGCTCTCGAGTCTCTGGCGGACCATGCGCCCAATGTGAGCTTCGTCCACGACTTCCCAGGTGCAGTGTACACCTACCTACATAGAGGCGTTGGAGGAGCTTTGGGATGGGTGGTGTACATTGTGCTGGAGATGATGCACGCCGTCTTAGGAAGATGGCTGTTTGTCCCTATCGAGGAGTCTGGCGAGCGTCATGTCTATCTTGCCACAAGCGGACGGTATGGCCCGAGGAATGGGAAAAGGATGGGCGTTACACAGGAAGAGTCGCAAGTGCTGGCGGGAAGTAATGGAGAGTTTGGGAGTGGGGTATACTCGGTTGGCTGGAACTGCGAAGGACCCGCTGAGCGGGCCGTCGTCGCGTTGAAAGAGCTGAGAGCCAATGGTGTGAAGAAACTGGTCTGGGATCACATGACGACGGAGTTCGATCGCATTAGCGGGGCCGGTGGCACCAAGCCCGCCTAAAATTGAGCATCGTAGGAAACAATCTCTTGAGCTCGCCCAAATCGCTCCCGAGCACTTGTTCTCAACTTTTGATCAAGCAGACCAAGGATACAGCATCTTGATAACCTCGAAATCTTTCTCGTTTAGCTTCAAGTTCACGTAGCAATTCTTCAAGTTGTCCTTGGAGAACTGCGTCGGAGGCATGGAAATCCGGACCGCGGTTCCGCCACTTCGCTAGTTGCACACGTCGCAGCTCGTCGTTGTCACGCAAGTAACTGGCGTCGGAGTCGTAATGCATGATAGAGTCCATGTCGTAGTCGCGATTCGGGTAGTAATGAATCCACCACCAGTTCTAGCCGACTTTCCCGCTCGTGGGGTCGGGGTGCGGGATGGTGTCGAATTGCATGATGATACGCGAAGCTGGAATTTGCTGCGAGAACAGACCTCGTTCATGTCATAGTTGCCTTCGCGATTAACCATTCTTCGACACAGTCGCTTTGAGTCTTGCAAAGAGTCTATGTTCGTACCTTATAGGAATTTTGCACGGAGCGTGCGTCTCTGTTGGTGGTGCTGTTCTGGTCATCGTTACCGTGCTTTCATGGCCCCGAGGACGTACTTGAGGCTGGCGCATTGGAACGTTAGCCTTGGTGGAAGCCATAGCTCTGACCGCCCGAGTAATCGAACCCATGCTGTTGCGGATCGCGCAGATGAAAACTTCTCGAAAACATATATCAAGGTTGCAGTTGGCTCAGGGAAAGACGGCATTTTGGAGCCGGTGCTGACTAAGTCGATTTCCGCGGAAAGGGCCGCTTTGGCGGCGCCGGGTCTTTCATCGTCCTCAACTCCACCCTCTGCCACCTAGCCATCGTCACCGGCCATATGTCTATAGAGGCGTCGCATCATGACGACTTGGTGGATTTTCATTTGCGCCTCGCCACAAAGGTGGCACGCGTACAGGGCTGAACATTCTCCGCACATCTCATTATGACGACATGATCGTAGAACACGTCCCCTCGACGCATAGTAGTTGTCCTTGTTGAGGGCAATAACGGTACATATCAAGCAATATCTACCACACAATTTCTTCACAATAGCCCGCATCACCCACACATTTCGACCGTCAGCACTTGCTCCGTTGAAAGAATTAACTCCAGTTGCAATGGCTGCAGCACTAGGACTTACTTCGAACACATTCGACCCCAACAAGGACATTCCTGATCTGAGCGGCAAGGTAAGTCCATGAAAATAAAATGTCCCGAGGTATATGGGCTCACGGCATCGCAGGTGTACGTCGTCACCGGCGGCTCAGCGGGCATTGGATACGGCATCGTTGCGCACCTGCTCCAGCACAACCCCGCGAAGATATACCTCCTCTCGAACAAGGAAGAGCATGCCGACGAGGCAAAAGAAGCCTTGAAGGAATATGGCGATGCTAGCAAGGTCGAATGGCGGCAGTGCAACCTCGAGGATCTCAAGCAGACGGACGAAGTTGCGAAGTCCTTGGCTCGAGAGCTCACCAGACTTGACGCGCTCGTATGCAATGCTGGTCTGGGTGTTGGTGTATACAACGAGACGCGAGATGGCATCGACAGCCACATGCAAGTGAACCTCTTCGCGCAGGCGCATCTTACACTCATGCTCTTGCCCGTGTTGCAAAACACGAAAGACTCACGCATCGTATATCAAGCCTCCGATCTTCATCGTGGCGCGTCCAATGATACAAACTTCGCCTCGCTCGATGAAATCAATACGGACATTGGCCCCACGCTTCTGTACAATCGCACCAAGCTTGCGCAGATCGTGTTCCTTCGCGAATTGTACCTGCGAATCAAATCCGATCAATTCGGCCCGGTGAGCAGCACAGGACTGCCATGGATAAACGCCACACATCCCGGCGCCGTGAGTACCGACCAGCCTAAGCAAGCTGAAGAAGCATATGGCAAGCTGGGCACGGTTGGCGTTGCGATGACCAGGCCTTTCATGAAGGATCCGGTTTCGTCAGGATGTCGATCTGCGCTTTTCGCTGCCACCAGTCCTGACATCGTGAAGGACCAAGTGCAGAACTCGTATATTGTCCCCGATCGCAAGGTCACGGAATCGTCAAACCAGGCACAGAATACAGTCTTGGGATTGAACTTGTGGAAGCTGACGAAGGAGGTGTTGGAGACGAGACTGGGCGAGTTGCCATACAAGATGCAGACAGACGACATCATCTCGAGGGGATCTTCGATGATACAGAAGGTCATGGGTTCGGCGCCTGTTGCAGCATAAGGTTTTGCTCGCAGTAGAATGTTCTAGATGATATAATTTGACGATCGCTATGAATCAAGTAGCGAGCCAACTGGCTTCGTCGTTCGTTCTCACCCCAGATACATCTTATCTGCGCCTGCACGAGATGCATACCGCATCGGGCTTGGTCAATGAGTCAAGGATACGGAGACGCTCTGAAACTGCGAGCATCATTTTGTACATGTAGGGCGCGACCCCGCAATGTCATGGTATCAAGTGGGGCCGTACAGTAGGAACGCCAACATTACATCGATAACAGGTGTCTAGATGACCCAACCGAGAGAGATATATATAAGACTCACTCTCGTAACAGACGGTTGCGCAGAGATTAGTCGCTTCTCCTTTAGCTGGAACTCCTTCACATAACACAATGTCAAAACTCACCGACTTCAAACTCCTCTCCTTCGATGTCTACGGCACACTAATAGACTGGGAACGCGGCGTCGTGACCGCCCTCGAACCCGAACTAAGAAGAGCCGGGAAGACTGATATGGATCACAAGCACATCCTCAAAGTGTGCCACGCCGTCGAGGCGCCAGAACAGTCCTCCAACCCAGATCAAAAGTACTCTGAGCTCTTGACCGCAATCCACCCCAAGCTATGCAACGCTCTAGGCCTCCAAGAACCAACGAAGCAAGAAAGCGAGGCCTTCGGCGCAAGCATAAAAGACTGGCCTGCGTTTCCCGACAGCGTAGAGGCACTCAAGCGTCTCAAGAAACATTATAAACTCGTCGTTCTGTCCAACGTCGACAACGCCAGCTTCCTTGCAAATCGTCAGGCATCCACGGGCCTGCAAGACTTCCAATTCGACGCCATTTACACCGCCGAGATGATTGGCAGCTACAAGCCCAGCCACAAGAACTTCGAATACATGTTGAAGAGGGTGAAGGAGGACTTTGGTGTTGAGAAACATGAGGTGTTGCAAACGGCCCAGAGCCAGTTCCACGATCACCATCCGGCGAAGAAGATGGGTATCACGAGTAGTTGGATATATCGGCCGGGCGCCATCATGGGGAATAGGGACGATCCGGTATACAACTTTAAATTCGACACGCTGGCTGATATGGCGGACGCAGTTGAGAAGGAACTGGCTGAGCAGAAGAAGTAATTTTGTCGATAACAAGATGGCGCATCAGCTGCTTGATGTTGGGACACTGTACGGATGACACGAGATTTAAATAGCAACTCATGAGGGACGTAGTTCATCATATGGTGCCGTGGTTGCCTAAGCTTTCTAACCCAAATTTCCGCTTAGTACAGCTTGAACGCTAGATTCAGATCGGCAATCTGCTAACCTAATTCGATCACGGGTAACTTAGTGGCTCGGCAGCGTTTCGCCCGTCATCTTGCAGATCCGTAAGCCATCCCAGTCCCGAACATCACAGAACGCACCACGGATGGCCATCATTCACCACCACGCATTGGGTCAGTCACAATACACCGAAGTTCAAATGCAGGGACGAAGTTACACCGCCACCTTATCACAATACCACCGCAACCGAGGCAAAGCGCTAGTAGTATGGCCGATGCATCGCCAGGACTGCCATCAAATAGTGCTGATGCCCAGCCCAAGATGAGATTTTCTGCTCGCTGGCGGAAGAAGGGGTCTGCTGTGATCGTGACGTTCTTGGGCACGACCCTGTTACTGTTCTGGTACTTCGGCGCTTTTAGCTACGGCCGACCGCAGTTGCAAAATCCAACGCCACACGAGCCGAATCGACCCAACGCTACGCTGACCGTTACGCTACCGGGCTATGGATCTTTCCGAGGGACCCAGTTGGTTACGAGCTTGAAGAAAACGACAACATTCAGTTCACCGGTCGATGCGTGGCTCGATGTTCAGTACTCGACGCAACCGGTGGGCAACGACCGGTTCGCACCGGTAACATGGCCACCTGCGTTCGATGGTGTCAAGGATGCTTCGACGTTTGGACCAGCATGCTGGCAGAACGTGTACAGCCCATTACTGCAATCTGAAGAATGTCTTTCGATCAACGTTTTCCGTCCGTCGAGTGTGGCAATGGACCAGAAGCTACCCATTTTGGTTTACCTTCATGGTGGCTCCTTTGTCAGTGGCTCGCATCGTAGTTTCGACGGGGCGATCTTCGTGAAGAAGAGCGAGCAGCCCGTGATGGTCATCACGGTGCAGTACCGGCTTGGTGCACTGGGAACGTTGCCTAGCAATTTCATGGAAGAGGAGGGCTTGTTGAACTTGGGCATCCGAGATCAGAGAATGATGCTGGAATTCCTACAGAATTACGTTGAATACTTTGGCGGTGATCCGAACAAGATCACCCTTGGCGGGCAGAGCGCGGGCGGACACTCCGTCGGCATACACCTTTTCCACAATTATGGCGAAGATGCAGGGAAGCCGCTGTTCCAACAAGCGATCTTATCGTCTGGCTCACCTACCGCACGCGCATTCCCGGGTGTTGACTATGCACTTTATCAACGACAGGTCGAAAACTTTATGGACTACGTCAATTGCCCTACGTCTCCGAGCTCGGCTGCACTTGACTGTCTTCGCTCCGCCGAAGTCGATGACATTCAATTCATCTCCTCGTCACTGTATAATGCACATAATTACAACATTACGTGGCCGTGGCAACCAGTTTCGCCTGGCCCCTTGCTCGAGAAGCGCGGCTCGACCTCCGGCGAGGATGGCACATTCTTCAAGATCCCGATACTCATCTCGTCAACGACCAACGAAGGAAAGGCTTTCGCGCCTCAGGATCTGCGCACCAATGCCGAGTACCTTGCCTTCTGGAAGACTCTTACTCCTGGTCTGTCGGACCAGGACTTCGCTGATCTCCAAACTCTGTACCCGGATCTGCAAAGTAGCATCGAAGCAGCAACCTTTATTTCCCCGCAATTCGATCGACTATCGGCTGCCTATGGTGACTACTCGTACATCTGCCCCGTTCAAGACACAGCTCAGCGTCTCTCACAAGCCGGGGCAAAAGTGTACAAAGCGCGCTTTAACACACCGAACTGGGCACCAGCATACATGGGCATCCCACATGCTAGCGACGCTTCGTACTTGAATGGTCAAGATGGCACACAGTACCCTGAGATTGCAGAGACGTATGCAGCATACTGGGCGAGCTTCGTAGTAAACGGTGATCCGAACACGTACAGCAAGAAGGGAAGTGCATACTGGGACACGTACGAGGTGGGTCGAGGAAAGGCGTATGCGGAACTTGTTGTCAATCGACCGAGTGAGGGCGGCCCAGTGCTTGAGGACGAGAGGACGGCGATTCGGATGGAGCAATGTGCTTGGTGGAGAGATAAGGAGAGAGCGAAGAGATTGAACAAATAGAGGTGTGTGATTGAGTGTCACTCTATAATGCTTCTGTTGTGCTCATTGACCAGTCGCAAGCGCTTGTCGCATCTGCATCGAAACCGACTTCCGCAATGACAGCAACTGTATGCTCCATGTTGCCACGGACACGTTCCTGCTGGCAAGATTGACTCACTCATGTTGCTTTATATTCTGCGTAGGCCGCCACGCCGGCGCCCGATAAGTGCTATACGCTCTCCCTCTCCTCGAGATGATCGCACTCCCACTTGTCTTGATGCACAGAGTGTAGAACGTCTTCCTCATCCTCGTCTTCCTCTATACGCAGGACAAGCTAAATTGTACCCGTCGCGGTGGTAATGATGCTCATGGTCTCGTTCTCCTCCGCACGAGCCCTCGACACCGACAATCCGTCCAGGACTCATACCCTTGAGTTCAGGACGAGTTGCGAAGTCATCAGCGCGCTCTGACATAATTCTCCCGCCAGAGCATTACGGCAGTGGTTGGCCAACGGTAGAGGTTCGCAGAGCATGCCAACACCGTGGTCCTTGTCAGAAGTGATGATGGTGAGTGTTCCCGAGCAGTCCCCAGGAAACGCTGAAGGGCTTCGCGACATTCAATGTACTTTCTGCGTGCTTGCGTAGCTGCAGAAGGTATACTAGTCCACTTCCGGAAGTATACTTTGCGCCGTCATGGCACGAACTCGAACGAACATGCTTAGGCGAAAGTGTAATTGTGTCCGCCCACTCTGAAAGTCCCAGGTGACCATCAAAGTACCGGACCAAGATCGTAGCGATGCACATGACACGGTAACACCCACGATGAACCTATAGCCCAGCGCAAGCATAGGCTCACTTATTGGTCGACAATGACTAAAAGGCAGAAAAGCAGGGCGGGAAAGGCGCAGGGGCGCGCCTCAGTGGCATCGTGAGTACAAGATCACATCAAGAAAACCCCAAGCAAAAGGCTACAACAGCTCACCGAGCTGTAAGAAGCCATACGAGGCGCACCAGAGTGCAATCTAGCCTTGCTCGTATCTTGTCGCATCCAAGCACGGCGCAGCCTGCCCAGCTCGTCCTACATACAGGCCACGAACATGATAATGATAAAGCTCGTAGGACATCCGGTCATTATGGCGAGGAGTAGCAAACCACCTACAATTCTGAGCCCTGCGATCATCTGCACGAAAGAATGGCAAACAAACTAGCCAAGGGCGAGCCAGCCGGAGCCTATGGGCCAAGCGACAAACCACATTGCTTCGCAGACACACATGGCGTACTGCTCACAACAACGAACGATCTCCCCGGCTATCGAATTGTCAAAGTGCTCGGCACGGTATATGGGCTATCGGTTCGCGCGGGTAACGCGGCGTCGATCCTCTGGAGCACCGCGAAGGCTATGAAAGGAGGAGAACTGAAAGTGAGTTATTTTTGCGCGAGGCTGACCACGAGAGGTGTCACGCCAGACTGACAATGAGATAGGAGTTCTCGCAGTTGCTGTATTCCTCTCGCGATCAAGCTGTGGACAGGATGCTGGGCGAATGCATGTCGCGCAAGGGCAATGCTATCATTGCGATGCGGTTTGACACGAGCGAACTGATGGGCTTTGCGCAAGTGTGTGCTTATGGGACTGCTTGCGTTGTGGAGAAGATTGAAGAATAACGCCGCCAGGTTTGTCACGCCAATTGTCGTTATGGACAAACAATTGTATGGAGACTTAGTTGTAATTGGGTACAATTTTGTTGTGAAGACAGCCTTGGTGCATGGTGCCACTGTAGAACTCACCAATGTAGCGAGCAATCATCACACTAACATCATTGTCCAGGCATATGCACTTTTCCGCTTCTTTGTGTCGGGGATGAAAGCCGCGCTTAATATGGACAAAGAACATGGCGGTGCGTCTTTCACCTGGCTTTGTTCACCTTCACTCGAACAACGTCCAGGAGCTTTCTGTTGACGGTACGTGCGCCTCATCGCCTCATCGCCACAATTAACAACAACCCTCGACTCCCGAAAACTTGGACCCAGAAATCCGCCTTCTTGAATAACATCAACTCGATTGTTGTATCGCCCGAATACTTGAAAGCTTACCGCAGTCATCACTTTCACCAACCTTCAACCCGAATTCCGCGACACAAAGCAGCAATTGTCAAGCCCGCAACTTCTCTTCACCGAGCTAACGGCGACGAAAGATTCCCCAAACAAGCTGTCCAACCTTTTCTCGCGACATATCATTCAAAACACTCGACGTTGCTTCTACGAGGCTCTCAACTACACGGCCACCCGGAAATTGAACCGATTTAGGACTGCACAGCCAATGCAACATGGCTAGACGCACACGATCCAGCACTGCAAACTCCCGGGCGTCTAAGGAGGCAAACAGCGCTAAGACAGCAGCCAACGCCGCTTCTACGACCACCATTGGCGACCCACCAGTTGACATCGACCTTTCTACAGAGGATACAGCAGCCATGCCGACAACAACAACCATGACTCCCATCGTAGAGTACGAGGAGGACCTCATCGACTACGATGACCACGATCTGAACGCTCCCAACGGCACCGGCGCGCCCAATGCTTCGATCCAAGCCGCCACCCTCGACGACGAAGACATCAACCTCGACGACGAGGAGATCAACCTCGACGATGAGGAGATCAACCTCGACGACCCCATCGTCGCCCCGGCGCCTGCCCAAGACCAACCCGCCACAGCCACGCAGCAGCTCCCCGACCCCAGTGCCCTCGTCTACGAACAAGCCAAAAGCGGCATGATCTGGAGCACCGCGACCATGCTCCTCCAAACCCCCGAAATCGCACCCGCTCTCGGCCTCAACAACGTCGGCGACGCAACGACCGCAGAAGTCAACGCCAACGGCGCCACGTACGAAGTCACGTGGAAAATCATCGCCTTCGACGACACGCCCGACGAGCCTGCTCTTCCACCCAGCGACCCGGCTCCCTCAACGGCACCCGCACCCAACGCCCTCCAGACCGCGGCCCCGCTGACTCCAATAGTGACAGCCACCGCAGCGGCGCCGAAATGCAGATTCGGCCGCTTCTGCGCCAAACAGCCCAACTGTCCGTTCTCGCACGCCGTCGCGGCGAAACTGTGCACGTTCGTCAACACGGCGCAGGGATGCACGCGGGGCGCGGAGTGCGAGTTCAGCCATGAGGCGGCCGGGGTAAAGTGCACGCGCAGCACGACGCGGAAGGCGTGTATGAATGGGTGGGGATGTGGGTTCAGGCATGGGGATGATGGGGCGAATGCGGGAGTGGGTATGGGAGGAGTGGGCGTGAGGGCCCCGGCTAATGCGCCGACGGGACCGAAGGGGCTGAAGCGTGGGAGGGATGGCGGGGAGGGGGATCTGGAGGGCGATGGGAAGAGGGTGAAGGTTGGTGGGGAGATGGGCGATGCGCTGCAGGGTGCGCGAGGTGGACGACAGCAGCGTGGTAGAGGGCGTGGAAGGGGCAAGGGACGGGGTGGTCTGGGACTGAGGGTGAGGGGTGCGGCGAAGATGAATGCGCAGTGATGGCGGGAGAAGTATGGGGCTAAGAGTCGATGGAATGGGTGAGTTTGCAGGCTTTGAGGCAATGGCGGGCATGGGTAATTGACTTGGAGAATGAAGTATGTAACAGTATATGAAACTATGGTACAAATGAAGCTTTCGTCGATGCAGGTTTCGCATAGTACTGGGTCTACTTGTTGCTCCGTGATCTGGCACTGCTTTCCACCCCATAAATTGGTATTGTGTCGTAATTACTCGTGTCGCTCGTAAAGATATCGTGAATCATGTGTCACACCGCCCGTAAGAGGTCCGAGCGGCTTAAAAGAAGCCCTCGTATCTCGCCGTCCAGGTGGTGCTTGATCGCGTTGGGGTGTGTTGCCTCATCTGCGCGGCGTCAATGGCACCACTTCGCCTTGGAGTGCGGTCGGTTTGCGATGACTTGCGCAGCTACAATCGCATGCCACGTAGACATGATGTGATTTGCTGTGGTTGCCAGTCGGAAGTGGTAGCGTTGGTCGTTGTGAACGTGTTTCGTCCAGTCGCACGTGACATGCTCAATCCGCACCCAGATCGTCTCCAAACGCCATGCGCATCATCTCGTCATCACTCACAACCACCCTCTTCACTCGCTCCGCCGGAGCTGGCAGACGGGTGACGTACTCAGATCGCATGGTGTTGAACAAAAATGACATGTCCAGAGTTAATCCTGTCTCTTTCTTGTGCTCGACCTTGGGGAAGCACACGGCGCGACAGCTGGGACACGAATTGGCGCTGTGCATGTCTTCTTTGCCGAGCCACGCGATGAAGCAGTCGCGGTGGAAAGTGTGGTTGCAGTGCGAGCGAATAATGGGCTCCTTGTCAGCATTCCAGTCGCCGTAGCAGATGGGGCATGCTTTCTCGTCTGAGGCTGGCGAAGGCGTGAGCTGTTGGTTGATGTAGGCGTCGCGCGTGGGCGAGGCGGGGATATCGAGTTGTAGCATGGTATGACTTTTGGTTGTCGCTTGTAGTATTGTAATGCTTTGAGTCTGGTGGTTCTATGGAGAGGAACTTGGAGGTGGGCAAAGAGTGCATTTGTAGACGGGGCGACGTCATCGGGTCGGAGGATGCGAGGTTCCGTGAGCAAGTTTCGTGATCACCCGCTGACCAACGACAGGTGCTGCGCGTCGTTCCGGTGTCTCGCGACACGCTGCGCCGCCACCACCCACTCGGCTGGACAGGCAGCTTTGAGGCAACCTTGCCGCTGTCCTGCGATGTGGCCAATATACCTGTGAAGGGACAGCCTGTTTCCGCAAGGACACGAAGCGCAGTTACGATGTCTTTGAGCAACATTCGTATTCCTTTTAGGCCCTGGAGAATAGCACACGACGTGGCTGGCACTAACTGCTTCAGCAGTAATGGCTACCTTGCTACCTTATTCTGTCAAACAGAAGTACTGCCTCCGTTTCTACAACTTTCAAGTCACTACGTCGCTCCAATAGGTCATTTGTTGGGTTTATCCGAACGACGCTCTCGTGAGCGTGGGAAGTGTGGCGGGGTCAAGGCACTGCACCGCCTCTTCCCACATACAAGGCTCACATACATCTACACAACCATTCGACCTCGCAACATATCCTAAACCCCAGCGCCACCACATCGACGAGGACAGACCGATGGGACATGCAGATATAGGTTTCGCTCTCCGATTGCATTCTTGCCCCAGGCCGTGGGAATCGCAAGCCCCAAATATCAATTCGCATGTCTGTGCGTTTCAGCATCGTGGAGTGCTTTCGCTTCGTCTAGGCATACATGTCGATTAAGGTCCTTGTTTTAGCATCGTCGTCCTACGCTGTAAATTATAAGATGTTGTTTAAACCTACAAAGAGACATCTGTGAACGTAGACGCTAATATTCTTCTTTCTATAACTTCTTACTCTAACGCATTTTATCGCAATATACACGGAGTAACATGTGCTGTGTTTAAAAAGCATGCGCAATCGCATCTACATGAGTTCCATATAGCATTTTTTGCAAAGAAGAGTGCACTAGAAGCTGTCTTTCTCCCCAAGACAAATTATTGACTGTTGCAATGTTGACGGGGCAGGATTGCCTGGCTGAGCGAGCATGTTGCCCAGGGACTCCGTTATGGCCGAAAGAGAGTATCTTGCATTGTATGTCGTTGGAAATGCGTCGGCGTATTGGATCAGCGTGGGTAAGTTAACACGTGTGTCCAGAGGACTCAAGTAATTATACGGCTTGATACTGTGCAGATGCGGCGAGAATATCTGAGAATATCGAGCTGACTTAGGGAATCTTGTAGTCGAACTGACCAAGCATAATAATACGCGATGCTTTTGGATGCTTAAGGCTATGTTTGTATTAAGTACAAGCAACGCGACGTGCTACCCATTGAAATTGATTGCGGACCTCGACTCTTCGTACTGTACGACCACGTCTGACAGACCTGCCTCGATATACTTTCATGAGCCCGTTCACTCCACTAGACTCAGACGCCCTCATTGCAGCTCCTTGCTGCGGCTTTTACATCCCCTTCGCCCTCCCACCAAGCGTTCTGTTACGCTGCTTCATCACATGCGTGAACATCATATACGACCCTATCGCCCATTAGCCAATCCTTCCACAATGTACCCATATAGATTAACCCACCAGGTCCATACAACGCCAAACAAGCCCAGAAAACCGGCTTCAGGCCCCACCACACTCTTCCCGCTGGCACAATCGCGCGCAACAACAGCCACCACTCCGACGCGATGCCGATGGGATACAGCGGGAAGAACATGGTGTAGCTGTGCCACAACAGTCAGCAAGTGTCATGCATATTTTAGACTAGGGGGTGGGATGAAGAGGAAGGACACGCACCGTAGCCAGACTAACCACTCCGGACTCAGTCCACACGTGTTCAACGCAAGATACGCATACCGAATCGCATCCGCGCTACTCCACGCAAGCACGAGTGCGGTAAACGCATGCGAGGACGCAGTGCTGGCGGGGAAGCAGTACCAAATCATCCAGACTTGGATGACGCGGGTGGTTACCTGGAGGGCTGTGGTGGACACTGGGGATTTAACTAATCCTGCGATTTATCAGCGCAGTTCAAAGACCGGCCAAACTGTGCGACGTACCTGAAGCTGCGTGGGCGATTTCAACAAGAGTCGCTGTTTGCACCCATCGCGCGCACGGCGCGGTCGCCGTGAAGACCGCGAGCTTGCCGCGTGGCAGGGTGCTCAGTGTGGTGTAGAGGATACATGTCCAGAGCGTGAAGAACAGGCTGTTGTACGCCGTCAAGTAGAGCGTGCGGACAGGGCTGGCTGGAGCCGGGTTCGTGGTCGCCATGATGGAGGCGTAAAAATGTCACAGTCGGCGCTGCTTACCAGTGGGTAGAGCACCAATGTCCCTGGATATCGACGTGACTCTGATGGCTCTGGAAATTTCCGGTGTTGCAAGTCGTCGGCCAGAGTTGCGAAAGTGGTTTATGCACCGAGGCTAAGGAAGCTACTTTTTGTGGCCTTTCCATTTCATGATTTATGCTTCGTAGCTCTCTGTACAACTTGTTAATGATAGCATTTTGGGCTCGCTATTTCCTCATTGCCTGGCGGATTCGCGTGAGCTTTGCTGAGAGCTGTGATGTTGACTTTCACATGGCCGGGTGTGTAACCTCGGCCGATTGGATGCTAGCGTTTCTCGCGTCCTCTCGCGAAAGCCAATGATAGTATAAGAGTATTTTGAGACGCTATCAAATATGCTGACGTGACTTACTCCCGAGTTGTATGCGGCAGGTTGGTGAGATGTTGATGAACGACGTGCACGATCAGCTGGGAAGTCGCGACCCTGACACGCCAGAGCTTTAGTGCGCCTTCTGCAGATGACTATAGCTAGCCGTTGGCAGTACTCATTATCTAGTCCTTGAATCTCACACAATATGTAACATCGCTTCCATCTTCTCTTACACATTAGGAGGCCATGAATCACAGCATGCACCAAAGAACCGCAGTTCAATCCTCGAACTCAGTCAACTTCGAGTGCTAAGAAACTTAGGCATACTACTTCGATGAACGGATGTAAATAGTAGGCGAAGAAATATGTGGCCTGCAAGAGACTATGCAGACTGTTCATAACGACAACAGGGTAAGACAAGTTCATTAGAAATGCAAGCGGGCGTAAAGTGCCATCAAACAGCTACCATGGATGCTCCTCCAATCGAATGAATTGCACACACAGCACACGTGGCGCCTATAAACATGCTCTAGCATAGCACATCAGTGATTCTCTATGATTGATTAGGCCATGCGGTCTAGCTATGTGCGCAGAAGATGTAGCGAAAACACAGTCAGCCTACCGAGCGACATAGAGCACTGGCCCACACAAGCTACAGGTATGCAAGCAAGCCCCGAGACAGCTGGAGAGATTATCTAGAACAATTGAATGCGAAAGGACTCTCGATGACCGGAAGTGGGGATGTTTGCGGGCTCGGAGAGGTGCTGGGTAGTCGTGTAAGGGCTGGAGAGTGAGCAGTAAGGGTTATTCTATACATCGGCATACATGTCGATTGAGTTCCCACGATGTTTGGTTTGGGCGTCCTAGACTCGAGGCCACGCGACCTGCGATGTACCCCGTTTCGATAACATGACAGTTTCCAATCCGCCAATATAAAACCCCGACATCATCCACAGTTCAAGTGACTCACTCTCGAAGCAGCATCTTCACTCAAATCATCACACACAGAGGCTCCACGACACATGCATCGGTCCAACACTTCCCTTCCCAATATGGATAAAATTACGCTCCACGGCCTCCGAAGCCTGTAAGACTAGATATAAGAAACCTTCACCCCCATCCCCACCGTCCGCCGAACCTTCTCCCACGCATTCCTGATCAACCTCATGATGCGCTCTCGCAAATCCCGCCGCCCAATCGCCAGCACAAACGCGAGCAGGAACAAGAAGGTGCGGAACAGCGCCATGGGATTCGCAGTCATTTGGTGCGCCGTGTTCGATATGAGCGCCTGCACCGACGAAAACAGGGTCGAAGCGCGTTTGTAAAACCCCGGCGGGGGAGCTGCGGGTTTTTTGGCGGGTTGTTGGCGAGACGTACGGGATGGTGGTGCGGGCGGGGGTTTGCGGATGCGCTCGTCGGAGCCTCTGGGCTGTCTTCGATTCTCCTCCTCGCGTTTGCGGCGCTCGTCTTCGGCGCGTGATTGTTCGAGACGGCGGGCTTCGGTTTCCTTGCGATGTTGTTCCATTTGCTCCTGTTGTTGCTGGCGCAGCTTCTCTTCACGGGCTTCGGCGTCTTCCTTCTCTTCTTTCAGCGAGTGCAGGGCCAGCAGGAAGGCTTCCTTGCGCTCGTCGTCGAGGACCTCGGACATGCTGATGAACTCGCGGGCGTAGTCCCATTCCTCGTTGCGCGGCAGGACGTGCAGGGTGTAGAGCTCGAGCAACTTCACGCGGGTGTTGAGGTCGCGGGGTGTGTCGGTGCCGTTGTGGGTGCTGCGCTGCGAGTGGCGGCGCTGGAGGTAGGAAGGGGAGGTCATGTGGGAGGAGATGTCGAAGGTTGGGTTGGCGGTCGCGGAGAGGTAGGTCTCGAGCTTCTGCTGGTTCAGGCGCTGCGAGGGTGAGTGCGTGAGGAGCAGAGTCGCCCTTGATGCTGTTAGGTCCTTCAACATATAAATCACGTTGGCATGTCCTCTCACAGATTGACCACGACATCCGCGTCCACGTCTCCCTCGACGCCAGCATATCCGTCCCGTACGACATCATCCCACACACTCCCGTCGCGGCACTTGGAGACCAATTGCTTCCATCTCGCACTGCCAAAGGCGTGCTTGCCCTCTTCGGCGCCCAGCTCGACGACTGCGTTCAGGAAGGTGAGGTAGAAGCTCCACACCTTGATCCGCGTGCCCCGTGACGCGGTAGCCACAGGAGCATGGCCAAGCAGCGGCTCGCCATTGCCATGGTAGCCATTGCCTGTCGATTCTTCCAGTGGGGCAGGGGTAATAATAGGCTCAATCGTCGAGAGGGCCTCCGGGAGTCGTCGCGTGAGGAACAGCTGGGCGGCCTGGCGGTAGGCTTTGGCGATCTGCGACGACTGCTGCCGGGACGCAGACAGCGACGAGATGGACGACGACAGATAGCGCGACCCGCTCATATCATCGTAGGCGGCGGCCATAGTGGAGGCCACTGCAGATGACGTGCGCGTCTATATGGCAGCTCGCAGCAGAAGAAGGGAGTCGAGGTGGCTGCATTCCTCTCCGCGCTGTCAACATTCTGAACCTCGGCTGGCATCTGAGCCTTGGCGCAGGAACCCGCAGCCGACCAACCCTGCGCCTCGCGCCGACCTCATCTCCGAGTCACGATGCGCCGCAGCTTGTGAAAGGGCGCTGCAAGTCGAGTGCTCGACGCGGTGAGACAACTGTTCGCGCGTTTGTCAAGCGCTGTCTTGCTGCCTGGCAAGCTCCTGAGTCAAGCTGCTTGGAGATGCTGAAGACGCTTGATCAAGACTGACCTCACCACTTACAACAGCTGCAGATTCTGCCTGTCCGGCCTTCTCTCGCGACAACACCTGCATGACAGGTAGGGCATTGTTTCCATCATAGCAGCAGGTTCCTGTCAATTTCTGTGCCGACGACAATATGGAGGTCGACGCAGCATCTTTTCCACACCACCTTCTGGGTCTCTTCATCAACATCTCCGAGGCCGACTTTGTGTCTTTCGACCTCGAGCTATCTGGCATACCCTCACGACTTCCCGGAAAGAAGCCACGCCCTGGAGGTGGAAGGTTCACTCTCGAGGAGCGCTATGCCGAAACCAAGGAAGGCGCGAACCGCTACCAGATCTTACAGGTAGGTATCACGTGCGCCAGGTTCGACTACATCGCCGACAAATATGTCCTCCGACCCTACAACATCAACATCAGTCCTCTTCTAGATGAGCGGCTGGACTTCGAGCGCGAGATCAGCATGCAGAGTGGGGCCTTGGCCTTCTTGCTTGGCTGTGGGTTCGATCTGGCAAAGCCATTTACTCATGGCGTGCAGTACTTGTCGAGGGAGGAAGCAGCATTTGCGAAACAGGCCACCTGGGACAGGCTCGACAAGAAGAACCCGCCCGAGGACATGCAGCTAAAGGAGGGCGATGTCGAGTCGCTGGACTTTATGCGAAGAGTTAGAGAGGCCGTCACCAAGTGGAAGACGACCACTTCAGAGTCGCTGTCTATCACCACCCACACGGGTCTCAAGGAGCAGCCCCTCGTGCAGGCCATATCGCGCTTCGAGAAGCGACTTGTCCATCAGCTAGTCCGAGCAGAGTTTCCAGAGCTCGTGTCTATTGGCCGGTCCGAGTGCGTGCGCATCGCCGACTTTGATCCCGTACGAGAAGCAGAGAACACGCGACGGATCAAGAGCCGCGTCAAAGAGCAAATTGCACGCCAGACAGGCTTTCGATGGATATTCGAGGCACTGACAAGTGGTAATGTGGACGGTGCGGACCCGCTTTACGTTGCTCGTAACATGGGCGGCGTCATCATGGGCGCAGACTCGCATGACATTCGGGATCGATACGATAGGGCAGTTGAGCGCTTGAGGACGCGGCAGCCAGTGCTTGTGGGACATAACATGTTTACAGATATCGTGTACCTGTACCGCACATTTGTTGGCCAGCTACCGGTAAGTGGCTGTCCGACCCTCACAAGCATCAGTGACCCACACAACTATATGATGCCTGATGCGACTGATTGATTCATGAGTGTCAATGCTAAGCATCCTAGGACACCCTTCAAGAGTTCAATAATGCCATCCACAACCTCTTTCCAAAGATCGTCGACACAAAGTATCTCGCAACGCATGCCGAGGGTGATCTCAACGCCTCGCCTACATTACAGGAGATCGCCGAAGGTCTGAGCAACCAGCCTCTACCTTCTATCGTCACTCATCCGGATCACTCCAAGTACCAAGAAGTCGAAGCTTTCCATGAAGCCGGCTATGACAGTCTCCTCACCGCGACAATCATGATCCGACTCGCTGCCAAGCTAGGCATGGAGCGTTCGAAACAAGCATCGCCAGCTCCATCGAACACCAGTTCCGACAAAGGCGGTATCGTGCTGACGTCGACCAAGGCGTCTGTTCAAGACTTCGTACGCGACGGAAGAGAAAAGGTCACCAAACCAGTCCCGCTACCACCCGTCGAAGATGTAGCCAACATGGCAAGCAAGAAGAAGAAAAAGCAGAAGAAGAACAAAAGTAAGAAAAAGAGGTCCGAAGGAGGCAAGGAACGTCGCTTTCAGACCAAGAACATCTTCGATAATCTGCGCGAACTCGATCTCAACCCTGAGTCTGGCGCTGATGCGTCTGAACCTGAGGAAGAGCGGGATCACGAGATGGACAAGCAAGAACAAGTCACGACGTTCGATGATGCAGAGGCTGCCACGGCATGGGAGGAGCAGCCGGATGAGCAAGCCGGATCCTGGGCCGACGAGGTGTTTGTGCAAGACAAGACGGGCTGGGTACCCATTGAGCAGTCTCAGCGACACGCGATGGAGCTGATCCCGGAATTTGACAGCGACTTCTGGAAAGAGTTTGGCAATACGTTGAGAGTGTTTGGCACGCAGGAGGCGGTGCTCAAGATCGCGGATTGGTAACCGGGAAGGTCGGCGCGATGTGTATCGAAGGTGGAGTTGATTGCTCATTTGATGTAGGTGATGGAACGTGCATATTGAAGCTGGGGCTGAAGGCGATGAGACTTCGTTATCGCCGTTTTCTGTACCACGTAGATCCCCAGATATCTGTCGTACATGTCCTCGAACAAGTCTCCCACTCGAATCGGCGAGAAAGTATTCCCTGAGATTGCCCCGCCTCATGATCACTCCCGGCCGACGTGATATCAAACTCGGGCTATCAACCCCAAAACAGGGGTCGCACGTTCTCCGAGCGGGATTGACATTTGAGTCCCGTGGCACTGTCTTTGACTGCCCTGTTTCTTTACCCCCTCTCGCCATCGATCACGCTTGCTAGGCTTCGACAACTAGATGCACATCACTCCGCCAGACATAGATATAGTCAGGGACGTCGATCTACAGTCACTTTCTTCGGCAGCTCAATTGACTAGTTTGGATAGTGTCGCGCTGGGGATAATGAAGACCCGTGGAAGAAGGTGCGCTGTGCTGTCGGAGTGGAATTGAAGGGGCGCTAGGAGCTGGGAAAATTGAGTGCGGTCGAGGAATGTTTTCGAGGTCGAGTAGTTGGAGGTGTTTTGAGGGTAGGGCTAAGAGCGGTGATAGATTAAGGATGTATGGCAGTGCATCTGAGTTCCACTTGCTCGCTACCCATGTGCACTACCTTCCATCTCACTGACTACATTCCGTCGCGACCGCTGCCATAGACGCTCGTTTTATCTTGGCTATACTACTCTGCCCCTCGCTCTCCTGCGCCCAATGCACGCGTCCCGCTGCTGCGCCCTATCTCCCCGTGAAGACCGTGCGCAAACCCACACGCTGTTACCCGAAACACTCATCCCACTGTACCCATACTCTTCGCATCTAGCCAAACAGCCTCAACAAATCCTCCATCGCCCTCCAGCGGCGCCCTCACATCCCTGACCTCACCCATCTCAGCCCGGGCCCGCCCTCCCTTCTCGGATATTGCACCATGGTGCAGCCGCATGTGGCTCATCATGCGGTCTAGACATATCGCGACGGCTAGGTGTGTCTTTTTCTCGCGGACATGTACGAATGTCCCGCTCCAGCACTCGAGACAAAGGCGCAGTGCGACACGCATGTCAATACGTGTAGTTGAGATGCCGCAATCGTAGCACGTCTGGACACACAGGGCGGAAAAGAGCTCGGCGAGGGTAAAGGTGGCATGGGATTTGAGGCCGATGGAAAGTCGAAGCGTGTTGGCGGCGTGCGTGGTGATCTGGTATTGTTCGTTAGAGACGAAAGTCCTCCGCCTTGGGGTTCAAAATCCAAGGTCTGGGTGGCGGTTCATACCTTCTTCCACTCCATCAAGCCTGCGACCAAGTCCATGGCACGCTTGTTTACCCTGCGCCAAACCAATAGCGTCTCAATGTCCATGTTTTGCAGGACTTCGTTTTGCAGCTCCACTGGTAATACGGCCAAGTTGCCCAGCCGTGGAGCCGTATTGAGCTCAATGTCGATTGCGTGGCGGCCGTTGTCCAGTGGACAATGCCTGGCGAGAATGCTGCTGTTGATAGCGAGACACGGATGCCGTGGGTGCACGAGGCCATCTGCCTCGATGAAGGAGAGGCTGAGACAATTGGGCGCCATGGTGGTGGTTGACAAGTGCGAGGTGTTGGAGTGCTGGAAAGCTCGATGAAGAGAAAGGTCAGGTTATGTATACCGAGGAGCCCCTTTTTGAGGGGACTGGTTACCTTCACTTCAAACGGAACCTTACTGTGCCACACTGGTCGAAGATCTCACCCGAATCACCGCAGCGATTACGTTTGTTCGAAACATGTCAGTCCTTCCGCCGCATGTCCCAGCCGTCTCGTCAACATACTAATCGAATACAGTTGATCATCACATTCAGCCCTGACACTCTCGCATAGGTATCGCAATTGGCATCCACCACACCCACAACCACTTGGCGCTCTTTACTGCTCTATGTGAGTGCCGTTGGGGAGACTACGACGCACTAAAACACTATCTGGATATCGCGGGCCGCGTCGAATCGTCCATGTCTAAATAGCAGCCCTGCAGTGCGTAGCTACCACGCGTCAGTACCAGCGCCGCACTGCCCGCGAATTGACTGCTCTTCCTCGACGAGCCAGTCGGACAACGCAAGCTGGCGTCTCTGTTCTCCCGTTATCCGAAGTTTGAGACGAGTCCGTGCCGCTATACTTCGAACCATCGAGCGCCAACGTCACGACAGCGGCATTATGTGCAACACTAAGCTTGGCAGGATATAGTTCGACCCGCACGACATTACCGACTGCAAGAATGCCTTCCGGGGTGCACCGCCTGTGCATAGTTATTCTACTCAGTTAGAGAATCTGCAAAGCATGTTGATCAAGAGTACGCGTGTTGCGCTGGTGCCGTGGTTGAATCGTAGGAGCATAGATGTTGGGTCCGGAGTGTGGTGTTGGTATGTTTTGGAGAAAGTAAGAAGAAGGGCATAGTAGTCAGTGGAAATACACACTTCACAAAGGAGGCTGTTTAGAGTATAATTCTGTGTGCGATGGTGAGAAATTTGGATTTGTTGTAGCATATGCGGCTGAGCACAGGAAGGTTAAGCTATGCTCGGGGATAAGAGCAAATGAAGAATGTTGCGCTGCAATCGATTGACAATTAAGGTCGTCTTATTAGGAGAGTGTTTCGGCCTAAACACGTGAGGTAGACTTAAGTGTTGGAAGGTTAGCCAATAGTGGATGGACCTTTTTGGGGTGCATCCGGAGTACATCGAGTCAGAAGTATGCTGACGACATCCCCGAACTAGTATGATTATAGTTTGATGTACTTAAAACGTCCGCAGTTCCGCAAGAACTACCACCTAGCGCGTCGACCGTTGAGCACCGTCGACCACCGTCGACGACGGTGCAACGTCACTGCAATCCACACTAGAATCACAAAACTACCTAATTAGAAAAGTTGTCCAGTTGACCATCATAAACACCGAATACCGCACCTGACATATTCTTTTCCAGAATACAACACGTGCGCTCGGGGCGCAATCTTGTCAGGATCCGTCTAGCAACTGTCCTCTGTCATGGCTTTGAAGCGGGAGTATCCCATCAAGCCATTGCTTTGCCGACGTCAATGGCGCCTCCACTCCCGTAGGGGTTCCCGAGGAAAGCCGACCTCGCCTCTGCCACCAATGTCGCACGCTGTTGCTGGCCTGAGTGTGCAACGTGAGCCACAGGATTAACGTCCGTCCCCGAAAGCGAGACGCACCCTGTCGCGAGACAGTTTGGTGATTCGGACCTTCGGAATGTCCGCTTTGTATATAAACAAAGCTATAGTTGGTGCATCATGAATCTGTAGCTATTGTTCCCTTATAAGGCCAGTCCCCGACGTAGATATCTGCAATGTTGGTCATGTCATCGATCTTTTCCTCAACGCCGTTTATCACCGCTTTAGCTATGACCCCCTGTTTAGTCGCGGATTTATAACTCTGTCAAAGCTTGGGGGGGCTACAAGGCAGGTATAAGGGACAAATATCACTCTCCTCTAGTTAGAAGTCTTTTGACCTTGCGAGTGTGGATGCCGGGAGTTTCGCCGGGCAGAGAAGAAGACTGTTGAAAGCCTCCCGACTTGACGAGATGCTCTAGCTATATTGAGGTGCTGACATTATACCGTATGGATCGTGACTAATTCCTAAGTTACACTATGCCTACTTCAGACTCACCCAAAAATGACTGTGGCGCATTGTTATATTCTTGTCAGCACTGCCGTAGGTCTGAACAGCCACCAGCCACGAGAAAAAGCTTACCAAGGGGAAAAATGCGCGCCACAATCGCCACAAGGACAGGGATGACTTCTTACTATCGCGGTGCACTATGAAGCGTGAGCGGAATCATTTTATTGGTATCATAGGCGAATAGGGGCCGATAATCGTGCTGCATGGTGTATGCCTTATATTTATGCATAAGAGAAGGCTCTGCTTGATCAGGCGCGAAGGCATCAACGCCACTGTAATTTTTGTATACACAAGGGCGAGAGCAGTCTGGAGTAGGCTAAAAAACTTATTAATTATTAAGAGACTTTAGGAAATTTCAATGTGCTGAGAACATAAGAGTTGCTTAATTTTAAAGTACCCGTGGTTTGTCCCGCCACACCGTGCGTCTCGCGACCCCGGGATGGACGTTGAAACTTTATTCATTTGCGTGGGAAAGAATCAAGATGCAAAAATGGTGATTTGATCTTGTTACGGTGTGGTTCTCGCTACGTAGTGGGGGATATCACAACAAACTTTTGCGGCACGGAGTGCTTTGCGTCACGCCAGGATTGAGGAGGTATATGAAGACAGCAGGCTGCGAGCGCCGCGATTTTGTGGAATTTGAAGGCTCTGGCGACAGCGAGGTACCTTACTAATAAACCATGACTTATTTTATAACCCCAATTCTCTTATTCCAATAGAGCTATGCTCTATATATGTAGATAGCAATTTATGTAGAATAAAGCGAATCGTGCAGCGCACTGACTAATTATTCGAGTATTTCTATATGGCTCCACACGCTGAAAATGGTACCACACGCTGAAAACGGTGCCACA